>Ga0114908_1001926_pt1 | contig 10240 bp, 22 predicted proteins | sample MalvireepMed_s17_FD_87292 | JGI IMG/M metagenome (GOLD analysis project Ga0114908, IMG submission 87292) | Marine viral communities from the Global Malaspina Expedition - Malaspina viral metaG DeepMed_s17 | ecosystem: Environmental > Aquatic > Marine > Oceanic | place: Mediterranean Sea... | reverse complement strand
TAATCATCCGTAATACTCTTCTAATGTTTTTGGCACTTTGAATGCCCTGCCTTTCTTCTTTGCCTTATCTTGCATACCTTGATAAGCTACTTTAGCTTTTTGCTGTATGTCTCTATTTTGCGTTTTAGGTGACAATGCGACCCATTGATGCCTACAATTAAAGCCACCGCCATCTCGTAAAGCGCCTGGATATTTAGATTCTACCTGAGATTGTGTCAACCCATTCTCTTTTAACATCCGTATACAGACAGGTCTGGTCTTAGAATCCATTGGGCCTTGATAAATCAGGCGTTGCTCTGGATTATCCTCTAACTGTAAAAGTGTAAGCGACCTAGAGTAAGTAGCCATTGAGGTCGTGATAATCGTGTCTACTTGATACGGTTTGATCGATAGGTCTCGCAGTAGCATTGCTCTAATGTCTTTTTGAGGCATTTTCTGTAAAACGCCTTGTACTAAAGATAACCTGACCCTTTCTCCGATGTCATTCGCATAACGCAAGATAGATGCTTGTTGCATCCTGCGAAGTGCTACTAGTTGTGGTTCTGATACTTGACCAAAGAATACTGCATCGTCAAGTAGTGTGTCGAATGACATCATTAGTCTGTTGACCGCTTGTTGCATCTGAAGGTCAATTAACCAGTAATCACCCATAGTGATACCGCCTAGAATAATCAGTATCTCTTCTGTGGATAGCCCCTGCTCCCTTAAATTTTCTACATCTTCTGTGAATTGATTTTGAGCCTCGGTAAGTCTAGACTCAAAGTCTGCGACCGCTTGGTCGATCGTACTGTCTAAAGGCATTAGCTTTGCAGTCTATCTAAGAGCCTATTCCCTGATCCTTCAGATTCGTCTACTTCTTCTAGTAGCTTTTCAGCATCTTCTGGCAGCATATCTGGATTTTTTAGCATTAGATATGACTTGCGTGTAGCGAGTTTGTTCTGGAATAGCCAGGAGAACATTTCGCGTTCTTCTGACGGTGATAGAATTTGTGGCTCTTCAAAATCTACTAGATAGTCTGCACTTAACTTCTGACCTGTCTGCACTTCAATGATCCTGCGGTCAATCTCATAGCGATTGTGTTCCCATGCTCTCCAAGTGTCTTCGATATTGGCTTGCACCTCTGAGTAGTTGTCAATCTCTTGTACTCTCAAAGCTTCTGCTGATTCTGCGTTACCATGAGAATCAATGAACTTTACCCTTAACTGATTATTGTTTAGAGTAGTCTCTACAAGATATTTAGCACCCTTGATCAAATCGTCAATACTAGCACTTGGGCCAGTAACACCAAAATTAGCACCTTCTGGTAAATAAAGTATCTTATCTACACCCATAGAAATGCGTGAGCGGTCATCTACACCTGTTACGAACTTGACACCGATAGCACCAAGCCTGATGCACAACGATATTTCCATAGCTGCTACTGAAAGCGCTAAGTCAGCATTTACTACATCACTAGCATCCCCAACCCAAAAGTCTCGGATTGGAGAGTAGCGATGGCAGAAGGATACTGGTAAAATTCCGTAGGGGTTGACATCCCCTTCGTTAAATGAATACTTGTCACCATGTGCATCAATACCAAAGTGTTTACCAGGCATACCATCTCTGTCTGCTGTCCATACAATAAATTCTTGATTTGTAAGCTTAGACATTCCCTCGTTCTCAATAGCGTAGATAACACCAAACGGTTCTTTCTCACCTGGCAAGAACAACGGTTCAAAGAATGGAAGTAGTTCATACTCTACTCTATTTCTCTTGTCATTCCATAAACTGCGGTAGGCCATCGTTCCTAGCAAAAATGTAGTCTGCTCTAACTGCCTACGCTTAGAATTAAGACCTTGTAGGTCTGCAAGTTCATTATAGCGTGGGTCTGCGCTAATACGAGGTGGCCTTTTGTAAGCTTGTCCTCGTGCCTTGCATACTCTGCGCGTTAGGTTCTGCGTGTACGTTGGAACTTGTTGTAGGCTTTCTGAGCCAAAGTATTCTCCTACATAGTCCTCGATATTAAAACCTTCGTAAAAATCTAGAAGGTATTCACGCTCTTTAGTGCGCCTTGTCTCTATGTTGCTTAGATAATCTGCTAAACTATCTATTATTAGTTGTTCTGAAAGATCTTGTATTATCACCAGTCTATTACTCCTGCGGTTCTACTTTTAATTGGAAAAAGATTACACCAGAAATATCTACTGGCATCACAGGCGTGATCATTGAGTCCATCTTTTAGAGGTTCTTCTTTAAGTCTTTGGTCTTTCTTCTTCTCTGGATAGCGGTAATTCTCGAAGCTCGATATAAACTTTTCAGCTCTAGGGTCTGCGTAAAAGTGGGTATTTCCAGAAGCATCCTCAAACCAAGTACGCATATGACTAATACCGTTTGGAATGTTGCGTGAGACCTTATCTCTTCTGTAATCGACATTGATGCCTTTCTTTCTAAAAATCTCTATGTCTCCAATCCCACTCTGTGCTTGTACCCCTCCTCCTGCTGGATCACCGAAATAACGGATGATTGGGTATCTTTTTGCTCTAATCTTATCTGCAAAGTCTTCGGTCTTGATATTCTCTTCCCACACTTCATCTATTAGATAGACCTTATCTTTACTTGGATGTTGTTCAACTTGAAAAAATCCTGCTGCACTTGTGCGGTATCCAAAGTCGATACCCACATAGGTTGGAAGATCTGGGTTATACTTGAGTTTTTGGATGTGTATGGTGCGATCAAATGGAAAAACCCTCCCTGAAAAGCTGGTGAATTGCGCTCCGAACTCTTGTTGCCATGTTTCATATGTAAGTGTCTTCTTTAGCTCTTCAATGTCATCTTTGAAAAATGGAGACTCCCAGCTTGGGTGTTGCCAGGAATCCCAGTCTGGAAATTCTTCCGACTTTCCGCGTTGCCATAAATCATATACCCAGTTGTATCCTTCTGGTGTTGTTGTAAAGAGCGCCCAGCCTTGCTTGTCGGCTAGTGTTGGTCTGAGATACTGTTCCCATACGATTTTCCTTATCTTTGCTGCTTCTTCTACTACTAAGTGGTCTATACCATCACCAACTAATGACTCAGGTCTGTCTGCTGACTTGACCGATACTTCGCTGTTTAGACCAGCTAGTTTCATATAGTGTACTGCACCGCTGATCTCTTTCTTGTATGCGATCGGAAGTCTGAGCTTTGTGATGATGTCTACCTTGACCTCTCGCATAATCTTGTCTGCTAAATCAAGCGTTGGGCCAACTATCCATGTCCGAGTATTCGGAGTAAGGATATAGGGCAAGATTTCTTTAGCAGCACTATAGCTTTTGCCTGACCTTCTTCCCTGTACGTTCACTCGAAAGCGTGCTGTCGAATTATGTACGGAAAGTTGATTAGGGCTAGGCGAGTATTCTAGGGCTTTCCAGAGCTTCTGTTTGTTTAATACTTTTCTTTTCAATGGGTGAATCTTCGTAGCCACACTCTTTAAGTAATCCCTCAAGATTGCCTACTAGTTCTAGTTCATTACGATCACTTTGACCTAAATATTGTTTCCCTAAAAATATCAACATTGCGTTTGAGCCTTGCTCGGCAGTCTTCCATTGAAGCTGACGTAGCTTGATCTTCATGCTTTCTCTACCGCGTTGTATCTCTGGCTTGAAGCGTGTGCGAATGGTTTGCTCATCGCAATTATGAAGCTTTGCTATTTCTACCGTAGAACAACCAAAGCTTGCGAGCATCTCTACTTTTTCAGCATCGATGTCTAGCTTGGGTCTGCCTAGTTTTTTCTTTTTGTCCATAAGATTCCTATAGTCTTTCAAAAACTATGAATTAGACTACATCAAAAAGAACCCAGCACTTGCGTATGGCTCTGCGCCAGTAGGTTTTGGCTGATGATTCAGATATTTCCAGGTTTTCTGCTATGAGTGGGAAGCTGTGTGATTTTAAGCGCATCTTGAAGACCTGAAGTTCACGCTCGGATAAGTTGTCGTAGGCTTCGTGAGCCGAGAGTTGCCAATGCCTCATATGTGGCTCGATGAGTCCAGAGCGGAAGATCGCTAGTTTGCGAAAGAACTCATCACCAAGATCAATGGATTCGATAAGTCTTTCGTAGTCAGCTTCGGTGATTATTGGCCAGTCCATTATTGTAACATATGTTGGTGCTTAAAAATAAAAAAAAATTTTAGGCGCGATGTATGTCGCAGGCAAAAATCTGTCCTTGTGGCTCGGCTTTATTCACAATAAAAAACCCTGGTTTTAATTTAAATAGATTCATTTGTTCGCATACCATTGAGGCAAAAATATATAATCGGTAGATAATACGCAAATTCAATCGTAAAAATCGTAAATGCAGTTTACTCGGTTAAGTGTGTTTGATTGGCCGCACTTAAAAAAATTATATATATAAGGGGTTATTAATAGTTAATGTAATATAAAGTATTGCATTTAATATAATTATTATGTATTATATAACCATGACAAGCAACCAAATAAAAGGAATAATATAATGAATAAAGAATTTCAAGTATTAGTTGTTAATAAGTTTGACAAAACTTTTCAAATTATAATGCCACGTGAACAGAATGGAAATTTTAAAGACAGGGCAACCGCTGAAGAGTTTGCGAAACGTGCAATTGAATCAAAGTTTTTTGATAATGTTCAAGTGATGGAAGTCAATGAATTAAACAATAACGCGGCAAGGATTTAATATGAATTTAAGCGATGATTTTATAATTGCAATTATTACAGCGATGTTATGCCATGCGATTTTTTGTGGCATAATGAACTTATTTAATAATAAAACTAAGGATAATAAATAATGAATCTATTAACACAAAACACTAAGATAAAAAAGACAGGAAAGCATTTTAATGTACGCCTGTTTAATTTTTCTATTCCAGCCTATAAATCTAAAAGCGGAATGGTGACGTGTCCAATGGCCGATAGTTGTATAGAATTTTGCTACGCTAGAAAAGGCATGTATAAAATGGCTAGTAAATGGAGTGAATTAAAACTAAAAGCAAGTTTAAAAGATTCATTTATTCAATTAATGAATCAAGATATAAAAGATAAAAAGGCCGAATATATTAGAATACATGACAGCGGCGATTATTATAGTAAACAATACCTTTTAAAGTGGTTTAAAATAGCCGAGCAAAATCCAACCGTTCGGTTTTATTCATATACTAATAATATAACTATGATTAAAGCGCTTAAATCAATTCCAATAAACTTTGATTTTATATTTTCTGATAGTGGCAAACAATCAAAATTCATTAACAAAACAGAAGACAGGCACACAAAAATATTTAGATCCCTTGAAGACTTGAAAAAAGCTAATTATAAAGACAGTTCACAATTTGATTTATATGCCACTAGATGGTTTAATAATTCAAACAACGTTGGCCTAGTAATTCATTAAACAATAAAAGGAATAAAAAAATGACTATACAAGAAATAAAAGAGAGAACACTTAAAACAGCACCGTATTTTTTTAGCGATGATACAATGCGTTTTTTTGGACAAAAATTAAGCGATTTTAAAGTATCTAAACAAAGTGACGGCCGTTATAAAATAAGCGCTAAAAGTGGCGCGAATTGGTCGCAAATACTTAAAACAGTCAAATATTTTAATCCATTAAATAACAGGTTAGAAAATGAATAAAATACAGGTAATACGCAAAAAATATATTTACGGTATTAATTATTATGAAGTGCGTGAATGTATACAATCAAAACAAAAACGGCTTATAACTACGCTAATTCTAGAAACTTGCAGCAAGTCCGAGGCTTTTAAAAAGGCTATGGAATTGCGCACCGAATTAATACCACAATTTGAATATATAAACGAGGCTTAACTATGAAAATATTTATTATAAAACTATTAATTAAAATACTATATCCAAGAGCTAAAAATATTATTATTTCCTGGAATAGCGGACTCAAAGTTAAGAGCTATTTTTAATGCTTATTTTTATATCTATAGCTACAGGGTCACTTATATCTATAGCTACAGGGTCACTTATATTTATAGCTACAGGGTCACTTATATTTTTACTGACAGGGTCACTTATATTTTTACTGACAGGGTCAAAAGATTTTTTTAATAATAACAGAAAGTAGGAAATACTATGAGTAGTAATAGCATAACTAAAGAACAATTTGCAGAATATGTATTAGTTCAAACAACAAGCGATTTTAATATGTTTGACCCAAGAGCTAGAGAGATGACAGACCTTAGCCGTCAACAATGGTTAGATATTATTAAAAACTATGAAGAACTAAGCAAAAAGTATTCGGAGGTAAAATAATGGATGGATTAATATGTAGTAAATGCAGTATACAGAGTTGGGATGTACACGAATGTATGAATTGCGATATTCAGCTTTGTGTTGAATGTGATGAAAATGAAATGCCTACTGGGGCTGATGACCATACATATTGTACGCCCTGTGTAGGTAAGTTGTTTACTGATGCAGATTATGAGGAGGTGTACGAATGAGTTCTACTAAACTAACCCTAGATGATGTTGAGAAGGTATTTCAGGACAATGATATTGTTTATAGAGTTGAGGATAAATACACCTGGAAAGAAGATGGATTAACGCAATACGAAGTAACTATTTTTGTAAATGAAGAAGAAAGTGAGGTGTACGAATGAGCTTTATAATTGATGGTGTTGAATATTGTGAAGAGAAGTCTGCTCCGCGAGTTTGTGAAGAATGCGGCGAAGGTATGTGGGATGGTTTTGTTAGTCCTGATTGGGATACATATTGCTCAGAAAAATGTTTTTTTAATGAGAACTATACTAAAGAGCAATATGAGGAGGAATTTGAAAAAGTAAATGGTTATGGATATTACACAGATTGGTTAGGTGAGCCGTATGAAGATTGGGTTTTGTTAGTTAAGGAATAGAGTTTGATTCTTATATATCAACAGCAAGGGTCACTTATATTTAAGCGGCAAGGGTCAAAAGATTTTAATAATAAAAGGAGAAAGTAAAATGCTACAAATAAAACTAGATAATTGGGATGTTCTTGAGGCAATTGAAGGCTATTTAAAAAATAAAATGGGAATAGATACAGATAACGATAGAATTACTGATCATTCTGAAGTTCATGTAAAGTGTAAAGAAAGTCTTGAGAAATACAAACAAGATAAAGAGTGGAATGGTGAAGAATATATTGTTAAAAAAGAATATGAGGTTGAAGGTCTTTATGTTAAAAGAAAGAATAAGAAGACAGGACACATCAGCTATAAAAAACATTATCCGCAGAAATATCATATGATTAATCAATATGGGGGTAGTACGGGAAATATAAAAATATATTTAGATAGTGATGGTTTTTATGAACCTAAAGAAAGCGAGGTGGAGTGATGAAGTTTTATAAAACTGAAGAAGGTCTAGTAGAAAAACTAAGGAAGGATGACTACGGAGAGGATGACAAGAATACATCTGATGAGTGGCTAGTAAATAATGCCTTTCAATTAGGATGGGTTTCAAACTTTGAAAATCTCTTAGATGGTTTTTTGTATTTCGAGAATGAAAAAGAATCTGAAAAATGGTTCAAGAAAGAGGAGTTGTTTTGACATTAATAAAACATGAGGATATTGAAGTCGATATTCGTAGTAATTGTTCTTTATATATTACTATAAAGGGTAGGATTTATTATATCGAGAATTCGGCTGCGATGAAAGGCATAAGCGCCTGGGATAAAGGTAGTGATGAAGATAGAGTGGATTGGACTCTATATGATAACAAGCAAGTTGAGTTAATAAAAGAAAGTGAGGTGGAGTGATGGAAGATGTTTTACAATGCGATATATGTAAAAAAGATGGGTCGTTTGATGATGACGATTTACCTCAGCTTTATTCAATGATTGAATGGGAAAATGGTATGTATTGCGATGATTGTATTCCAAAATGGTGGGCAGAAAAACTAGAAGGCGAGGTAGAATGATTGAAACTATAAAACATTTACTAGGTCTATGTGGAGAGCCACATGGATTAATACACATGATATTCACAATAAGTGGATTATCAGCATTAGCTACCTATGTAAAAATGAAAATTAGACGTAAATAGAGCAATCGATCTTTATATTATTTTACAAAGGGTATCTTTATAATTAATAAGAAAGGGTAAATAATGAAATATAAAACAGGGGATCAAATTACTCACGATGGATTCCAAGCTGAATTAATTAAATATATTGGTGAAGGGTATTGGATAGTGGATACAAAAACTTGGGGGTGGGATAAGTGGCACGAGGAAGATTTTAAGTCACTATTTAAAAAAATAAAAGAATGCGAAGATTGGATAAAAAACAATTAAAAAAGTAACTATCTATTAAGCTTCTTGTGTTTAGGGCCTGTAAAGTTACCCTTGCGCCTACGATTCGCCTCAGCCAACTTATGCTCATACTTCATAAGCAAGAAACACTTACGCAGCCCCTCTACCTGAAGATGCTTTGACCAATTCAAGATAGCACCACATAAGAGCGTATCGTTCTCATCTTTATACGCTAACATACAGTAATAATCAAGCTCTGGCCTACCTAAGTTGCATTGATTGTGATGATATTTATCACTTAGATACTCTTTTATATCATCTGACAAAGGGTCAGTCAACTTCAGATCTAACTTATCTATAATACTGCTTAAAGGGTCTTTTATATTATCTGGCACAGGGTATTCTTATATTTATATCTACAGGGTAAGGGTAATGATAGTTTGAATGATAGTTTTCCCCAAAAATTCTACTAAAAAGGTGGAAAATAGGGGGTGAAGGGGGTTTATTATTGATAGTATTGATAGTTTGGAGGCTTGAAACTATCAAAACTATCAAAACTATCATACCCTCCCCCCAGACCTAATTTGTCTCATAAAAGGTCATTTTTGTCTTTTTATACCTACCATGAGACAGTTTTTTGACTATCCCAACCGCAGCCATTTCCCCCAACCACCTATGCGCTGTAACGTCAGACACTTTGTCATCCTGGGCATCTCCACAGACATTTAACCACTCATGTGTCTCAAAATCATCCGCCATTCTATTTAAGTGATGTTCCCACTTCGTCTTGCGTGGCTCTGGTACAACAAGACCCTTGATTTTATCACTAGAAACCAGACCACCGCACTCTACCGCTACACCACCTTGAGGTTGATCGTTTATCTCTATACCATAGACTCCAGGATTCTTAGAACCCATACGACTCTTACCTACCGCAAGCAAACTAAAGTCTTGATTCGTCTTACACACCATCAAGCAATGCTCATACCACCAGTTAAGCACACTCGACCCTGCCATTCTCTCTTCAGCAACCCCCTGGTCTTGTGTATTCTTGTTAAAATGATGTATAACGACAAGTGCAGCATCGCTCTTTTCCTTTAATTTCTCTATCTTAGTCAACAACGGCTTTATCTTATCTGCATCCGATATATTACTTGCGCCAGAAAGCTGGTAGAGATTGTCTATAATTATCACATCTGGCTTTTGCAACAAGACCTGGGTCTCTATAAGCGGAAATACCTCTTCAAAATCACCTGGCTTCGTAATAAGCGTTAGATTTTCAGCAGCTTTAAACTTATCAATCTGATGCCCTATAGTCAACTTCCGTATCCTACCAACTGTTTCATCGATACCATTCTCTAGATCCACATACAATACCTTACGCATCTTTGGTATCTCAAATCCAATATACCCAGTCTTACCCCCTGCTATAGACAATGCTGCACCCAAGTATAAATAACTCTTCCCTGCCTCAAAATCACCGACAGCTACCGTCTTTTTACGCATCGGAATCATATCCTTGACCGCCCACTCTACATCTCGACTTGGAGCATCCCATATATCCATACCCTGCAATACACTTGTACCGTTCTTAACCACCTTTTCATCGGTAATCTCACCATTACGCTGTAAAAAATCGGTTAAATCTTCCCCATTCTTCAATTCTATATCCGATTTTCTAGCCTTCGCCATTTAAAAGTCCTATCATCTTATCTTCCGCCCTCTTTCCTGCCTCATCTTTATCAAAAATAACCGAAATATCGCTAAATTTACTCGTAACCATACCCAATAACTCATCCGCAGGGGTGCAATTGGCTCCATTGCTAAAAGATATCGCCTGTTTACCACTAGAAATCATAGAAACACAGTCTTTTTCACCTTCAACAATATACAATGTCTTGTCACCCTTATATTTTCGGAGCATATGCCATAGTGGATAGATATATGTAGTAGCATGGCCTTTTATCTGTCTCTTTTTGTGCCATTTTATAT
>Ga0114908_1001925_pt1 | contig 10243 bp, 9 predicted proteins | sample MalvireepMed_s17_FD_87292 | JGI IMG/M metagenome (GOLD analysis project Ga0114908, IMG submission 87292) | Marine viral communities from the Global Malaspina Expedition - Malaspina viral metaG DeepMed_s17 | ecosystem: Environmental > Aquatic > Marine > Oceanic | place: Mediterranean Sea... | reverse complement strand
TCAGCACGGTGGGTTTTGGCAATAACGGGCTTGCGAAAGCCAACTTGCACGGGGCGAATGATCAAAAAGTGCTCGCTGGCGGTGATAGGGAAAGTGTCGGCGCCGGCTTCACGGATTCAGGAGCTAGTTATAGTTATTTTATTGTTTCCTTCATGCTGAAATCTACATAGATATTACTGTACCACCAGTACCTTGAGCTGACCGTCGTAATTGTACCATATAGAAACTCTTTGAAGGTTGGATTGGGCGTTCAACTTTACAAGAGGTATTTAACTTTAAAAGGGGTGTTCAGATTTATAGGGAGTGTCCAACTTTATAGGGGCGTTCATGTGCCGAGAGTTTGCCCCTTTCGTAGTTAGACGATCGTTTGGCTGTAACGCCACATCGTTTAGTCACCACTTATCACGTCATTTGTCATTTTAATTGGTTCTTGGGCGCTATCGAAAATAGATTGTAGCTATGGGGCATTTGACAGAATCCAACAATAAAGGACTTTTCCATGAACCATTCCTCTCTTTCAGTTTTTGATTCCCAAATTGCTGCGGCCATCGCTGCGGAGGTTGTTCGGCAAGAAGCGCATATTGAACTAATTGCCTCTGAAAACTATGCCAGTAGTGCTGTTATCGAGGCCCAGGGCACGGTACTTACGAATAAATACGCAGAGGGCTATCCCGGCAAGCGCTATTACGGCGGCTGTGAGCATGTTGATGTGGTCGAACAGTTAGCGATAAGTCGTGCTTGCGATTTGTTTGGTGCTGAGTATGCCAATGTGCAGCCGCATTCGGGTGCGCAGGCTAACGCAGCGGTTTTCATGGCTCTCATAAATCCTGGTGATACTGTCTTAGGAATGAGCCTGGCACATGGGGGGCATTTGACCCACGGCGCCGCGCCTAATTTTTCCGGGAAACACTACCACGCCGTGCAGTATGGGCTGAATCTGGAAACTGGTGAGATCGACTACGAAGAGGTCGAGCGGTTGGCGCGTAGCCACAAACCGAAGATGATCATTGCCGGTTTCTCTGCTTACGCTCGGGTAGTCGATTGGCGTCGTTTCCGCAGCATTGCGGACGAAGTCGGCGCCTGGCTGATGGTTGATATGGCTCACGTCGCTGGGTTAGTTGCTGCCGGCCATTACCCGAGCCCTATCCCTCATGCACATGTGGTGACCACCACTACTCATAAGACATTGCGCGGTCCGCGTGGTGGGCTGATCCTTTCTGACCATGGGGATGCCGCTCTCTATAAAAAGCTAAATGGCGCGGTTTTTCCTGGTCAGCAGGGTGGTCCGTTAATGCATGTTATTGCCGCTAAAGCAGTCGCGTTTAAAGAGGCTATGAGTCAGGATTTTGTGCAATATCAGCGGCGTGTGATCGACAACGCTCGGGCTATGGCCAAGGTATTCATGGATCGCGGCTATGACGTTGTCTCCAAAGGCACCGATGATCATCTCTTCCTAGTGTCTCTGATCAAACAGGGCATCACCGGCAAGGACGCTGATTTAGCACTCGGGCGGGCTCATATTACCGTCAATAAAAATGCTGTGCCTAACGATCCTGAGAGCCCATTCATCACTTCTGGCCTGCGTATCGGCACGCCTGCCGCTACAACACGTGGGTTCGATGAAAGCGAATGCGCCGAATTAGCCAGTTGGATCTGCGACATCCTGGATGTCCTTGCAGAGCGGGGCAGCACTGAGGCCGTTGAAAGTGAGGTCCGTGAAAAGGTCGCTGAAATTTGCGAGCGCCATCCGGTTTATTCCGCTCAGCCAGCAGATGAGCTCGAGGCCAAGGAGATGGCCTCTTCCAAGCTGTAATCGCCTTCACGCATCAGGAGAGATTCATGCAACGCTACTCAGGCTTCGGACTGGCCAAGCACGCGCTCAGTCATCATGAAAATTGGGAACGCCAATGGCGCAACCCCATCCCCAAGAAACAGTATGACGTGATCATCGTTGGCGGCGGCGGCCATGGCCTAGCCACCGCCTACTACTTGGCCAAAGAGCACGGCATCACCAACGTGGCTGTGGTCGAAAAGGGCTGGCTCGGCGGGGGTAATACCGCGCGGAACACGACTATCGTGCGCTCCAACTATCTGTGGGATGAATCCGCGGCGCTCTATGAACATGCGATGAAACTGTGGGAAGGGCTTTCCCAAGACCTCAACTACAACGTCATGTTCTCCCAGCGGGGCGTGCTCAACCTGGGCCACACCCTACAGGACATGCGCGATATTCAGCGCCGGGTCAACGCCAACCGCCTGAATGGCATCGACGGCGAAGTGCTGGACGCCAAAGGCGTGCAGGATCTGGTGCCGATCATGGATTGCTCGAAGAACGCCCGCTACCCGGTGCTGGGAGCCTCCTGGCAGCCGCGGGCCGGGGTGGCGCGCCACGATGCCGTGGCCTGGGGCTTCGCCCGGGCCGCCGATGCGCTGGGTGTCGACCTGCTGCAGAACACCGAGGTCACCGGTTTCAAGATCCGTGACGGCCGCGTCTACGGGGTGCATACCAACCGCGGCGACATTGAGGCGAAGACCGTTGGCTGCGTGGCCGCGGGCAACTCCGGCGTGCTGGCCGGGATGGCCGGTTTCCGGCTGCCTTTAGAGTCTCACCCTCTGCAGGCCTTAGTCTCCGAACCGCTCAAGCCGATTCTCGATACTGTCGTTATGTCCAATCATGTCCACGGCTACATCAGCCAGACCGACAAGGGCGACCTGGTGATCGGCGCCGGTATCGACAGCTATAACGGCTATGGCCAGCGCGGCAGCTATCCCACCGTTGAGCATACGCTGCAGGCTATTGTGGAAATGTTCCCAATATTTTCCCGTGTGCGCATGAACCGCCAGTGGGGCGGCATCGTTGACACCTGCCCGGACGCCTGTCCTATCCTCTCCGCAACTCCCGTGAAAGGTCTATTTTTCAACTGCGGTTGGGGCACTGGCGGCTTCAAGGCCACCCCAGGCTCGGGTCACGTCTTTGCCTGGACCCTGGCCAAGAACCAAACCCATCCCCTCGCGGCCCCGTTCTCCATCGACCGTTTCCACACCGGTGCTCTCGTCGACGAGCACGGTGCGGCCGGCGTTGCTCACTAAGGAGGCAACCCCATGTTTCTCATCTACTGCCCCTACTGCGAGGAGCACCGCGAGGAAGAGGAGTTTCATCCCAAGGGCCAGGCGCATATTGCCCGCCCGGCGGACCCTGAGGCCTGCTCTGACGAGCAGTGGGGCGATTACCTCTTCTTCCGTGACAACCCCCGAGGGATCCACCACGAGCTGTGGGTGCATGCCGTCGGCTGTCGCAAGTTCTTCAACATCACGCGGAACACCGTAACCTACGAGATTCTCGAGACCTACCGGATCGGTGAGCAGCCCCGCTTCACCGCCGAGCATCCCGAGGGCAAGCCTGCCGAGAAAGTGGCCGCCGAATCGGAAGCGGTCTCGCGTCAGGAAGGAGTCAAGGCATGAACCAGTCGTTGCAACAGCCGAATCGTCTTCGTGAGGGCGGGCGCATCGAGCGTGCCCGCACCCTGAGCTTCACCTTCAACGGCAAGCGCTACCAGGGCCACGCCGGTGACACCCTGGCCTCGGCGCTGCTGGCCAACGGGGTGGACATCGTCAACCGTAGCTTCAAGTACTCCCGCCCACGCGGCATCATTGCCGCCGGCGCCGATGAGCCCAATGCGCTGATCCAGCTGGGCAGCACTGAGGCGGCCCAGGTGCCCAACGTGCGCGCCACCCAGCAGGCCCTGTTCGACGGCCTGGTAGCACGCAGCACCAACGGCTGGCCCAACGTCCAGCGCGATGCCATGAGCTTGGTCGGCAAGCTGGGCGGACGCTTCATGCCGCCGGGCTTCTACTACAAGACCTCATGGCTCCGGCCTCCATGTGGATGACCTACGAGAAGTTCATCCGCAAGGGTGCCGGCCTGGGCCGCAGCCCCATGGAGCGCGATCCGGACAGTTATGACCACTTCAACCAGCACTGCGACATGCTGGTGATTGGTGCTGGCCCCGCCGGCCTGGCCGCGGCGCTGACCGCGGCGCGTGGCGGCGTCCGGGTGATCCTCTGCGACGAGCAGGAGGAGTTGGGCGGCTCGCTGCTCGACAGCCGTGAGCTGCTCGATCACCAGCCAGCCACCCGGTGGGTTGCTCAGGTGCTGGAGGAACTCACTAGTCTCAACAACGTTACCCTGCTGCCGCGCACCACCGCCCACGGCTACCACGACCACCACTTCGTGACCTTGCACGAGCGTCGCACCGAGCATCTCGGTGAGACCGCGCCGGTGGTCGACGGCATCCGCTCCTCCCGGTCGCGGCTGCACCGGGTGCGCGCCGGCCAGGTACTGCTGGCCACCGGCGCCCACGAACGCCCGTTGGTCTACGCTGGCAACGACGTGCCAGGCAACCTAGTTGCTGGGGCCGTTTCCACCTATATCCGCCGCTACGGCGTGGTGCCGGGCAACAAGCTGGTGCTCTCCACCAGCAATGACCACGCCTATCGCGCCGCCCTGGACTGGGATGAGGCTGGCCGCGAGGTGGTGGCGATCGTCGACGCCCGCCAGGCGCCGGACGGTGAACTGGTGGAACAGGCCCGCGCCCGCGGCATCCGCATCATCGAAGGTTCGGCCGTGCTCGAAGCCAAGGGAAGTGCGCGCGTGAGCGGTGCCCGAGTGGCCACCATCGATGCCTCTGCCTTCAAGGTCACCGGCCAAGCCGAGACGCTGGTCTGCGACACCATCGCCACCTCCGGCGGCTACAGCCCGGTGATCCACTTGGCCTCCCATACGGGTGCCCGGCCGACCTGGAACGACGAGCTCCTCGGCTTCGTGCCCAGCCTGGTGAAGGGCGTGCACGCCGCCGGTAGTGCCCGTGGCGTCCACGACTTGGCTGCGGGGTTGGCCGATGGCGTTTCTGCAGCGACAAAGGCGCTGGACGCGCTTGGTCAGTCGGCCGGCAGCGTAGAGCTGCCCCAGGTCGATGCCCGCCGCGAAGGCAAGGCCTGTGCGCTCTATCAGGTGCCCCACGAGAAGCCAACTCTGCGCGCGCCCAAACAGTTCGTCGACCTACAAAACGACGTCACTGCGGCAGCCATCGAACTGGCCACCCGTGAGGGCTTTGAGTCTATCGAGCACGTCAAACGCTATACCGCCATGGGCTTTGGCACCGACCAGGGCAAGCTGGGCAACATCAACGGCATGGCCATCGCCGCGCGCTGCCTGGGCAAGTCGATCCCTGAGGTGGGCACCACGGTGTTCCGGCCCAACTACACGCCCGTCACCTTCGGCGCCATCGTCGGCCGCCATTGCCGCGAGCTGTTCGACCCCGAGCGCTACACCGCCCTGCACCAATGGCACGTGGAGCACGACGCCGAGTTTGAAGACGTTGGCCAGTGGAAGCGCCCCTGGTACTTCCCACAAGTACGCGCCGAAGCCGTTAACGGCGAACGCGAGAGTATGGCGGAGGCGGTGGCCCGCGAGTGCCTAGCGGTACGCGAGAAGGTCGGTATCCTCGACGCCTCCACGCTTGGCAAAATCGACATTCAGGGGTCGGGCGCCCGGGAGTTCCTGAACCGCATCTACACCAACAAGTGGGCCAAGCTCGCGGTTGGCCGCGCCCGCTACGGACTGATGTGCCGGGACGATGGCATGCTGATGGACGATGGCACCACCAGCTGCCTGGGCGAGAACCACTTCCTGATGACCACCACCACCGGCGGTGCTGCTGGGGTTATGGAGTGGCTAGAACTCTGGCACCAGACCGAGTGGCCCGAGCTCGACGTCACCTTCACCTCGGTGACCGACCACTGGGCGACCATGACAGTGACTGGGCCCGAGGCGCGCCATCTGCTCGCCGAGATCACCGATATCGATCTTGATCGTGACACCTTCAAGTTCATGGACTGGCGCGAGGGCAAGGTGGCCGAGGTGCCGGCGAGGGTCTTCCGTATCTCCTTCACCGGCGAGCTCGCCTACGAGATCAACGTCCAGGCCAACTACGCCATGCACGTCTGGAAGACTCTGTTCGAGCACGGCGAGAAGTACGGCCTCACACCCTATGGAACCGAGACCATGCACGTGCTACGGGCCGAAAAGGGCTTCATCATCGCCGGCCAGGAGACCGACGGTTCGGTGAGCCCGGAGGACCTGGGGATGCAGTGGGCCATCGGCTACGACAAGCCCCATTCCTGGGTGGGCAAGCGGGCCCTGTCGCGCTCCGATACGCGGCGCACAAACCGCAAGCAGTTGGTGGGTCTCAAGCCGAGGGACCCGTCGGTGGTGCTGGAGGAGGGCGCCCAGATCGTCTTCGACCCTGACCATCCGATTCCCATGCCTATGGTGGGGCATGTGACTTCCAGCTACTACAGCCCGACGCTCAAGAGCGGCTTCGCCCTCGCCGTGGTCAAGGGTGGCCAGTCGCGCATGGGCGAGACTGTCTACCTGCCCATGGCCGACGGCAAGACCCACGCCGCGGAAATCGTCGGCCCGATCTTCTACGACCCCAAGGGAGAGCGCCAGCATGTCTGAGCAAACTGCTACCTGGTTCAACCTCTATGATGCGCGCCCCGCGGCCGAGGTGTCGGCCGAGTCGCCGCTGGCCTGGGCTTACCACAAGGCCAGCCGGCCGAGCGTCAGCCAGAAGAGCCGCGTGGTGCTGCGCGAGCGCGCGATGCTTGGTCACCTGATCCTACGCGGCGGCGCCATCGTCCTCGACGAGGCCGTCCACCGGGTACTTGGCTTCGGCCTGCCGGGTCGTCCCAACGGCCTGACCCGAGATGAGAGCGGTGAGCGCTCGATCCAGTGGCTGTCGCCTGACGAGTGGCTCGTGATCGTCCCCGGCGGCGAGGAGTTCTCCCTGGAGGGCAAACTGCGCGAGGCCCTGGCTGATGCCCACTACGCCATCGTCAACGTCAGCGGCGGCCAGACTCTGATCGAGCTTGAGGGTGAGATGGCCCGGGAGCTCCTGATGAAGTCAACGCCCTATGACGTCCACCCGGACGCTTTCCCGGTGGGCAAGGGGGTCACTACGGTGTTTGCCAAGGCGAACCTGATCCTGCGCCGCCCCACTGAAGAACGCTGGGAGCTGGTGCTGCGGCGCAGCTTCGCCGACTACTGCTACCGCTGGATCCTGGACGCCGGAAGTGAATATGGCATTGGTGTAGAACGCTGAGCAAGGCCGCTCCTCTGCTCGTTACTTGCTACGAGTAGGGGAGCGGCAACGCCGTCGCGTTCTGGATATTCGATCTGATAAACAAGACGTTTTAAGGAAAACATAATGACCGACAAGATTAAGTTACTGCGTAACGCACAGCCAGAAGTGCTTTTAGATGCCAGCTCCTGGGAAAAGATGTCTGGTGACCCCCATACCGTCAATCTCAATGCTTACGCATCGGCAGATGGGACTAAGACGATGGGTACTTGGATCTGTACGCCAGGCAAGTGGGCGGTAGATTACCAAAAATGGGAATACTGCGATTTTCGTGAAGGGTACTGCATTTTGACACCGGAAGATGGCGAGCCGATCCACCTGAAAGCCGGTGATATCTTCATCGTTGAGCCTGGTTTTAAAGGCACTTGGGAGGTCGTAGAAACCGTTCGCAAGTATTTTGTTTTTGCCTGACCGTGTGGTGATGCTTTTTCAATAAATAATAGAGCCGATACCTGGATTCTGATCGTCTGATGAAAAATCCACGTGGAATTTTTAGGCTAACTATAACAAGGGAGATAGCGTGATGGGCCCCAAAGAAAGTAGTTGGATCCTCGCGGCCCAATGCCCGAGCCGGCTCGGTACCGTGGACGTGGTGACGCGTTTCCTCAAAGAGAGCCGCTGCTACATCACAGAGCAGCACTCCTTCGATGACCGGCAGGGCGGCGGTTTCTTCATCCGCACCGAGTTCCGGCCGGTGGATGAGGACTTCAACGCTGGGGCCTTCGAGGCCGGCTTCGCCGAGCGCGCCGCCGAATTTGGCATGACCTTCGAACTGACCGCTCCGGGCACTCGGATGCCGGTGGTGATCCTGGTCTCCAAGGCTGATCACTGCCTCAACGACCTGCTCTATCGCTACCGCATCGGCCAGCTGCCCATCGAGATCCGTGCCATCGTTTCCAACCACCCAGACCTGGCGAACCTGGCGGAGTGGCACGATATCCCCTATCACCACTTCCCGATCACGGCTCAGACCAAGGCCAAGCAGGAGGCTCAGATATGGGAGGTGGTCGAGGCGACCGGCGCCGAGCTGGTGATCCTTGCCCGCTACATGCAGGTACTCTCAAGCGAGATGTGCGAGCGGCTCAGCGGCCGCGCCATCAATATCCACCATTCGCTGCTGCCAGGCTTTAAAGGCGCACGGCCTTACCATCAGGCCTATGAAAAGGGCGTCAAGCTAGTTGGTGCCACTGCCCACTATATCAACGACGACCTGGACGAAGGGCCGATCATCACCCAGGGCGTGGAGCCGGTCAGCCATACCGACTACCCGGAGGATATGGTGTCCAAGGGGCGCGATGTCGAGTGTTTGACCCTGGCTAGGGCGGTAGCGCTCCACGTGGAGCGTCGCGTTTTCTTACATGCAAAACGCACCGTTGTATTTGATCGCTAACACATATAACTACAATTATTTTAAAGGGTGAGAAGCATGTCAATTAGCGTTTTTGAATTGTTCAAAATCGGCATTGGGCCCTCAAGCTCGCACACAGTGGGTCCCATGCGGGCCGCCTTCGACTTCGTCGGTGAACTCAACGACCGGTCATTGCTAGAGCGCGTCACGCGCCTTGAGGTCCAGCTTTTCGGCTCTCTCTCAGCCACTGGTATCGGCCATGGTACTGACCGCGCGGTGATTATGGGGCTGATGGGCGAGCGGCCGGACCGCATCGATCCAGCCCTGATCGACTCCTACATCGAGGAAGTGCAGGCGTCCGAGACGTTGCGCCTGGATAGCCGCCACAGTGTGCCTTTTCTGTGGCGGCGTGACATGCAGTTCCACCCTGACTGCCTGCCACACCACCCCAATGCCATGCGGCTGATTGCCTACGATCATGGCAGCGAGCTCTATCGCAATACCTACTACTCGGTGGGCGGCGGGTTCGTCATCGACGAGGCTCAGGCGGTAAAGGGAGATTTCGATGCCGATGCGGCCCAATTGCCCTACAACTTCCAGACCGCGGACGACCTGATGAGCATGTGCCGGGAGAGTGGCCTGCGCATCAGCGAGCTGATGCTGGAGAATGAGAAGGTGTGGCGCAGCGAGGCGGAGGTCCGTGACGGGCTGCTGGCGATCTGGGCGTCTATGCAGGCATGTGTCAAGAAGGGCATGGAAGCCGAGGGCGTTCTGCCCGGCGGGCTCAACGTCCGCCGCCGCGCCAAAACCCTATACCAGTGCATGCTGGCTAGCAAGGACGACCACTCGCTGATCGCCTCGACCATGTCGGCCATGGACTGGGTCAACCTGTATGCCCTGGCGGTCAACGAGGAGAACGCCGCCGGCGGGCGAATGGTCACCGCACCCACCAATGGCGCGGCAGGCATCATCCCCGCCGTGCTGCACTACTACATGCAATTTCGTAAGGGTGCCGACGAGCGTGACGTGGTTGACTTTCTGCTTACCGCTGGCGCTGTGGGTGTCTTATGCAAAAAAAATGCTTCTATCTCCGGCGCCGAGGTAGGCTGCCAGGGTGAGGTCGGTTCAGCCTGCGCCATGGCCGCCGCTGGCCTCGCCGAATTGATGGGCGGTAGCGTAGCTCAGGTGGAAAACGCCGCTGAGATTGGACTGGAGCACAACCTGGGGCTGACTTGCGATCCCGTGGGTGGATTAGTGCAGGTACCCTGTATTGAGCGAAATGCCATCGCCTCGGTAAAAGCGATTAATGCTGCACAAATGGCATTAAGGGGTGATGGGGAACACTTTATTTCTCTGGATAAAGTCATTCGCACCATGCGTGACACAGGTGCAGATATGCAGGAAAAATATAAAGAAACTTCGATGGGAGGGCTGGCTGTGAATGCGATTGAATGTTGAAAAGCAAGAGGACGGCAGAATGGTTTCAAATATGATATTAGCGGTAAAGTAATCTAGTTCAATAACATAATCATTTCTTCGAAAAACTAGGGCCTGTTGACCTTTTACATAGACCTGAATCCGTGAGACCGGCCCCCGGAAGCACTTCTAACCCACTGACCTGCATGGCAATATAGCCATTATCGCCATTCACCCAGACAGTGCCATGCCCAACATAAAGTTCCGCGCCAGTTGC
>Ga0114908_1001916_pt1 | contig 10289 bp, 5 predicted proteins | sample MalvireepMed_s17_FD_87292 | JGI IMG/M metagenome (GOLD analysis project Ga0114908, IMG submission 87292) | Marine viral communities from the Global Malaspina Expedition - Malaspina viral metaG DeepMed_s17 | ecosystem: Environmental > Aquatic > Marine > Oceanic | place: Mediterranean Sea... | reverse complement strand
CCATCAAAAAAAATACTCTCATAATTCTATTTTAGGGGCTAAACTTCTACCTGTACGCTACCTAATTTTCAGTTTTTATCTATTCGTATTGTTCCAAAATCCACGTTGCAATATCCTGCATTACCTCTGGAGCAAAAACTTCATCAAGCGTACTGATTTCTGCTGAAGTGCAGGTAGTACAATGCTGATACATATGGTTTAAATTTGGATAAATTTTGGTGGTAACCACGGGAGCGTTTACAAGATTCTTCTTAAAAGACTCCACATTTTCAGAAGCCGGCACAAAAATATCGGCATCACCATTGAGCACAAGAACAGGAACTTCTATCTTAGGTAAATACTTTTTAGGATCATATAAAATCATTTCTTTGTACAACTTAGTTTTTGCACTGCTGTAAAAACGATAGATCAGGGTTTGGTCTCGACCATCTGCCAATTGAAGAGCTTTTAGGATTTCCGGACTTTTATCCTGCATCCATTTTGTAACGCGGTCCTGCAATTCCGATTTTAAGCTATCAGGCTCCTGATTCTGGTAGACGGTTTTAAACAACCGGCGGTATAACCTCATCTGTAGATTTACCAGACTGTCGGGCATTTTATAGGCTTTTAAAACCGCAGTGTTTTGTAAATCAAGGATCTTTAACCCAGAAACACCTACCCCTGAAAGACTCACCATAAATTTTACGTCTTTATCCTGTGCTGTAAGTCGCGAAGCTACTACACCACCTTCACTATGCCCTATTACCCCCAAAAAACGGCTGTCTACATCAGGACAATTCTTTAAATATTCTATCGCTTCCCACGCATCTACGGTAAAATCACTTATCCCAGAAGTTTCAAAATCTCCGGTTGTACTTCCGATTCCGCGATCGTCCATTCTAAATGAAGCGATCCCGTTACGCGCTAAAGCATCTGCCAAAACGGTAAAAAATTGATGACCACTATAGGTATAATTTCGATCTTGCTGACCTGTACCATTCAATAGCAACGCGAGAGGATACTTTTTATTATTATCTGGGATAACCAAAGTTCCTCCATACTCAATACCGGTTTGCTTGCCGGTAAACACAAGGTCGGTACTCACATACGGCAATGCTCCCTTAGGGTGTTGCGGATAGCTTTGTGGTTCCAACTTATTTACCCGATGAAAAACTACCGGGAACGTACCTTTATAATTGGTAAACCGCGCAGTAAAGGTACTATCAGGGTTCTCAGCCAACTTAAGACCAACGCCAAATTGATCGTTTTTTAAGATTAGACTGTCCTGTTCCCGACGTTGCTCTAACGGAATCCGGTTGTAGAAATATTCGGGACTGCTTATAAAAATAGAATCTGTAACTGAGGTATTTTGACTATGCTCCAGAAGCAGACGTTTGGCCTGGTGCTGACCTTGCCATAACTGCTGCCCCCAAAGACCTGTTCCTAACCCAAACAGGAAGAGCATTATAACTATTCTACCTAAAGTCATTTAGATTTAGATTCAGATTTCAAATATTCGACAATGGTTTTAATCTCGTCTGCCAATGCACTAGGGCTACCTTTATAGCCAGTAGACCGCCATCTTAAATAACCATTTTGATCTATGATCATCTTCTGCGGAATACCTGAAAACTCAAAAGCTTTCGCATACTTTGAATACACCGCTTCAGGCTTGCCCGTTTCTGGATTTACGGCATCGTAAAGCACCTCAAAAGGGTATCCTTTTTCCTTGATAAATTCCTCGGTCTTGGCTTTGTAATCTTTTATGTATTCCTGAGTATCCAAGAAATAAAACTTCACATTAGCATCATCTTCATAATGTTCTACCGCCATTTTCATGCCTGGCATGGCTTTTTTACAAGGTGCGCACCAGGTTGCCCACATGTCGATCACCACGATTTTGCCTAATTGATCTTTAAGATTAACCTTACCTCCGTAAGAACTTTCCAAAGAAAATCCTTCAATAGGCTTTTTAATAAGTTCGCTTAATAAACGCTCTTTTTCACTCTCATTTTCATCACCTTTTTTGAGGGTCTCTACATAGGCCTCAAAATTCGATGCTGCTTTGCCCGATTTTAGATACTGCTTTTGCAACACTTCAAGCATCGCAGGAGATGTATTATTATGTCTTAAAGAAGCTGCAATGAAGTCTACCGCTTCGCCAAATTTTCGCTCACGTACCAGCCTCAGTGTATACAGCTCATTATATTCTGTATTTTCGTACTTCAACTCGTCTTCTATCTTGTCCAAATAATAGTCTTCACGCTTAAAATCACCTTGCTTATCCAGGATTTTAGCATAAGTAAGATACTCAGAACTTGCAATTTTAACCGCCTGTTTTTTCCATTCCTTAGGCGAAAGTTTTCCTCGATAAGCTTTTGGAACCTTATTTTCATGACGCTCAATCTCTGGAAAAATGCGGTCTGCAAAGCGTTGCAAACTATCTAAAGACATATCTTCATTGTTATACGGAATACTCACCAAATGCCAGGCATAATCAACCAAATTGGTATAGGAAGCATTCTTAAGATTATCAAAAACAAAACTGTAATCTTTATCCTGAACGATGTAAGTATAGGCTACGCTGCGATATAGTTTTTCTGCATAAAGCGCTTCGATATCGGTATAAACGTCTTGAAATTTTTCTTCAGGAAACTGCTTACGAAAAGCATCATAGGCTTTCAGACGTTTTTTCACATCGGCTTCGCGAAAGATAGTTTTAATTGCACGGTCACGCGCCAAAACCCCATCGGGATATTTCTTAATCAAAACATTCTGAATAGAATCTATATAGGCTTCATTCCCGCTAATTAAACCTAAACTGCGTTGTACATCATATTGCTGGTTGAGATCAAGCTCTGGCTGAGTCAACACATAATTAACTTCATCTTTGATACGATCGGTTTGATCTTCTTCACGAGTGCGTTGCAATAAACGTAAACCGGGATAGAAAATATGCACACGGCTTTTTGGGTTATCCCTAACCTCGTTATTAAGCCACATCAGGCTTACTGCATCTTCAATATTGGCTAAAGAATCCAGTTGTTGCGGAAAGTCTTCGTTGATGTTAGGGTTCCGCATAATACCCCAGCCCGAATACGAACCGGGGGCTTTGCTAATCATCCAGGTATAGGTCGTTGCACCACCACGATCCTGTATTTCATCATCATAAAAAACGCAATTGATCAGCGCAATACCCGGCTCCAACTCAAGCTGAGTTTGCCAGGTATTATTATCGTTAAGCTTAAGTGCGGCGTCTTGTACATTCCATTTAAAATCTGCGTAAGTATAAACTACAGCACTTATTTCGTCATGATCCTTTAAGGGTGTTTGCGAGGCATTATAACTTATAGTCACCTTATCTCCCGCTTTGGGAAATTTTGGTTCCACGCTAAACGTCTTATCCTGAGATTGACCAAAAAGATCTGCTGTAAGGTTTAGCACTAGAAAAAGAACTAAAGCAAGGCGTGTTAAGCTTAATTTGTTTAAAATACTCATCATTTAATTTTAGGGGTTTTGTTCCAGATTAGGTGCGTATTGGAATAAACTGGAAGCAAAAGGAAATTGGTAACGATCTCCCCTCGGCTCAAGCGTATATACGTTGTCTATATATTTGTGGGTAATGGTCTTTGCAAAACGTGAATCTTTATTAAGACGCTTTAGATCAAACCAACGAAAACCTCCTTTTGCCATAAGTTCCTTACGTCGCTCTGCCAATACTTTTACCAAAGCCTCTTCTGCATTTGCAGCAGTAAGTGGCTCGTAGTCTTCAGTCCTAAACCGCGCTTTACGAAGGGTATTGATGCTGGCCATAGCTGCTTCTTCGTCGCCTGCACGGGCCTCAGCCTCTGCTTTAATAAGTAACATTTCAGGAACTGTTGGCCCGGCATTACGGGCTTCACCGGTTAGACGTTGTATGCAATACGCCCTTCCTCCACTTACTGCATTGTAGGTCATATCGCTTATCGGACGGGTAAAAAATTGATAACGTAAATCTTCTTCTTCAAAGCTATCTAACAACTCTTGGTTCAGCATAAGCAATGAAGGTGCATACGCATAGGAACTGATGCTCTTTTTCGATAAAATCAACTCCGGATTTTCAATACGCCTTGGCCAGCCTCCATCTGAGGTATTGATGTAATCCTCCATATTAAGCAGCGTGTTTTGTAAACTCAGTGCACTTTCGGCTTGTGCTTTAGCTTCTTCATAGCGTTCCATATATAAATAGGTACGCGCCAGTAAGGCATGGGCACTGGCCAGCGATGGGAAACCTACTTCAGTACCAGTACGCGTAGCGGGCAGGCCTCCTTCTATAGCCATTTGAAGGTCACTAACAATCTGATCATAAACTTCTTTAACCGTTGCTCGGGTAATATCCTCAGTCACTGTAGGTTCAGTAAGCAGAGGAATTCCAAGATCTGTTGCTGACGTTTCAGCGTCATAGGCCTTTCCAAAAATGTTTACCAAATTAAAAAAGGTATACGCTCTGTGCACCAAAGCTTCTGCACGTAATGCAGATTTCTGTGCTTCAGTACCGTTATTGCTGTCCAACACTTCTGCAATCACAACATTGGCCGTATAAAGCCCCTGATACATCACGTTAAGATCGTTGTCCTTTTCGCCTGTATAGTAAATAGAATCTGCCCATTTATAAGTTTCTTTAAAAGGACGGTAATAATCTGACGAACCATAATTATTCTCAAAGTAGGTTGCATACTCATCACTCATTAAAATATCATCTGAAGCAACATCTACCAAACTATATGACGCATCAAAAACAACAGTATTATTTAAGAGATAGCGGTAATTTTCAGTTTCTTCAGGATATAGGCGTCCTTCGGTTTTGATATCAACATAATCATCGCAGCTTATAAAAACCACGTTAATCAAAAGGAATAGGATATATAAATAATGTCTTTTCATAATCATGGAATTAAAAATTAAGATTTACACCTACTGAATACATTGCCGTAGGAGGTATACGTATTAGGTTTCCGCTAGTCATAGGTAGAAAATCTGGATCTATATCATCATTATTTGCTCTCCAAATCAAGCCCAGGTTACGTGCTGTAAATGATAGTGAAGCGTTACGTATAAAGGTATCGGCAATAAGATCTGAAAAGTCAAAGCTTAAAGAGACCTCACGTAAGCGTATATGATCACCCTCAATTACTTGTTTATCACTGTACAAATAACGACTTAAACTGTAGCCTCCAAGACCCTGTGCTCCTGGCACGTTAGTAGTAGCCTCATCACCTGGCTCCCTCCAACGGTCTGCGATATCGGTGCTCAAATTATAACCGTTAAATGAACCATAACGTGACACATAGCTCCCAAAGCTGGGTTTAAATAACACATAATCCAGCTTATAAGTAGCCAGTGCGTAAAGTGACAGTTTTTTATAGGTAAATGTAGTGGCAAAACTTCCGTAATATTTTGGAGTTCTTGTTCCCATATACTTCATATCCTCTATCTCTGTTATCGGTGTATATGCGTTTACAATCTCTTGATTACGATCATATATTAGGGTTGAACCGTTCTCATCAAGACCGGCAGACCTAAAAGCAAAAATGCTGTTAAGCGGATATCCTACAATAGGCGGGGTACTACCAGAACCGTTGAGATAGGTAGCATAATTCTCATAACGCGAATCTGTAACTTCATTCTTGTTATATGATAGAATAAAGGTAGAATTGATACTAAAATCTGTTGTTCGTAACCATTCTCCATTAAGATTAAGGTCTATTCCTGTTCCTCGCAAGGTTGCCGTGTTGCGGGTAAGTGTGTTATTAGGCACCCCATAAAAGTCAGAAACCGGAAAATCTTGTATCAGGTCATCGCTTTTTTTGATGTAATATTCCACGCTCCCTCCAAGCCTGTTGTCAAAAAGGTTAAAATCAAGCCCAAAGTTAAGTACCCCAGTCTTTTCCCATCTTAAAGCTGGGTTTGCCGGAGCAGCGATAAACGCATAAGGCAATCTAGACAGGTTATAGTCAATATCTGCAATTGAAATGTTTGTAAAAGGAAAAGTAGTAAGGCTGATGTTTCCATTAAAACCGTAAGTAGCCCTAAAGCTCAGGTTATCGATGGTCTCCACATCTTTTAAGAAATCTTCACGGCTCATGTTCCATTTTAAACCTGTAGACCATAAAGGAGTACGTCTATAGCTTTTATCAACACCAAAATTATTATAATCATCTAATCGCACACTACCTGAGAGCACGTATTTACTATCAAAAGTATAGGCCGCATTTCCGTAATAGGATAAAAACCGTCGTCTTTGGCTGGTCGCTTGAGAATTATACTTGATATTAGTATTGGATCCGTATACATTGGTATAAGTAGTCGACGGTAAATCTATAGAACGCTGTGTACGTTCATTATAACCATAAAGGGTACCGGCTGATACTTCAGTACGTATTTGACGTAATTCTATACCTGCAATTGCATTTATTGCATGCTTACCATAGACATTATCGAAATTAAGCTGCCCACGCATCGTCTGGCTGCCATCAGTATACTCACTTTTCTCATAAATCCCTCCCAAAGGAATACCACGTGATAACTGTTGGGTAGCAGGATCAAGGTATGTAGCCTGATTGATTCGGTCTCGGGTATAAAAAGTATTTTCATTAAAAATATTATCTATTTTTTTAACTGATCGCTCAATAAAATATGTTCCCATAGCCGATAAACCTTCCAAAAGGGGTAAGGTTACACTAATATTGGCGGAATAATTCTGCTCTTTAATCCCTTTATTTGAATTGTTCATTTCATCCAGGTAATTGTAGGTCCAGGGTAAATAACCGGCTTCCTCAAAACGCTGACTGTCGGCACTATAAAAAGCACGATAATAATCTACGGAATTACCTTCTTCATCCACAATCTGATCATAAGGTAAAAACGTGGTACGTGAGGCGATTAAAGGGCTAACTCCTAAACCGTTTTTATTAAAATCAAAAAACGAGCCTTTAAGACTGGTTGATACTTTTGCGAAGTCAAACAACTTGAAATTTTGATTCGCCGTTAGGGTTAGGCGCTTGCCGTCTACCCCTTTACTTTGAGTTTCTTCTTTTGCATAAGAAGCCGAAGTAAAATAGGAATAAGTATCTGCCCCACCACTTAATGACAGGTTATAGGTCGTAGATGAAGCTGCCTGAAGCAGATAATCTTCAATCTGATTGTAATTATTACGACCGCGTAGCACAGCGAGTTGAGATTCAAGTTTAGCATCAGTAAGTGTACCTCGTTTATTTTGTAATAAAAGTTCTACACCTGTACTTACCGGCACCGAACTGTATAAGCTACCAGCTGTTAATGGGTCAAAAATAATGTTCTTATCAACAAGCTCCTGTTCCAAATCAATAATCTGACTAGCGTTCATTAGGGGAAGACTAGACAATGAGGGCTTACTGGAAAAGGTATAGTTTTGAGAAAAATTAATACGTGTTGCTCCTTTTTTTCCTTTTTTAGTATCGATTACAATAACTCCATTGGCTGCCCTGGCTCCATAAATAGAAGCCGAAGCGGCATCTTTTAAGAAGGTAATTTTTTCAATATCGTTAGAATTCAGGTTTTTGATATCCAGTTCAGAAGGAACCCCATCAATTACCAAAAGTGGATCATCATTAGCCTGATAGGTCGACTGCCCGCGAATTCTAAAATTGTAGCTTGTATTCCCTTCTATTTCAGGCGTAAGGTTGCTGTACACAAAAGTATTATCAGATTCAAGTAGTTCTACCTGTAAACCGGCAACCCTTCCCTCTAGCTGATGCATGACATTATTTACTGGAACTTTCTTTAATTCTTCAGACTTAATTACTGAAAATGAACCCGTAGCACGCTCTTTTTCAATACTCTGGTAACCGGTAGATAGCACGGTTACCTCTCCCAGACTATTCACATCTTCCTGCATTAGTATGTCTAAGGTACTCTCTTCCCCTACCAGTCGCTCCTGCTTTTTAAAACCTAAAAAACTAAATACCAATGTGTCTCCCTTTGCTGCCTGTATGCGGTAGTTACCTTTTTCGTTAGTTACCGTACCGGTACGTGTACCTTTGCGCCACACGGTTACTCCCATCAGCGGATATCCATTTGGGTCATTAACACTACCGTGAATTTCTTGTTGTTCTAAACTACCCGTATCATTAGCTGGTTGATCATTGGTATTAATAGGCGTTTTGGCTTTAAGAATGATCTGTTTTTTCTTGATGATATAATCTACTGGTAAATCATTAAAGAGTTGTTCTAGTACATCTTCAATAGCTGCACTAGTTGTTTGCACCGTTACCTTCCAATCGTCCTGTAGTAAATCTTCACGATAGAAAAATTTATAATCGCTTTGTTTTTTAATTTGATCGATTACTGTAGCGACTTTAACGTCTTCCAGATTAATACTGAATTTCTGGGCGCTACTATTTAGCGCTACCATTTGCAAGGCACAAAACAAGGTTAAAATGACCGAAGCCTTCATCTTTAAATGTTTTATTTTCATAATTTTGAAAACTATTAATTGTTGTAGGAAATAATTAATTGTGAGTTGGAGAGGATGTTGGCGCATCCTCTTTTTTTGTGAGTTGGAATTTTAATTCATAGGCGATTAATTAATTGTTATTATGTTGTTTTTGTAGGAATATTCAAAAAAGTCGATCGTTGTAAAAGCGTCCAGTACATCTTTTACGTCTTCTGTATTGAGATCAAAATCTCCATTAAAACGAGTAGCTGCAAGAGACGGGTTATTATTGATAATTTTTACCCCGTAGCTACGCTCTATTTTTTCAATGATGGTCTCAAAGGGTTCATCAATAAACAATAGGCGGTTCTCGATCCACGCGATATTGTTTGCAACCTGCACTTGGCTAACTTCTATTTGCTTTTCATTTACTTTCCAAATACCTGCTTCTCCTGGTACTAAGCGGGTCTCCTGCTTTTTGTCTCGTAATATTACCAAGCCTTCAGCAAGTGTTGTGGTAATTTGTTCTGAACCGTGGTAAGCATTTACATTAAAACGTGTCCCTAATACTTCCACCTGAAGCTCTTCTGCATTTACATGGAAAGGATGTTCGGCATCTTTTGCGATATCAAAAAAGCCTTCACCGGTAAGGTAAACCTCTCTATCTCCGGTATCCGGAAAATTTGCCGGAAAACGCAACGTACTTTCAGAATTTAGAAAAACCCGGCTACCGTCTGCCAGCAAAAGATTAAGACGCTTTCCGCGAGGCACTTTTAGGGTATTATAGGTCGTAGACTTGGTAGTTGAAGCCGTAAAATCCAGTTCATCCTGCTTCTGGACTCCCAACGCATTTCCAGACTTATCGGTTAGTGTGCCTTGCCCATTCTCATCAATGCTAATGGTTTCTCCGTTTGAGTAGGTAAATGTAATCCCACCCGGATTATATGTTTCTTCTGTCTGGTTATTAAAATAGAAAAAGCCCAAAGCGGCTGTAAAAAGCCCCACTACTAAAATAGCTGCATATTTGAAAACCGCAGCTGGCATAGCCCTTTTAGGAGAAGGTTTTGTCTGTCGAAATATATCGTCGAGCTTAGGTAATTTTTCGTCCTGGCGGCTATAGGCTGTTAACAGGTAATCCTGTTCAATCGCATTTTTAAAATAATAAGTGTTGCGTTTACTGCTTTTTACCCACTGCTCAAGCTGTTGCAATTCCTCATCACTTATGCAATGATTCTGAAATTTTTGTATTAAATTATCAACGTTTTTCATGCTTTACAATCATAAATCACCCTAGTGACGAAAAAAAAACTCATATCCCTTAAAAAAAATTAATTTTTTTTTAACCTTTACTTCATAATGTGTGATCCCTATGAACAACAAGGCCCTAAACGAGTTGCTTAAAAAAGGTGATGAGCGTTCGTTTACCCTAATTTTTGAAGCATTATACCAACCCCTAGTAGCCTACCTAATGCAATATGTAGATAAAGCGGCTGATGCTGAAGATATTGCACAGAGTACATTTATTAAACTTTGGGAAAAAAAAGATACGCTTAACTTAAACACATCTATTAAAAGCTATACGTACAGTACTGCTTACAACCTGTTTATAGACAATTATCGGAAAAAAAAGAAACAGCAAACCTATCTGGATCAACTTAAAAATGAAACCCTCACCAATCTTTTAGAAGAACCAGACGATTTGCTTGAGCATAAGCTTACCCTTGTTGCTAAAGCTGTTGAGGCACTACCGGAGCGATGCAGACTTATTTTTACCATGCACAAAAAGCAGGGATATTCACATAAAGAAATAGCCAAAAAATTACAAATTTCAACCAAAACTGTCGAGGCTCAATTGCGT
>Ga0114908_1001915_pt1 | contig 10295 bp, 22 predicted proteins | sample MalvireepMed_s17_FD_87292 | JGI IMG/M metagenome (GOLD analysis project Ga0114908, IMG submission 87292) | Marine viral communities from the Global Malaspina Expedition - Malaspina viral metaG DeepMed_s17 | ecosystem: Environmental > Aquatic > Marine > Oceanic | place: Mediterranean Sea... | reverse complement strand
TGGGTATTCCTCTTCGATGAGGTAGAGAAAGGCCATCCAAAGTTTCATGATTTTCTCCTATCCCTCCTAGATGATGGTACTGTAACTGATAATATGGGAAGAACCCTAGACTTTTCTGAATCTATTTTTGTCTTCACAAGCAACCAAGGAGTTACAGATCTTAAATTAGGTGAGCAATTAGGCTTTTCTGATAAGAAAGTTGAGTATGATGAGTGCAAAGATGAGATCTTAAAATCAGTAAAAAAGCAGTTTAATCCTGAATTTTTCAATAGAATAGATAACTTTATCTTCTTTAACTCCCTAAATAAAGAGGACGCTAGAAAAATCGCTTCTCTAGCTCTAAAGGGTGTTCCCATCAAAAGGACCAAATCCCTTTTAAATTTCATTGTTGATAATGGGTTTTCTCCTGAGTATGGTGCTAGGAATATCAAAAGATTCATTAAAAACAAGGTTTCATTACTGGTAGCAGAAGAAATTCTAAACAAAAGAGTTCCTATCAAGACCAATGGGATGTATACTCCCAAGATTGTTGGTGGGGAACTTAAAATTGTAAATACAGAGGAATATGATGATGGTAAGTCTAGCGCAACGACATCGGGAACGCAGTAAGGAAGGTTTATTATGCCAAAAGTAGGTAAGAAACATTTTTCCTATAGTAAGGCTGGTAGAAAAGCTGCTAAGGCTTATGGTAGAAAACTTGCTCAAGAGATGGAAGAAGCACAGGATCCTACTGACGCTCAGATTAAGCAAGCCGCTGCTGATGAGAAAAAAGCAGGAAAGAAAAAGCCCTCCCCTGATGATTTAGCTTTTGCTAAAAAGATTAAGAAGCAAATGGGTCCAAAAACGCGAGGAACTGGGATTGAGGTCTTTAGGCAAAGAATTTATCGTGCTGGTAGGGCAGGTAAAGCTGCTCAAACAAGGAGACTGGAAAGAGGAGACGAAGCATTAGCAGGAGCAGCATTAGAGGTAGGAAGAAGAACTCTTCGTGGAACTGCGCGAGGAGCCTTAAGAGCCGCACCTCATGTTATAAAAGGTGTAGAGACTGGAGTTAAAGCTGGAGGAAGAATTGTTAGTAAGACTGCTGATGCTGCTGCGACAGAAGTAGGTTCGGCTGCTAGATTTGTTGGAAGGAAAGCAAGAGATATTTATAGATCAAAGCGAGATAGACTTAAACAAAGGATGGCCGATAAAGCAAAAAGCTTGGGGAATGGAAACAACGGAGACAGAGAAGATAGTTCAATGAATTATTATGATAGACTGCTACGCTTAGTTGTGGAAGATACGCCAGTTGGCTCTATTGCTAAAAAGTAATGAAAGAGTCTAAAAGTTATCCTAGAAGAATGACCAATACCTCTGGAAGAACCCAGGGTGGAGGTAAAGAGGCTAGGGGTACATCAGGTCGTAGCAGCACTAGAACAGTTGTTGTGCCTGGAACTGGTCCTGAAGCTCCAAAAACTGGTAAAACAGGACATAAGGCCAAAGTAGTTAAGAAGACCAAAAGAACTCCTACAAACATTATGGATCTTAATAATTCTACTTTCTATGGGAGATTAAAAGGTTTGGCAGTAAGTTTGTTTGAGAAGGTAGGACCAGAACGGCAAGAGGAACTTGACGATTTATCAGCGGCTCAGAGAAAAAAGAAAAAAGATGATCGGAAAAAGCAGAAGGAAAAGGGAGAATTCTATATCCAAGGAACTAGAGTAGATCCTCCTACTAAAAAAACTACTAAATAAAAAGACCAACGCTACCTAGACCCCGTTGTTATAGTGACAGCGGGGTTTTTTTATGTACTTTTTTGGAAATGCGGGTTTTCCCTTGATTCCTGGGGGTTTGGTGCTATAATGGTAGCGTGAGGTAGGAAGTAACTGACTGCCCACCCTGCTGCAAAGTAGGTTGTTCTTTAACAAAAGGGGAAGTGAGTTTTATATGCTGCACTAGTATAAACTCTCTTCCCCAATTTTATTGGGGTGAAGGCAACTTAGTTGAGCCGAAGTTCTTATAAAGCTTTGATAGAGGGTGCAAATCCCTCCACCCCTACCAATCAACGGGGTGTAGCGCAGTCTGGTAGCGCATTCGCTTTGGGAGCGAAAGGTCGAAGGTTCAAATCCTTTCACCCTGACCAATTAAACCACAAACATAAAGGATATATTATTATGGTTAATTTACAGATAGAGAATGATGTCGCAGAAAAGTACTTGAGTAAAATGTTGGAAGGTTATGAGGGCAGTTTAGGCCAAATCAATCCTGCAATAGATCAAGCAGAAACCCAGATGGAGGGTATGAAAGAGCAGATAGAAAATATGAAAACTCAAAGAGATGAAATGGTTTCTTCTGCTGAAGAGATTAGAAGTTTCTTGGGTCTTTCTGAAGAAAAAGAAGGGGTTGAAGAACAGGGCAATTAACTCAGTTGGTAGAGTACCATGTTTACATCGTGGAGGTCAGGGGTTCGACTCCCTTATTGCCCACCACTTAAAAAGGGACGGTAGCCCAACGGCAGAGGCAACGGACTTAAAATCCGTCAAGTGTGGGTTCGATTCCCACTCGTCCTACCATATAGGCACCTATAGCATAATTGGATAATGCAACAGACTTCTAATCTGTAGATTTCAGGTTCAAGTCCTGATGGGTGTACCAATAATTGTGTTTATCAAACTATAATAAATTATGAAGAAACTATTACTACTTATTAGCCTGCTTGTGGGGTGTAGATGAGCGTTCCTGATTTTATAGAAATTATAGATGGTGCTTTGTCTCCTGATGTCTGTAGGGAGTTGATCACCCGATTTGAAGAGGCAGATTACAACGGGCAAACTCATAAAGGCAATACCGCAGGGGGAGTTAAAGACAAACAAAAAAAGAGTACAGACTATACTATATGTGATTGCCATAATGAGAAGTGGCTTGGAGATCCTTTACTTCTAAAGGTTTACAGTAATTTAGAGTTTCATTTAAAGAATTATGTTCGTAAGTACCCTTTACTTGACGGCAATATTCTAAAACAAAAGAATTTTGTAGGAGAAGAGGTAGCTTTTAATTCTGATACTGATTTCCAAAATTGGAATGTTGATGTTTCTAACACTACAGAATACCTAACAACTAACTTGCTTATGATGAAGAGATATAAGGCAAGAGATGGGGGATATTTTGTATGGCATTCTGATCGTTCTAGACATATGAATGGGGATAGGGTTTTAGTATGCCAGTACTTTTTAAATGATGTAAGTAAGGGAGGAGAAACAGAGTTTTTATATTACAATAAAAAGATTAAGCCAAAAACGGGAAGGCTTATTATCTTTCCTACTTATTTTACTCATATACACAGAGGGAATATGCCTATTAGTTTTGATAAGTATATTCTAACTTCTTGGATTATTAATAATAAACGCACTTTTAACGAATATAATAACTGGCCTAATAGGAAAAAATATGCAAACAAAACTTAAACAAAATAAGCAGGAGAAGTTTGATAATCTTTTTATTAATGTGGCGTTGCTTGTAGGAGAAATGTCCCAAGCACAGAGACGCAAGGTTGGAGCAATTCTTGTGAAGGCGGGAAGGATTATTAGTATTGGATATAATGGAACTCCTCCTAAGTTTGATAATGCTTGTGAGTATATTGATCAAGTAGATGAGATGTATACTAAGCCAGAAGTTCTTCATGCTGAAATGAATTGTATTGGAAAAGTTGCAAGGTCTACAGAATCAGCAGAAGGCTCTACTCTTTATGTTACTTGCGCTCCTTGTTTTGAGTGTGCAAAACTTCTTCTAACTGCGGGAATCAGTCGAGTTGTCTACAAAGACGATTATAGGCGAAGTGATGGTATTTCCCTGTTAAAGCTAGGAAATGTGCAAGTTGAGCAAATCTGACTGTAATTTTTTCCTTTTTTCCGATTTTCTGCTTGCATCTACAGTATACTTAGGTATAATATCCCTTGGTGAATTTGGTCCTCTTAAAAAAACGAGATAAATAAATGGATTCTGACAGACTTGAGACAGATGTGCGTTTAAAGCACCCTAAACTGGGACATGACGCTGATTACAAAAATAGCCGCTCTGCTGCTATAAAAGTGTTTTGTATTACTTGCATGGGTGGCTCTAGATCAGATGTAAAAAAGTGTGAATCTTTTGAGTGTCCGTTATGGCAATTTAGGCCAGGAGCAACTAAAGGAATTAAGCCCAACGGAATTCCTACAAAAGAACACTACCAAAAACTAATTGATGCTGGTGTATCCGTAGCAAGGAGAGAGCATGGAAGAAAACTTGGCAAGGCTAGGAAAAAGAATAACAATGCCTAAAAAACTTATTGCGTACTGCCTAGACCTTGGAAAGATTTTACAGAAAAAAGGAAACATTCTAACATCAAGTGATAAGAGGAATTCTATTCACTACATAAAATTAATTTCTGACCAAGCAAAAAGTATTCAAAACTATATTACATTTTTAGAACAAGAGAACGCTTCACTAATTTACGAAAAGAGTAGAGATAAAAAAGATGACAAACCTAATTGAACAGAGAAAAAAACTAGAGAGCCTTCTTAAAAGAAAAGAGGAGTCTCATAGATCGAATCACCTCGGTAAACCCAGCGTGAATGAAGGTGCTTACCATGCTTCTCATAGAGAGATTCATGAAATTTATCTGCAATTAGCAGAAGTGTGTAGGGAATTAGGTGATCCTATTCCTATTAAATTTTGAGGTGAACTATGGAACCTTATTGGGATGTATATGATATGTCAGAAGACGAGAGAAAAGCTATGAAGAAAGCCAAACCAGATATGGTCCACAGCCCGCCTCATTATGTTATTGGGGGAATAGAAACTGTGGATGTAATTGAGGCCAAACTTTCCCAACAAGAATGGCGAGGCTATCTTATGGGGAATATTTTAAAGTATGTAACAAGACATGGGTACAAATCAGAACCTAAAGAGGATCTGGAAAAAGCTCAATACTACCTTAAAAAGCTTATTAAATCTTATGAATGAAGCATATTCTTTTGACGATGTTCTTATTGTCCCTCAATATTCTGAAATTTCATCTAGATCAGAATGTGATATATCTCCTAGTCTTCCTGGGATGCCTTATATGAGGATTCCTATTTTTGCTGCCAATATGGACACAGTTTGTGAACTTGATATGGCAATAAAGATGAGCCGATTAGGAGGAGTTGGGATTATTCATAGATACATGAGCGTAGAAAAACTTGGAGGCTTAATGGATGATTTCTGGAAAAAGCAGCACCATCTTACTGTTGCTGTTGGATGTTTAAAGAAGGACAAAGAGCGTATTGATTTTGTAGAAGAAATAGAAGCGCATACTCCTAGTGGTTGTAGTATTTCGATTTGTGTAGATATTGCTCATGGTGATTCTAAAAATATGACGGATACTATTAAGTACATTAGAGATAAGAACTTTCTTGGTACGATTATTGCTGGGAATGTTTGTACTTATGAAGGTGCTTCCAGATTGTTTGATAGTGGAGCAGATATTGTGAAGGTTGGAGTTGGTCCTGGGAGTGTATGTTCTACCCGTATTAAAACTGGTTGTGGTTATCCCCAACTTTCTGCTATCAAAGAATGTGCAGAGGCTGGAATAATTATTGCTGATGGCGGTATTAGAACTCCTGGGGATGCAGCAAAAGCAATCGCAGTAGGAGCTGATGCTGTAATGATTGGAGGTATGCTTGCTGGTACAGACTGTGTGCCTGGATATCGTTTCGCAAGGACTAATAACAAAGAAACTATTTCTTTTAGAGGAATGGCATCCTGGGAAGCCAGAGCAGATTTTGGAGGAGAGTCTAACAACGCAGAGGGAGTTTCTGTTGCTGCTAAACTGCAACCTAGAGGTAGCACTCGTAAGGTTATAGAAGATTTGGTAGAAGGTATCAAATCTGCTATGTCTTACTCTGGTACTAGGACTATTCCTGAATTTCAATTGAAAAATAAGATGGCTAGGGTTAGTTCTGCTACGATTATGGAGAATCATCCCCATAAGTCCTTGTGACTACTAGACTTACAGCGATAACTTCCCCCAAATAATGCTTGACGGGAGCCTATGTTTTTTGTATAATAGACGCATGAGCAAGAGAGTTCACACAAGGTTTTCTCATTACTGCCCTAAATGTAAAAAGTGGTTTGATCCCCCTAAATATGGCTGGCCCCATTTGCGATGCCCAGACTGTAAGGAAAAAGACGCATGAAGAACGAAATTCCCACAAAATTGTACGACCGTTTAGCCTGTTGGCTGGCAGATAAAGAAGATTCTACTCTGCTGGAGGAAACTGTACCTGTGGCAGATATTGACCAGTACTTGATAGATGAAGCGGCAAACATTTTTTATGAACTGTCTGCCAAGTGTATAATAATGAATACTAAAACACATATAATTGATGGTTTAAAGACTGGAGACAGGGTAGAGATCTACCGCAATCTCCATAAAGGATGCTTTTCGGTACGGCAGAAGGGTCGTGTGGTTGGTTATCTTTATGATGATGAAACGATGCATCTTGAGGATGTAACCTTTGCAGTTCAACCCGCTGGCAGAGCGAAGGTGCTAAAAGAGAAGCGTAAGAATGTTCATGCCTTTGTGCGTGGAACCTATAGAGAAAATCGTAGTCCTCGTTCATACTATACCCTAGGTGGACTCTACACACAACAGGTAACTTACAACCCGTATAAAGCAGATTCTTTTGTTACGCAGCACCATGCAAAGAATCCGTTGCCCATTTATAGAGCATCCCGTGTCGGGTTTGTTGGTGGGAGAGTTTACTGTCGTGCAAATTAAGAAAGATAAAAACGGGAAAGTAACTGGTGAGATTAAGATTGATTATCAGGAAGCGCATGATTTGTGGTACGCCTTGCGCTATTTTGACCGTCATGCTTTAAGCGTTCCAGAGGATTATCTTGTAGTAGGAGAAAAAGAAACATATTCTAAACTAATACGACAGGTAGAGTTTCTTCAATATGAGCTTTGCTCAATCCCTATTGTCCGTGAGAATTTTGAAAAATTAGGACAAACAGGAGCAGAAGATTAATGGGATTCTTTAGTTGGAACTGTAGAGGATGTGGCGAGTCTATTAAGGCTCCTTATGATGTCCCCAAAGAGATTGCATGGCAAAGTTATGCTGTAGCCATTAAAGAGAATAAGGAGAATCCTTACGCCCCCAACGGAGGATGGCAGCTTGGTCTTTACGATGGCTACGGGAATATTTGTGGTCCGATAGATGATGGTGACGAGGTTTGGCATGAGCGTTGCTGGGAGGACGCTGGGAGTAATGTAGAATTCACAAAAGCCTCAGACCCAGCAGATGATCAAGGATTCTTTTATGACACCAAGAAAACAGGAGAGCTTAAGATGAAGACGCTAAATCAATTAGATCCAGAGGATTATATAGAACGGAAAGATTTTATGATCAATGCTCTAGTAGATGATTGGATAAATGATGCAAGTGCAGCGGATTTAGTAGACTACGCTAGAGAGAAACTTGCTGACTATTATTCTAAGGAGTCCGATGATAACTTGCAATCTTATTATGAGGAGAGTTTCCCAAATGAAACTGTATAAAATCCCCTGCTATTGGCAGATGTACGGATACATGGATATTGACGCTGAGACTTTGGAGGAGGCTGTTCATGCAGCAGAGCATTTCCTGACTCCCCTTCCTGAAGGTCATTATGTTGACGAGAGTTTTGAGGTAGATACAGAAGTTTTGTACGACGAATTCCAAAAGGAACAAAATGGAAAGGGTGCATAATGAAGATTAACAACTGTAAAGAGCTTTGGGCTGTATGGATGCACGAACCCTCTTGGGCGAATAAAGAGACAGAGGAGAGATCCAAAGTACTCCTAGAAAAGTGGGTATTCAAAGGTACAGAATGTGGGTGCATATTCAATGCCAACGAGGATGGGATAAGTGTAGGAGGATATGCAGAAGGTTCAGATGCAGAACTAGAAATGTATGATCTTGACTGGGGTTTTACTATAGATGAGTTTCATGATGCACTAGACCAAGCAGACTTGGATGGTACAGCCGCATGGAATTTAGCAAACGACGAATATGATATTGGAGGAGAAGGATGAAAAAATTAATTGGACATATTGGAGTGGACGCAGGACTGTGTTGGGTGGGAGATCCTTGCTATGTGCTAGGAGACGATGCCACCAGTCGAGTTCATGATTGGGATGAATTTTGTAACAAGATTAGTGATATGGAGCATCATGCTGCTCCTCTTGGAGAAGGTACTGGCTTCGCTATTAGTACAGGCTTCGGAGACGGCTCTTACCCCGTGTACATTGAAACCTCAGACGAGGGATCATGGGGCGAGAGAGTAAAAAGTATCACTATTGAATTCCTTGAGGATGAAGATGATGCTTAGTGCTAAACAATGGGAAAAGATCGAAGATAAATACGGTCTACTCATGCATAAGATTAGCCATAACATAAGCGGAGATAATGCTATCTCCTCGCATGAGGATAACCTACAAGACATTAAACTTGCTGCTATGGAGGCTGTTATCGGTTTTGAAAAACAGCACGAAGGAGCTAATGGTAAGTTTGATGATTTTTGGGGAAGCAAGGGGTTTGACCAGTATATTAAAACCTGTATGTGGACTAAAAAGAATAACAAGGGATCCAAAATCGAAAAGAACTATTCTATTACGAAGAGAATAGTTAATATTCATGAGAATGAAGAGGTTCTAAACTTAAGAGGATCTAGTGGAAGTTCTATTGAGAACTGTATCTTTGTTGATGAGATTAATATGCTTATCGATGAGGAGCAACAAAGAGTTGTTAAAAGTATTGTTAATAATCCTAAACTAATTAAGCGTAATGGAAAGGTAAATATACTACAACTATCACGCGAACTAAATAAAGGTTGGGCAGACACAAAGAAAACAGTTAAAGAGTTGTCTAGGTTAATGAAAAATGAACTTTGAGATCGTATATCTATCTGGTCCTATAACTAAGAACCAAAATGCATCTAGAAGTTTTTCTGGAATGCAAAGGCTTTTAGAGAGAAGACGGGCGAAAGTCCTGAACCCTATGGACATCCCTCCTCCTACCCCAGACGCTAAGGGTAGTGACTGGCAGTATTACATGAGACAGGCAGTAGCCATGATGATGGATGCCGATAAGGTAATCATGCTGGAGGGCTGGAGAGGGAGCAAGGGGGCTATCATAGAATACAGATTAGCAAAGAGCCTAGACATTCCTGTGGAGGATGAGAAAGGAACGAGTCTATAATGGAATGGGAATGGAAGGTGATTCATGTGAGTGACGAAACAACTATTGAACACAAGCTAAATGATCTAGCCAAGGAGAGATGGCAGGTGGAAAGTATCCTCCCCCCGGTGACGGGAACCTTTAGAGAAGGCTTTTATACGGTATTTTTGAAACGAAAAACAAAGGAAAGAATTGATGAAGATTGAAGAGTGGGCTGAGATTGCTGTTTTTGGTGTAGTTGCATTGGTTGTAACAGTAGCTATTCTTTATACCAATCATAAGCAGTTTAAATATATGGAACGCATCCATGCGGAAGTGATGATTACAAACGATCTATTGCTTACGAACCCAAGGTATGCAGCCGAGGGTAGTTCTTGGCTGGGAGTTAGAAGGGACACTAAAGTAAAGTGATTAAAGTAGCAATTAAATACGAATGGGAGTTTAATAAAAAAGAATGGGACGAACAAATTATCCACATGAAGGGATTAGAAAACGATATCAACATCAAAGTGAATTACGATCCAGTAAGCACCTTCCACCACCTAAACGACTTGGCATTTCCCCAGGCGAGCGAGATGAAAGTGACAAAAAGTTCATGAGAGGCTCAATAATATTTGTGTTGATTGTTTCCCTAATAGTCTTCTTATCAGAGGTTTTAAAGTGAAGTCAAGTACCTTTATTACTGTTGTGGATGTTATGTGGACACTCTTCTTGATGTATGTTGCTGTAGCTTACTTGATGTACTCCTGCTGATGAAACCTTTATTTGATGTTGCCCTCGTTATAAAGAGGAAGACTGGAGAGCCTGAAAACTGGCTATATAAAGATATGAAATCCGTGGAAAATAAGAGTTGGGCGATAGATTGGTTAGTCCTGACAAATAAAAAACGCACGGTTTACATCCCCAATGAATGGGTGATGGATATACAGATAGAGGAACATAAAAATGAGGACAAAAAAGCATAAATATAACAATACTTATGATGTAAAAGGCTTAACAGAAGAAGAGTTTGAATCTATCAAAGCAAGCATGAGGTTCCTGATAGAACACTCTTCTAGTAAAAAAGAAGTAGAGAGA
>Ga0114908_1001907_pt1 | contig 10312 bp, 10 predicted proteins | sample MalvireepMed_s17_FD_87292 | JGI IMG/M metagenome (GOLD analysis project Ga0114908, IMG submission 87292) | Marine viral communities from the Global Malaspina Expedition - Malaspina viral metaG DeepMed_s17 | ecosystem: Environmental > Aquatic > Marine > Oceanic | place: Mediterranean Sea... | reverse complement strand
TAGAACTAGATAAAGAAAGTGAAGCACTGAGTAGAGAAAGATCCGAGTTACAACAAGAGCTAGGAGAGTTAGGTACAGATAGAGTAGATCCACTTGGTCACGATACAATAACTTATATTAGGGGTATAGAAAAACTATATGACCAATTCTCAGTAGAGGGTGAGAGACTTTTAGATGCTGAGAAAATAGCAAGAAGAGGAACTACTGCAGATCATAGAATCTTCTTATCATACTTAATGAGAAAAATGACTTTGAACATGGTTGGAAAGAATGGAGAATTTGTTGGTCACGGTTTAGCTGCAATGGACAACCTACCTTTCTTTGGTAAAGGTACTGGTCTGTGGAATAAGCTAAAAAGAATAGCAGGTACATTAGCTGTAGAAAGTTCTGGTGCTAGTAAAACTTGGAACTCTCCCTTTACTTTGATTGTAATGTTCAGCACATTAATAGATAACTCAATGAGTACACTGGGAGGACATTGGGGTAACATCGAAGGGATACCTCATGTTATGGGAGCTGTAGGAAAGATTGATCAGATAAGTGATGAAATTACTACAGCTATGGAAGAGATAAATAAAAAGATTATTGGTTGGTTCCAAACTCATACAAGAGTTAGTGAATTGCCAGGCTCTAACGAGACTACAATAGTTACTAGAGATGAGGTTGCTAAAGAAATATGGATGAAAGTAAATGATGGAAACTATCAATATCAGAGTGCTACGATACTAAATGATGCTGCTATTAGAGAGGAAGCAGATAGAATAGTCGGACTGTATAGAAACCTCAAAGAAATTGTAGATGTAGAGAGTGTAGCGACTGGTCTTAGGAAAGCAGGGTTTGAGCATATGATTCCTTATAAGTTTGCTGAGGGTAAGAACGTACAACAAAAAACTTTAGATAGCTTTTTAACTAAAATGACTTCTATCATTACTGAAAATATAAAGGAAAGTAGAAAAGAAGGTGACTTAGAGAAGAGACGTATGTGTCCATTTACTTTATATAGTATGAGAGAATTGCCACATTTAGATGACCCAGTTCAAGGACTAAAAGAACTAGAAGCTATAAAGAAAACAAATAGAGCTTTGTGGGAAGAAATAGTTGCTTCAGCTATTGTAGAGAATCACTATAAGGTTTCTAAAAAGGCATCTAGAGAATCCAAAGTTCAGGCTATTGCGCAGGTAAAAGAAGGAGATCTGATGGATACCTTCTTTGAAGGTCTTAATGATACGGAAGCAGAAGATAGATATACCGAACTTATTATCCCCGCAGTACTAGAAATCGCAAGATTGATGGCTAATCCAAAGAATAGATTTAGTGCAAAGTATTCTGGGTTTGGGGAGAGGTCTAAGTCTTGGTGGAATAAATATTATGAATCCGCAGGAAGACCTAATAAAAGATTACAAATATTCTTTGGTGCAAAAAGAAATCACATATTTACAGAAAAGCGTTTAATAGAAGGAACAAGAGAAAGGGGTAAGCATGGTAATTCACCCCCGATATCATCACCCGCATCTATCTATACGGCTAATATTGTTAATGGTTCTGCACAAGGAGTATTCTTTCCACAGCAATGGGCTATACCTCCAGTACAAACAGTAATGAATAATGATGATGTTTCTGGCTTCCTAGTATGGTCTCCAGATTTAATTTCCAAAGCAATCATGAAACACATAGGTACAAAAGTAGCTGAGCAATCTATGTTTATGTCTAAGTATGGTGTACTTGGTACAACAGGTGATATGTTAAATATTGCTTCCTCTGCTCTTAGTAGTGGCCATCTATTAAACGATGATGGTAGTATTATAGACGAACAAGATCGAAGAAGTATTGTTAGATCTATAGATACTCTTAAAGCAAAATATGATACTGTCTTAGGGAGGGGTGTTGGTAGAGATGCAAGTGCTGATGAAGTTCTTAATTTTCTATCGAAATATGCTCCAGATATTACACGTATTGTATTTGGTACCAACCTTACTTTGGCTACGATTGTTGTTGAGAACAGCATGAATATGATTAATGAACTAATAGGTAGAGGAAGTATAACTGGATTCATTAATGCAGCTATGGCTCCTCTAATGAAGTTTAGTCCTACTATACAAAAGAATGTAGCAAGAGATCATGCTAAGATTATTCGAGTATTTAACTCAGCGTTTATACCCGACTTTGCTACTCCAGATATTGATGTAAGAAATACATGGATGCAGCGAGCCCCAAAGTGGTTAGGCGAACGTAATATGCATTTAGCTGGTATAGTACACGAAATGATTGCAACATCTAGAGCTGTGATCTTTAGAGGATGGCTCAAAGATGCAACCGTTGGTGGAGACGCTAGTAAACTTAAGGCATTTCTTAAGATGCATGCTGAAGCACCTAAGAGTAATTGGACTGAAAAGGAAGGACGAAAACAAGTAGCTTCGCTTATGTCTAGAGCTGGATTACCTGGGACTGATGCTGCAAATATTATGTACTTAATGAGTGAAGGTATCTTAACAGAAGGTAATGTTGATCTAATGGTTGAGATGATACATAGCACAGACGAATACTACAGTCTTGGTGATATGGTATTAGAAGCTAATACATCACTTACTGCAGAGGACGCAGAGTTAGGACAAAGGCTAGAGATTATACATGGACTTAGAAGAGCAGAGTTACAGTATATTCATGAGATACTTGTAGAACCTAATCCATTTGATATTGTTACAGGCAACTCTAGTTGGGATACATTCTGGGAAGTCTTTAGGAGATACCCAGTATTATTCGCTAGTCAACAAATTGGTCGTAGGAGAGCAAAGTTTAGTCTACGTCGAAATGGGGTACACCTTATATCTTATGCTATTATGGATTCATTATATATGACAGCACTAATGGTTGCTGCTGGATATCCTCTTGAAGAAATAATGGAGGGGTGGAAAAAGAATCCTGCTCAACAAGCAGCCTTCATGATATTTAGATTACCACATGGTGGTAGATATATGGGTCTAATAGGAGAGCTATTGGGTAATGTTATATGGAGAATGAACAGAAAAGCTTTTGGATTTGTTCCTATCGGTGCTATGGAATCCTTTATGTTTAATCTAAAAAAACTAATAGAACCTATATTCAGCGACGAAAAGGATATGGATTGGGCATCAATGATTATGTTTGCTAGAATTTTCCCGGTTATTGGTGATGCCATTACTAGAATTGTTTGGTTCTCTGTTATGGGTGAGGAATATCAGAAACAGAATACAATGAATATGAAAGGCAGTAGCTCCAGCAGTGATAAATGGGCTAACTATGGATCTATCTATGAGCACTCTGATGTAGCTCAATGGACTGGTATTGCTAGATCTATCTTGAAAGAGTTAGGTTGGCAAGGCGGATCCTTCAATGACCTACCCCTAGCACTACAAAAAATAGCTACAGATAACATGAGTAGACAACAAGAAGAACAGATACGAAGGGCACCTGCTAGGGAGCCTGTACAGCCAGAGGCAGCCCCTGTGAGCCGTCCTGAAAAGACAGACATGATCTCAGCCATTAAAGCTGCTGGGACACCGCAGATGATACCTAGGGGACTAATCGACTAGGGGGTCGAGAATTTATACAGGGGTAGGAATAAGGGGGAAGGTGTGGCTCCCCCCCCTACCCCCATATAATTATATCTATTTTATTGGTGCTAAGCACCAGAAAGGTGTAGTCGTATGACTACCTTAATTAACCTGATGGTTATCGCACAACTTGTGCTGGTACCTGTACTTCTTATCACTCTGATAAGGATACTGTGGTCCTGGTATCAGTTGAGCAAGACCAAAAGGTAACGGGATTCACATCCCCCGTCCCTGTCTGCAGCACAGGGACCCAATACTATTTATAGCTCTAGCATTCTTAACTGAGTGCTAGAGTATTATGTCTACTCTTGAGACAGTAGCCAAATGGTTGGTTACGGAGTATGGCTTAGAGGCTGTGCTATCAGCTGTTGTAATGCAACAGAGTAGTGCCAGGTCCTTCGTGTTAGATTCATCATGTCTGCGTGAAATGCGGGATGGTGAAATGATACTGCAAGTATCGAAGGATAAGGTCGAGAGAATAATAGAGGCTATCACTGGTCTTAATAATATTGTTCCTCTTAAGATAGCGAAAAGACACCGCATCGATCGGACATCAGTCTATTGTATAATACGATATCTTCGTTCTATACATAAGGTTGAGAAGGTTGGTTGTGGTCTTTACAGCTGGATCTAAGCAGACTATAATGAGACAAAGGTCTCTCGTCCCTCCCTGCAGCGGAGGGGCCTAATACCCTAGCATTCTTAGTTGAGTGCTAGAGTATTAGGCTGACATGGTGTCAGAAACTAAGTGGTGCTAAGCACCAGAAAGGTTCAGTATGTCATATGATATTACTGAGCAAGACTTTCGTCGAGATGTATCAGGCTCCATTCCTTCTGAACATGCTATCGAATACCTACTGCGTACTTACGCATATTGGTTCTCTATACGACTTGCAGTTGAGATTATGAATGATGTTTGGCTTAACAGCCTTAACTGTTTTGGCGAAGACTATCATTGGGAATCCGATGGTGATGAACCGTCTCGACCGTTTAAGGAAGTATTTCCAGACGGTCTCCCTTTGCCTGATGCGGAAGTCTACTAAGCTCGTCTGGCATATCTTAACGGATATGTCAGGCTTTTAGGCTGACATGGTGTCAGACCCTACAAGGAGGTATCAATGAAATACTTGATTACTCTACTGCGTGTGTTGGCGAAAGCCTTCCGAACTATCGTTGATAGGTTACCAGATAACAAGGACGACTGTCCTCCTGTTATGCACTCAAGGCATAGCAAAGATGCTCATGATCTGTTAGCGCAGCACCTCAATGAATCAGAGGAGATGCGTGTGGCTTACAGGCAGTCACGAATCGAAGTTGAAGACTTCCTTCGTCGTGTCGATGCTGATGTGCTTTGTCCACGGTGCCTTGGATTAGGTACTGAGGAAGATGGTAATACTGCTTGTATTGCATGTGAAAATACTGGCATTGTTCCACTTTCAGATGGAACTTACGGTACTTACGTGTAAATGATGGTATCTTCCATCACCCTCATTGAGCACTGAGGTTAAGGATTGTGCTCGTCTTAGGGATACTATTAATATGAAACAGGTAAAAGACCTTCTTCCAATTGATAGATCCGTTAGAGGCGTTGGTATAGATCCAGATACTGGAAAGGTAGAGCACCACAAATTTGCTTTTGTCGTTAAAGATGAAAATGAATTTGCACCCAGTTTACTGGCATTAATGAAAACCTGCGAAAAGCACAACATACCACCTAAAGTCTTTGTTGAAATTGCATCTAGACTTATCTTTGGAGATGAAAGCGAAGACCATATCGCTCATGTCCATGTACTGGTTAGTGTGTTATTAGAAGTGCTTGGTGACGACGCTTTCTAAATGATGGTATCTCCATCAACCTGAAGAGGTTAAACGTAGTTAGGAAACTCTAGCATTCTTAACTGAGTGCTAGAGTATTATGGAAAATAAGAGATCTAGCCAAAGACGGCTAGTGGAGTAGTATTACTACTAAGCTTCTCATGGAAGAGAAACGTAGAAGTGTGGCATTAACAGGGACTTGGTGTACCAGGCTCCCTGACTATCTCTCGCGCTCTATTGTGAGCCGACCGCCCTCTGGGTGAGGGCATACATTAAAGGAGTTATTCTTATGATACGTAAGAAAACTATTGGAAAGCTTTTGAGAAAGGTATATGGATCAAATGTATTCATTGCTTACTCAGGACGTAACCGTGTATGGTATATGACTAGCAGCCGTGGTTGCTCGGAATATCCGTGTAATGCACGTACCTATTATAACCTCGCTAAACGTGCTGGTTATTGGTATCCTTCTTATAACCTATTCTATGGTAATGGAAGAATGATCATGTGATTTTATCACTAACGCTCTACTAAGAGCCGACCGCCCTCTGGGTGAGGGCAAACTTTCTTTTTAGAAAGGTCAGTTTTATGATACGCATAAGATTAAACAATCATGCGAAAAATATCATACTACACCTAGCTTTAAACGACAAAGAAAGCTACACAGAAAATTGGGTAGATGTAACATTTAGAGTTGTCTACTCTGACGATGCATTAGCTAAAGATTTAGCTGGGGTATTAGACTTAGCCTTTGATCATTATCAAGGTCCCTGTGTTGAACGTGCAGCAGAATCATTATTCCCAAAGATGTATGAGAGTGTTGCTTATGAATTTGAGCTAACGAAATATAGTTTAGCTCAGTTTGTTGAGAGTTGTATACAGCTATTCTCAGGAGATAAGTGTAATGTAACCATGGAAAGTGATGGTTTGCAATACTCTAATCTTAGATGTAGATATGATGGACATATTGCCAATGGAGAACCTATTCCAGAGTTCTCATATTTGGCATTGTCTGGTAGTTAAGAGTCTAGTCAGAGAAGATAACGCTCTACCAAGAGCCAACCGCCCTCTGGGTGAGGGCATAATATTTTTAGGAGTAGTAGTCATGTGTGACAATATCACGACTCTAACTCCTTGTGTTGAATGCGGAACACTATCCATAGCTATAGTAGATGGCAAGTGGACAGGTGACTGTCTATATGATGGTTTGTGTTATGCTTGTTGGATAAAGCGTTTAGAGACCTTTAATCTTAAACCTGATCCAACTAGCACACTTGATATCTTTCCCCAAAGGGTGGAAATGAAACGTTGCATTCCCGGATCGATTGGATCAAGGGAACGAGTTCATGTTTATCACAAGGACAAGGATGACTATTGTGAATGGCCCCCAGGCGATTATATATGTATAGGGCTATAATCGGTAGTTAGCATGATGGTATTCTTCATCAACCTGACGAGGTTAAACGTAATTAGATAGACTTCAACCCATAGAGGAATCTATGGGTTGAATTTTGGCAGGCTGTGTAGGTGCCTCGCCAGCTCAGTTAAACCTACAGGAATCCCTACATAAGGAGTGCTAGTTATGAAAAACTGCACACCCCTTGTGGATCCTCTGGTCGAGAGGGATCCCGACTCCGTGAAAAGAGCATTCTTTCACGGACACAGAACCGACTGGGACAGCTCTAAGTTCGAAGAGCAGCTCCGGTTTATGGCCTTTGATTTTCTCCAAAGTATGCCTGGAGATAATCTGTTTACTGCTCTGTATCCTGATGCAAAGGAGGCACAGAAAGCTCATAAAATTCGTAGAGAATGGATTGACCTTCCTCTGTCGAAGTATAATATCAAAATGCAGGCAGTCGAGAAAGACCTAGCGAAGGCTTTCCTTCGCTTATCAATCGAAGAAGAAGCACCTCGCAAAGGCGATAAGTGGATTCTTACTTCCCCAGTTGATATGTCTCATTATCTTAATGTAACGCATATCAGTAGATGGCACAATCCAGCCCCCATGTGGTTGAATTGGGCTAATCAAGCGGAAAGTGATGTTCCTTTGGTGTTCAATATGCGATTGTTTGAGGCTTTCAAAAGTTCCAAGTCTTGGTTAGAAGACGAAAGGGAACAAAGAAAACGAAAGTGGGCTATCCCTGAAATCGAACGTGTTGGTGATACACCTCACTTTAGTGAGATGACACTTGCATGCCGTCGTTTTCGTGTCTACGATCGTAAGAGAGCTTGGTCTCATCAAGGTGATAAGCTAGAGAAATCACTAGTTTGGTTTGCTGAACCCTTGCCACTTAGTCCTATACGCTTTTATAACCTCGTAAAAGGTGAAGGCGGTGGTATCCATAAGTATAACTACAAAGATATACTTAACTATGGTTCACATATGGGCGATGCCTATGATCGCTTTGGCCCAAAACTTCTTGCACTTGCGCTAGCATGTGAAGAATTTGAAGCTACAAGTATGTCATCATATGGGTTTGCGTTTGATCAATCTGGTTCAGGTCCAGCGTTCCAAGCATTTTGGGAAAAGCATTTCCCTCAGCTAATTCAAGGTAATTTCTTAGGTCATCGTCGTGGTGATATCTATGGTGAAGTAGCTACTTGGCTATACACAATGGATACTCACTTACGTAAGTTTGATAAAAAGGATTTACGAGATACAGCTAAATGTTTGGCTCGTGGTGGTAACTATGAAGGCGGAGCACCTGTTGGTGCTTACCATATCTTGGATTTAGCTCCAGACAATATGGACCGTCTTGATGCAGGTGATCGGCTATTCTTAGAAGATCACGTAGAATTTCCAGAATGTTTCTGGCATCATCCTGACTTTGTTCCTTTATTTAAAGGACACAAACTAAGTGGTGAGCCAATACTTCGTAGTAATATCGTCTTCAAAGATATCTTCGAAGTTTCTCATTCTTGGTGTCGTAAAGTAGGCATGGAAGCATTACATAATGGTATTCAGACTATTAGGCCTCATGCTAAAAGACTCCGAGATGGAGCAAAGGAATGTTTATCTGAAACTGGAAAGATGTTATCATGGGAGTGCCCACTTGGTGGCATAGTTTATAAGATCCCATACAAACGAGATACTATGCATACTCATAATATTTCTGTATCCTATAATGGTTTCAAAGGTAAGGCAACGATATCTAATTCTGAATACAAAGAAGAACAAAATATTTCTGCTGACTTTGACCATACTTGTGATGCTATAGCCCGTGGAGTAACAGTATTGCTTTGTGATCAGAAAGATATCCCGGTTCTAACCAACCACGATGCTTTCAAGATTCATGGAGCTAATGCTCATAGAATCAACTCTATTCACAGAAATGCTGTAGCACTTGGTTTACGTGGCATGGAACTTCCGCCATATTGTAAAGAACCTAAAGGGAAATCGTATGATGAAATTCTGGATGAAATAAGCCAGGCTAGAAATGATACTTTATTCCCGTAAAGGGTAGTTAGACTACAGGCTCTCGCTATCTCGACCCATTGGGCGAGAGCCTGTCCCTATCTACCGTTGTAGATACCTATTGGAGTAAGGTATACTCCGAAAAATAAGGAGTGACACTATGTCACAAACCTCATACATGCCTTCGAGGCACATTCACCGTAATGCTGTGGATCAAGACGGTAACCCTTTCTTGATCGACTGCGTAGTTTGGAACAAGGACAAGCGAATGTCTATTCGCTGTGTATCTGTTGATGGAAAGGCAAAAAAAGTACATCAGTACTTTCCTGTTGCTGCCATCTCTAGCTTTGGACCTATAGCTTCTTTCTTAGAGAAACAAGGCTATATCGCTGAGGCTGAAGATGTAAAGATACCATCTACTAAGTGGAAAGAATTAGCTAATGTCCATACGATGAAGACTTCCAAAGAAACTACAACAAAGACAGAAGATGGATGGGTAACATCTATTACGTATGTCCAAACGTGGTTTAACTGGGAATACACTATCACTACTGAACCTATGCTTAGTAAACAACTAAGTATAGATGCAGTGTGGCCAATCTATGATACAGTATTTACATCATGCACTAGACTGCTTACAGATCAAGTAGCAGTAAAAGCTGCAAAACTCCTTACGTGGTAAGGGGTTGAGAGTCCCACCAAATGGGGGGACTCTCCCTCATCAGTCTCACGAGTCTTGTGAGGGTGGGTCCCCCATCACTGAACCGTCTATTTATTAGACAAGTGTGGCGTATCTATGCTAGCCTCTGGCTCGTCTTAGGATATAATATCCTGTATCCCTGTGTCTTGATGTCCGATAAAAATTCCTGCAAGCCCCTGGCTTGATATCCTGAGTCACTAGCTTACCCTCTGGGTGTCGCAGTGCCTCGTAGCAGTTTATTTTTGGCGGGTGGGCATACTATATATAGTGTGTGTGCTCCCCAAGGTATACCATATATAGTATACCCTATAGGGGGGTCTATAGTATAGTTTAACTATAGTTTATTATAGTTATTATTATTAGGGGTATCAGTCTAGGTAAACCCTAGGTACCCCTAAGTTTAACAGAGGGTCTTAAATAATTCTAGAAAGGAATTCATCATGACCGATTTAAACAGCTACGTATGTAACGTAGTCGAAGAAACTGCTGCTTCTAAGGCAGAACGATACCGTTTGCTTAACAGTAAGCAACTAGCAGACATGTACAAGAACGCTTTGGCGGCTCAAGAAGCTGGAAAGCCGTGGAAACAGACAACTATTGACGCACTTGTGAAAGTTGCGACAGAGAAAGGTGCTATATCCTTCAACGGGTAACCCACCTTCTGCTCTTTTCCTAGAGACAACGACAGGACAACTCGTGATCCATCTAACTGTGATCTGGTTGTCACTGTCCTCATGTACACATGCGTGTGTATGCGAGGACAGTAAATATCGTGTGATTAGTGGCACATTG
>Ga0114908_1001906_pt1 | contig 10314 bp, 6 predicted proteins | sample MalvireepMed_s17_FD_87292 | JGI IMG/M metagenome (GOLD analysis project Ga0114908, IMG submission 87292) | Marine viral communities from the Global Malaspina Expedition - Malaspina viral metaG DeepMed_s17 | ecosystem: Environmental > Aquatic > Marine > Oceanic | place: Mediterranean Sea... | reverse complement strand
TCTGGGCATTTTCCAAATTACCAGTTGTCGCTGTCTGAGCCATACTATATCCTCCTGACTAGATTATTGAAGACCCGCTGCCCTTCTGGCAGCAGCAACAGCGTTAGCTGTCCTGTCTCCGCTGTTATACCGATCCAGCCAGCTTCCCTCGTCGGCAGCCACTTCTGGGCTACCCTGACTGTTGTCTACTTGCTGAGGCGGAACTCGTGACTGCTTGAGAGCCGACAGTTCCGCATCTCTCTGCCTATTATGTGAAATCGTCTTGGCTGCATTTTCCATTGTCGCTTGGTCATCATATACTTTAAGTGCCGAAAGGTCGTCAATGGTAAGATTATACTTCTTGGCAAAATGCTCTGCCGCTATCTGCTTGCCCTGTAAGTGCTGCCCCCACTGCTCTGCCTGTTGCATCAGTTTCATCTGCTGCTCTTGGCTTTGCATGTACTGGTTAGCAGCCTGCTCTGCGTGTTCCGGTAGATACCCCTGAGACTCTAGCTGGGTCTTGTATGTATCAGCTTGGCCCTGCAATGCTGCCCGTTGCTGTACCTGCGCATACTGATTCGCGTCCTGCTGCATTTTGGTTATTTGCTCTGGCGTATACTGCGGCGTCGCAGGAGTAGGCGGCATTGGTTGCTGTGGTTCAACGGGTGCTGGCTCTGTCGAGGGAAGAGGTAGCTGCCCCTCCGTTTTCGTAGGTTCCGCCGGAGCCTCTGCAACAGTCTCTGGCTGTGGAGCCTCGACTGTAGCCTCTGCTTGCGGCGTAACTTCCGCCTCAACAGTCCCTGTGTCCGGCGAACTGTCTGGCTGTGGAATCGGCTGTTCTACGTTTTCTGTAACCATATATAATTTTCCTCCCTATTCTTCAAAGATTAACCACAATATGTAGTGTTTGTCAAGTTGCTGCCCTCTATACGCTCCCGTTAAGGGATAAATTGTTTCCTATAAGGTATTGAACCAGACGGGCGATACTCAGAGATAGGCTTTATGCCGCTAGTATGCTCAACTATTATCTTTTCTAGCCTATCGTCACTGCGCCTTAACATCCTCTTTTGCCTAGACAAATTTTTTGTCCCCATAACCTTAGTGCTAAAGTCAGGGTTTTCCTCTTTGAATTCTATTTTATCAATAGTCTTTTCAAGAGCGTTGTACGTATTAAGTTCTTTAGTAAGTCCGTAATACTCCGCTAAGCCCTCGGCGACATCCCAATATCCCGAATCTTTAATGTACTGCCTATCCTCTAAGTAAGTCCTTTCGATCGGATGAAGGCTTGCCCTGCTTACTTCCTTTACGTCTCTGAGGTATTGCTCTGAATACCCCCTCTTAAGCCAGTCTATCCTTCGGTCGTACTCATTCCAGTTCATTTCCCCATCGTCGTCCTTTAATGGTATATACGACCCCAGCTTCTCCCTTACAACCTCCTCATCGTCTTCATATAAAAGGGCGCTCTGGACATCTCTTGCAATCCCGAACATAGTCTTAGAATCAGGGAAGTCAGCATACATTTTTTCGTAGTCTATTGCTTGGGCTTCATGATGAGCTTCTATGTAGGCTCCGTACTTATCCACAAACAAAGCCCAAGGATGCTCAGGTTGATCTTCATAGGACCTATTTAACGTTTTTACCATCCATTCCTTACGATCGGTTTCTCTGTCGTCTATTCTCTTCTGAATCGCTGCCTGACCGGGGTTCATCTCTTTCGCCATCTCTTTAGAACTCCTGTCATACTCTTCAAAGTCCGAGCGCGCCATCACCGCAAGTTTAACCTTAGGGGACTGTTCATACCACGGGGCATCCAAAGCCCTCTCATTAAGAAGCTCCTTCGACCACTCAGTCCCTTTACTATACCCATTAATATTAAGTACCTCTTGGTTCGTCGCTTGATCTGCAAGACCCTCCTCTTTGCCCACAACGGATACTAACTTTTGCTTCTTTTCGCCCGGAGTTTCAGGAGATGTACGCAATCCCATAAATCCTGCGGTTTGTGCGGCTGCTCCTTCGCCCTCAAGTTTTCCCTGTACCGTAAATGGTAGAGCCGATTTGCCTATATGCTTTAAAATATCGACAGGTCCATCAACGTGGGCATAAGGAAGAGCATCAAATTTCCCGCCACTAAGACCTTCTACTGTTGCTCCGAGCATCCTTACCCCGACGGCCCCCCTCGCCATTAAAAACTGAACCAAGGGGTTCTCATATATATCAGGCTTTATCAGGTCTTTTATTTGGCGTTCACGCCCTCTAGGACCCTCAATCTCTCCGACTGAAGCCACGAGAGTACTCAAAAGCTGGGTTATTGCGCGAACTTGACCACCTACCCCTACCCAGTCTCCGTTAATATTATGAGATAAATACTTCTTCCCATTTAATGGATTGAGTCCCTCGGCTATCTCCTGCGGGGTTTTATCAAGAGCTACTCCGGTTGCGATATACGCTGCGTGCGCTGCCGCAAGCCACGCTGCCACTGCCTCAAACGATGCCGTCTGCTTTGCGGTAGGCTTTGCAACAACCCCAACAGCGCCTAATGGGGCGCGGACAGTAGCGTTTATAGCGTCCGAAACAAGGGCTATAGTTGATCTAAGAAGCCTTGGTGAAAAAGCAAACCAGAACGATTCAGCCCGCCTTTGCCCGGGTCCGATCCCTAATGCCTTGGTATCAAGCCCTCCCGTCATATTGCGGATGTACCCTGCCATCTCGTCTTCCTTGCCTCTGAATCTTGATGAGTTCTTTAACGCCCTCCACATCTCCGTCCTGATCTGTAATAAAAGCATATTGTATGCTGATTGGAAACGTCCAAGAGTCTGTCCTCCGACAACGGCGGCAAAATTACGGGCTTGTCCTCCAAACTGCTGAGCAAGCTCAGTATTAAGCCTGTCTGCGCCCACCTTGCCCAGAACCCTCTTAGCTGCATCGCTAACCCGAAGACCTCTTCCCGGCAGAAGTACCGTAAACAGCTCAACGTCACCCGATGGCACATAGTACCTGTTCATCTCATGGATTATATTTTGATTCTTCCTAAAGTATCCCGCTAGAACCTGCGGATTGAAAAATGCCGCAAAGCTCCGCATAAATGCTCCCGTCCATATAATTGGGTGCCTTGCAAGTGGCGGTAGGCCATGGATAAAAGGCGCACCAAGGTCGAAAGTTGCTGAAAGAAGACGAATGTGACCTGCGAGTTGATCCAGCCCTTTACCTAAACCAGTTGCAATCTGCCTCCAAACGTTAATATTGGCTTCTGGCGCAAATGTTCCCAGAACCTTCTCAAGTTCCTGAACCTGCTCCTCGGGCAAAAACTTATTTTTCCATAACCTAATGTTTATCTCACCTTGGTCTAAACCGAAGATGTTTCCGGGAGCTGTTGTCTTCTGCCTAGCAATTCTACTTGCCTCTTGGTACTTTATGCGGGCAGGACCATATACCCTTTTTGCTTCTTCTACCCTGTCTCTTGCTAACTTCCTCTCTGCGGCAAGAGCTTTACGCTCCGCCGCAGTTGCTGCTCCGGCCCTTATCCCTTTCAAACCGTCCTTTGCTGCCCGAAGGGCATCTGCCGCTGACGCGTATGCTGACGTGATATTACTCGGTATAAACTCGCTAGGGCTAATTAGAAGTTTTTCCATAGCGTCACTAAGCTGGCTCTGCGATATCTCGTTATATGTAGTTTTTAAATGGAGCTTTAATGTCTCTCTTGGGGAATTTAGATATTTAATTCCTGCCGCCACACCGTCGGCAGCGTCATCATAGAATCTTTCAAGGTGAGGCTTCGTTCTTCCCGGCCTTACTGAGGCTCCCTTTATTTCCTCAACTATCCTCGGTATATAGAACCATCCATCTGGTTTACTTGCACTTCTATCCAGCGAGGGTAAGCCATGAGATACTCTTAGGTTATCGGCCTCTTCTATAACTGCACGGTAGTCGTCTATATACGCTATTTCTCTGCCCGTTAACTTGGTCTTGAACTTGTCTGGGTTTGCGAAGACATCATTCCATATCGCTCCCGTATTTCCAGCGGTACCGTTAGGTCTTATCCGAACGGGTTCATCCAAGCGCCTCTTACTGGCAAGCTGTCCAACCTCTCCTAGCTTTCCAAACCATCTCGTATGATAATCAAGGGCAGCCGCGACGGTGGTTTCAATAAGTTCCTCGGTGGAGGATTTCTGCCGTACATAAGCTACCATTAATTTTGCGGCAGCGCTTTTTGCCGCTCTTGAAGGATCAAGTCCAAGGCCGGCTACAACGGTTCTAAAGAAAGGATTGGCCTCAAATGCAACCTCGGGAACTATTTCATCAAGTGAGCGGAACGATGCAAGAAATCTATTGCCCGGCACTGGTGCGCTTATAACCGGATCAATCTGGCCGGGAGGCCTGATTGGTGTATCTGCCAGCGCTACAGCAGCATCACGTTCAACGCCGGGTATTGCTTTACGAACCTCTTCCTGCCTAGCCGCCTGTACACCGAATCTGGATGCCGGAGTTTTACCCGGCGGGATTAGTGCTTTTTGCGGACGGAAAACCTCTCTGGGATAAGGCACGTTAGTCCCTGAAATCCATCTTTGTAGCTGATCCCGTGTAGCCTGTTCCATCGGATCAAGCCCCGCTATTTCTTCAAGCATACCCGGAACCCTAATCGAGGGGTCCATACCTATCCTTTCTGCTGTTTCTTCAAGCATACCGGGAAGAACCCCTTGCTCTGGAAATTGGCTCTGAACTCCTAGGTTGCGGGAAAGCGGCTGGTCCGGCATGAATCGTGGGTACGGATCAAGGGCCGGAGGGAATTCTAACTGCTGGGCAGTACGTGCCATTACATCAGGATCAAGTGGTGCCTGTACTGGCGAGATAGGCGGTTTAGGTGGAGTAGGGAAAAGCCCGGCTACAGGACGTCTGACCTGACTTGGTGTGGTTGCTAACGTTTGAGCTACTATTTGTGACTCTCTGGCTGCTCTTGCTGCCGCTGCTTCGGCTGCCTCTCTCGCTAGTTTTTTCGCTGCTTCTTTCGCTGCTTCTTTCGCTGCTATTCTGGCAGAAGCGCCAAGGGTTATACCCGCACCTCCCGTCCCTGCCAAGGCAACATTTAATGGGTCTAACGCAATATCTCCGGTAGTTAACTGGAATGGGGATACTGCTCCCTCGCCAATCGCTTGCTTATATGCAAGTTCGTTTGCCCGAAATCTAGCTCTTGTTCGGTCCAATGTACTTATCTTGTCCGAACCGCCTTTATCTGCTACGAGCTTTTCAAAATACTGATCCGCTAACTGCTTAACACGCTCATTTCCAATCCAAGGGTCAGATAAAAGATCAAAAGGAAGGTCGGGCTGTTTTCCAAGGACCTGCGCGACTGCCGGCCTTTGTAACCTTTCAGCCATTTCGGTAAACCCACCTACCAGTTTTTCGGCAACCTCTCCCAGACCCGGACGTTCCTCCTTAGTAAAGGGTGAGGTAGCCCACCCCCAAAAAGGCAGGGCAGCCCCATACATCTTTTTCACACTTTCACGAGTCAATGCTTCTTCGCCCGGAGCAGGAAGTTCTCCTGCCGGAGGAGGCGGCGGTAGGGCTGGGTCCCTCCTTGCTTGCCATCCTCTATACCCGGGGTCTGCAGGTTGACCCTGCCTACCAAGCCATCCAACAAAATCTGCCGCTAAGCCCGGTATCTGTGATGCTACGCCCGGTACCTGTGATGCTACTTGAGCCATAGGACCTATGGTTTGAGCCATGGGACCTATGGTTCCGGGGAACGCACTGGGTAGTTCATCAATAATAGGTGGCACTTCCTGCTGGAGCCAAGGTGTTTGCCACGGAGGCAGCGGCTCAGGAACAGGAATACTCGGAGGAACAATCGGCTCGGTTTTAGGGCCTGTTTGAACTGCTGCTTGCTGCTTTACCCTTTGCTGTACCTGTCTATAAGCATTTAAGGCATCGGGTTTAAGGTTTCCTTGCTGGTCAAATACATCCTGTCCAAAAACACGCAGCTCTTCGTGTCTTGCTTGCTCTCTTGCCCAAGCGTCTTGTTTTCGCTTATGTTCTCTGTCGCCGTTAGGCATTTAATACATACGCCTTACTGATGGTGCATATCTTGTTGTAGCTGCTCCGGGTCTTAATCTTGGACCCATAGAAGTATACCTATCCGTCCAAGGATAGTTACCAAGGAAATCGGTAAAGGTCTGCGTAGGAGCCTCTCCGGCTCTAAGCTGCTTACCTATTTCTCCCATATATTGATTCTGTATATTGCCGTACTGTCCCTGCCAGTACCTTTCCGCAGCAGGAGCAAACCCGCCTCGGAAAGGCTTCGCGCTATAGTATGCTGCCTCTGGTATATCCTCTAGCCAGTCTTGAAAGAAATCATAATTTTCAGGCATATCTCACCTTCCTATCTATCCAGATATAAGTCCATTACTCCACCAGAAATATTTCTTATTTCCTGCGGAGTAGGGGTTTCTCCACCAGCCGATAGCGACTGCCTTAGCATTGGTTGTCTTAGTGGTATTCTACTTGGTGGGACGTATCTAGCCCGACGCGGAATTAACGTCGGCTCTACTATATTCGGCTCTACTATATTCGGCTCTACTATATTCGGAGGGGCTGCACCTGCTGGTAATGGGATATAATTTATAGGATGAGGCTGTGGTACTGGGGTTGCCATCCTCATAGGCATAGGTGTTGGCATAGGAATAGACCCAAGCGCCCCTCTAGCCATACCCCCTAACCCCAAAGGCATAGGCATAGGCATAGGTGTTGGCATAGGTGGCTGCATTGTTAAAAACCTACGGCCAGATGCAGGATTTAACTCCGGAGGAATAGACCCAAGCGCCCCTCTAAGCGCCCCTCCTTGACCCAAGCCACGTAAAACCTGCGCTCCCACGCTCTGATTATCTCTGAATGTCTGCGGAATTCTTCCCCACGGTATCTGCGGGAAATTCCGTATCTTATCTCTTATAGCCGAGTATCCCGCAGGAATCGCCTCAGATAAAAATGAACCCATTGGTTCTTGCTGCATTACCATAATATTTTCTCCTATGCCCAGTCTGTAAATCCTGTGTCATCAACTCTATTCCCGCTTGCATCAACGTAATATGTTTCCGTACCGCCGGGTCCTGCCGTAGTTCGGAGGCTCCACCCGGCCTGTCTTGCGTTTTCTGCTAGTAAATTGTCCACAGTTACCTGATCTGGAAAGTTCTTAGGAAGCATATCGACGTACTCCTCGGCCCAATTCTGAGTCCCTGTCTGCTTTCCGAGCGCCTCTTCTGCTTTTTTTTCTAGCTCCGTGCCTCCGTAGTCGTTAACTACGTTCTGGATACCTTGGCCGACGCCTCCGGTAGAACCAGTAGTCCCGCCGTACGTAGGCTGGAACATAGACATCCCTTCATATGCAGCCTCTGTTCCTTCCGGCACTGCGTATCCCCCAAAGCCTCCCTGCGGAAGTCTTCCAGCAAGCCATCCAAGGTATTGCTCATCTGCAATTCTTGGATCGCGTAGCTGCTGCTGTTCAAATAAGTTTCTCATTCCCTGCTCTCTTCCCGACATAAGTCTGCCGAGGAATCCTCTGGTTGGGCCTCCAAGGGCCGTTCTTGCCAGCACCCTAGACATTGGCCCTCCAAGGAACTGATTAAAACCAGACTGTGTAAGAGCCAGTTCCTGCTCTGGTGTCATTGTAGGGATCGCTCTAGAAGCGGAAACAAGCTGCCCCCATCTTTCCAGAGGATCAACGCCAGAGGTAGGAGATTCAAGGTACTGATAAAATGGCTGGTACCCTCCGGCTGCCTGTGCTTCAAGGTCGTCAAGCGGCGAAGACAGAAGGTACTGCCCAAAGGAGGGAGCATATCCCTGCATCGCTGCTTGCTGAAGTCTTTGATATGGTTCAGTAAAAGACGGACCGACCCCAAGCCCGGATAGTCTCTCAAGAACCCTGCTTTGATACTGCTCCTGCGGAGTAAGGGTTTCAAGAAGTTCGGGCATCTCATACGCCCCTGACTCCCACGTTCCTGTTGGAACAAAGTACTGATCTATCGGGACTTCTTGCGGCATTACCATGACTTATCCTCCTTGGATAAAGCTGTCCGGCTTCTCTGTCTTTTTGCCGGAGCCTTCTAGTGTTTCTTCGTAAAAATCAATGTACCCTCTTGCTGGCTGCTGAGGTCTTCTAACGCCCTCATTTTCCCAGTATTGATAGGTATTATTTGAGGCGTTGAGCATAATGCCCCCTATCGATCCTCTACCCGTTCTTCCGTACATGAAGTCCACAAGGGCTTTCTCGTAGCCCCTATCAAGACGGAGAGAGTTGTTAACAAACGTTCCGATAGCCTCTTTCTGGTTGCGAGAGAGATCGGCAAACTCATCTTCCTCATCCCAATCAAATGACATAAGATCGCCCTCTGCGTTCCCCAGTCGATAGCCTATTTTAGATGCCTTACGAAACGCTTTATAGAGCCTTTGTACTTCGGGGTCATTTTCTTTTACAGGAGCGCCATACTTCCAGTAATGGTACTCAGAAATACCCGGGTCGATGCCTTCTGCTGGGAATTCACTGGTTTCAGGATCGACACCGGAAATTGCGCTGGCAGGAACATCCTTTTTTAGTACAGCCATTACCCACATACCAAGAGCGTGGCTTTGTCCTCGCAGGACGGACTGTAATCTATTCGGCTGGGAGACGTCCGGCCCGAGCTTTTCTCTAGCCAGCGCCTCAAACATCTCCGAGCTACTTAGCGCGACATGGCTCGGGGTAGACTCGTCAAAAGCCCCGGACTGACCGGTAGCATCTTCTCTAAACGTTGTGTACGACTTGGCGGCCTCCCCCGCACCTGCATCATCTGTCGCCCCTGCGTAATCTGCCGCATCCGGGTCTGTAGGACCGGTACCGGCTCCCTCGGGGTCAAGTATATCTTCATCTGTAAATGTGGCAGGTATGCCAATAGCCCTGTCGGTCTGCGGAGCAGGAATGTCAAAAGATGATTTCGGTGTCAGCTTTGGAGTTCCGGTTATCGGGGCATACTCAATAGGAACATCCGGAAAGGCTGTCTCGTCTGCACGAGATTTTGCCTTCTCGATTGCTCTTTCAATATCTTCTTTATCTATACCAAAGCTGGAGGCGTACTTATCTAAAACAATCTCGTACGGCATCAGGGAGGTTAGCCCTGTTGCTGCTCCCGGATATTTTTTCATTATCTCTGCTGCGGCTGACATCGCCCTGCTTTCGGGCGTATCCTGCGCAGCTCTTACAACATTATCCATCTCGGACTTTACGTTTGTTCCTGCAATATTTCCAGCGGCCTGAGCGGCTTGCCGAAAAGGAAGCCCCGAGCTAAGAGCCTGATCTAGGATCGGGCTGTTATTAAACGGGGGCATACCATTTGGACCAAAGGCTGATCCGCGGGCAGAAAAGTCATTAGCCTTCGGCAGGATTGCCCGGGTTACATAGTCAGATGGAGTACCTGACATAACGTCATCCGGCATATTTGCAAACGAGCGTAAAATACTTAGTTCACTCTGCTTTGTAGGTAGCCTTGCCATATTAACCTCCGGGTCCTACTAGTCCGATTCTTCTTAGCCTTTCTCCGTCCGACTGTGCGCCGGGTCGCGGCTGTCCGGGCGGAACCACTGGTCCTGCCTGTGGCGTTGGCGCTGGCGGCGGCACTCCTACTCCAGCCGGTGGCATCACCTCTGGCCTCGGCATAGGAGGCGGGCCGGGTGGTGGTCCGGGTGGCGGAGGAGGTCCGACAGGCACTTGTCCGGCTTGCCCCGGAGAGGGAGGTCCCGGGGGCATACCCCCACCGCCTCCCATAGTATCAGACATTTTCCTCGCTTTAGCAAATAGCATAGACACCAGTTCTCCGAAATAAATCTGAGCAAGGTCTTCTCTGCCCTGCTTTACTGCTGCCTGATATAGCGACCATATCCCTGCTTCCGGCAGGGTACGTTCTGCTATCTGTTCCTTAACTGCATCTTCGACCTGATCTGCGTCCTGTATTCCGAGAATATTATCACGAATCCATAGGTCAGGTAGAAGCGGAGTGGGTCCTTCTCTTGCGATCTGGGCCATTCCGTATCTAGACATATCATCTGTCGGCAGCTTGGGGGTGACCTTTATCTCAGGATCGCCTCCGTCTCGAATCCTATCTGGAGTAATCTCTTCTGAGAAGTACATCCTGTTATTATCTTCACCCGAAAGTTCGACAGCCTTAAAACTTCCTGACTGGTACTGGTCGCAGAGCATATGAGCTATCTGCCTGTAGGCTTGTTCCAGTGCTTTTACTCTTGGAGTAAGCACTGTCTCAACCCCTTGGCGAAGAGTATTTATAGCAAATCCTGAAAGCTGGAACTGAAGTTCTCCGT
>Ga0114908_1001897_pt1 | contig 10343 bp, 19 predicted proteins | sample MalvireepMed_s17_FD_87292 | JGI IMG/M metagenome (GOLD analysis project Ga0114908, IMG submission 87292) | Marine viral communities from the Global Malaspina Expedition - Malaspina viral metaG DeepMed_s17 | ecosystem: Environmental > Aquatic > Marine > Oceanic | place: Mediterranean Sea... | reverse complement strand
TGGAATACATTAGTCTCTGGTGACAAGTTAGCTTACGTCTATGGTAGGCATACAAAGAATTTTAATATCCCTGCCTTTGCAGCAAAGATAAAGAACGCTGGTAAATACATAGCTGGTGGTGGTATAACTCAGATGCGAGATTGGTATCAGAAGGAGATATCTCGTGAAGATACCATCAATCTCTTTACTAATACTCTTGCCAAGAGAATGGATAATGTCAAACGTAAGACCGTAGCCAACAAGGTTATGTTATCTAACTTGATGAAGGTCTTTGACGAGGAGAACCGTCACCTGCATGGTCGCTCTCTCTATGAGAAGTATGGCACCAGAAACGAAGGTACTTTGTGGACTGCTTATCAAGCGGCTACTCACTGGTCTAGTCATGGCACTATAGGCTTGATGAACAGACCTTCCCACTCCACCATTGTTGGAAGAGAAGAGAAGGTAAGGAAGATGCTACAGTCTAATGAATGGCTTGCATTGGCAGCATAAGGAATAGGACTATGGAAAAAATAGAACTAACAAAAGAGCATATAAATTATATAGCTACTTGGCTTGATATATACGATGATAAACGCTTTGGTGAACGTGCAGACTCTTATGAATGGGATGATAATGAACCATTCAATATAGAACAGGACTATTGTTATTTAGTTAAACACGCAATTAAAACCTGTGATGGTATAGAATTAACAAAAGAACAGATAAATTACATAGGTACTCATCTTAATATTTATGATGAGAAAACTTTGTCAGATGCTCAAAAGGAACAAGGAGTATCTATTGATGAAGGAGTATTAGTTACAAAATTAGAATATTATAATCAAATTAAAAATGCAGTCGCAGACTATAATGATGGAGATAGGTTTACACTAAATAGTCTGAAAGAACTATTTGATACAATACAATTGGGCATCTTTAAACATAATAAAAACCATCCTCTTTACGGGATAGAATATGTCTATGGCTAGAGGAGTAAGACTATGAAAGATCAGAGAGTTGCAGGTAAACGTAAGAACAATCCATTGGCGAAGCAACTCTCTGATCCTATGTGGAGAAAGAGAGTTGTGTCCAGTAAGATTGTTTACAATCGAAAGAAATTAAAGGATCAATATAGTGCAGCCTACACATCAGAAGGGAATGATTTCTAAATTATCTTTAATGATCTCTTACATTAAAGAAGGTTACTTTGTATACAATGAAATTAATAACACAGGTCCAATAGATTTTATAGCTGTTCATCCAGAGACAAAAGAAGTATTGAAGATAGATGCCAAGACATACTCTCGGAGAGAGAATGGGCCTCAATCTGGTAGCATGATACATCGTATTAGATCTGATGAACAAAAAGATTTAGATGTTAAGATAGTTTATTGGGACTTAGAGAATGAAAGACGAATAACTACAAGGGAAAAACCAGATGTGGATTATAGTACAGAATGATATGACAGATGACTATGTAAATGTACTAATGGATGACGATGGCAATGCCGTCAAGTTCACAGATAAGATAAGTGCATGGCGTTACATAGAACTCATGTGCAAAGAACATGGAGTTGATATGTCACACATGGAAAATGATGTAGAGTTATGGCGATTACATTAATCCAAGGTGTCAAGGCACACCCTTCTGTTCTTAAAAAGGACAAGGATCATATCCTCTATCGTGATAACGTAGAGAACTGGTTGAAGTTTAATGACGAGCAGCGTAAGATACTTGCCAAAGCTGCACGTAAAGGACATAAGGAATCACTTGCTCAAAGTTTAATACATGAAGGTTACGTGAAAGAAATAAGACACTACCTTAGAACAGGAGATTGGATCTCTGATTTCTTTGGTAGAGATCAAGAACATAGAACAATCAGAAGGACAATAGTAGCATGACCTATGAAGAAATCCAGTATCCTAGTATCATCAACGACTGTGGAGCTTACGTTTGCAGGAGGATTGAGTTTACTCAGCGGGACTACGATAAGAAGTGGGTTCGTTGGGAAGAGGTGGATACTAACTATGAGCCACAAGAGAGGGACTATCCTTTCTCCTCTGGCAATGGTCATAGGTATGCGTGGGTATCTACTGGAGTGTGGAACTACAAACCTATAGATGCTATGAAAGAAGCACAAGAACGTAACAAATGGAGGCGAGAAAGAAATGGATATCGAACGAGAACTCAGACGTAACGTGAAAGATTTACAAGAACAATTACAAAGGGCTTATGCTCGTATCAAAGTCTTGTCAGATGAGCTGGATGCAGAACGAAAGCGTTCTCATTACAACTCTAATTTCAAGAGTGGGATGAGTGGTTGGGCTATGATGGATGACCCAGAATATAGATCCTGAAGATGTCAAGCTCGGACGAGCAGCCTTTCTGGATAAGCATGGGCTTGACAAAGAAGAACTATATGATAAAATCACATGTGAAAACATACGAGCTATTGTAAAAGATAGCTTACAAAGTATACGGAAATGGAAACAAAAGGAGATAGACATGTCATCAGTAAGTGATTGGCTTATCGAGATGGAAGAGGATGCTGGCCGTCTTGCACGATCTGAATGGATAGCTAAACATGGAGCGTCCCGTGTGGAAATTTGGGAACGAGCTAATGGTGCGGACAATCAAGGCGAATTAAACCTATGAGCAAAGACTTCTTGGCACGAGATAGACAACAACTATTTCGTAGCATAACAAGACAGTACAAGAAGGAAGGCTACTCAGTACGAGAAGCTAAACGTCTTGCAAGATTTGAAGTCGATGATATCATGTCCGACAAAGAAGCTTTTATATCTAATTATATTAAAGAAACATGGGAAGATGCCGATGAATAATAAAGTAGTTATTGTTAAGTGGATTGACTCAGCAGAATATGAGGATGCTGATTGGAAAAGTGAACAAGATCTTAAAGATCTACGTCCCATGATAATTAAAAGTGTTGGCATGTTGGTTAATCAAGATGATGTCTATATAACCATAGCTTCCTCTATTAATAATTCTGATATTGAGAGTGAGGCACAATACGGTGGCCTCATTTCCATACCAAAGTCTGCGATACAAAAGATGTGTACTATATCAGATAGCTTTACTCGTGAAACTATGAATACACGTATGAAAGAAATTAATGATGGCACTTGGCCGGGACCGGGTGTATAACAACAAACTAATTAACCATATGTAGTAGTACTTACGTACTACATATGGATTAATTAGAAATGAGAAAGGATTACGAATGCTGAAACGACAGTGGCTAGATCGGGGAGCTTGTCCTAAGTGTGGGTCATCCGATGCTAACGTCAACCACAATCAAGGTTACTCGTATTGTTTTAGTTGTAATACAAAGTTTGGTGATAATGTTTTAACCATACCAAAGCAGGAAGCAAAGCCTATGAATACAGTAGGAAATTGGGGAGAGGTAAGTGATCGCAAGATCTCTCTTGATACTGCAAAGAAATATAGTACCAAGATTAAAAGTGAGGGTGCTATTGTAACCCATCATCTCTATGGTTACTTCAACAACAGAGGTGAGCAGATAGGTCATAAGGTAAGACAGACTAAAGATAAAAGAATGTGGGTCGAAGGTGATCTGTCCAGTGCAGTTCTATTCGGACAGAATATATTCTCACCCAAAGGTAAGTACATTACCATCTGTGAAGGTGAGGTTGATGCCATGTCCGCTTATGAATTGATGGGATCAAAGTGGCCGTCGATATCTATTAAAACTGGTGCGGCTTCTGCATTGCGTGACTGCAAGGAAGCGTTCCCATATCTTGATAGCTTTGATAATGTTATCATATGCTTTGACATGGACAAGCAAGGACAGGAAGCTGCTGAACAGGTAGCTCAGTTGTTCGCTCCTAACAAAGCCAAGATAGTACGCATGGATCATAAAGATGCTAATGAATATCTCAAGATGGGACAACGTGCTGCCTTCAATGATTGCTGGTGGAATGCAAAGCCGTATACTCCTGCTGGAATAATCAACCTTAAAGATCTTGGTGAAACTTTATATGAAGAAGACTATTGTGATACCTGCCTGTATCCTTGGCCTCAGATGAACGAGAAGACCTATGGTATGAGGACAGGTGAGTTAATTACATTCTGTAGTGGTAGTGGTATGGGCAAGTCAAGTATCATACGAGAGTTGATGCATCACTTCCTACGTAACACAGAAGATAACATAGGTATACTTGCTCTTGAAGAGAGTGTGAAGAACACGGCATGGAACATCATGTCCGTTGAAGCTGATGCCCGTTTGTATATCAAGGAAATTAGAGATGGCTTTGAACCAGAGCAGTTGCAGAAGTTTCAGGAAGAGACTATCAACTCAGGTAGGTTCTTTGCTTTCGATCACTTTGGATCAGTGGACAACGACGAGATACTAGCAAGGGTTAGGTTTATGGCTCAAGCCCTTGATTGTAAATGGATTTGTCTTGACCATCTGAGTATCCTCGTATCAGGTCAGGAAGATACAGACGAGAGAAAGTCCATAGATATATTAATGACCAAGCTAAGATCACTGGTTGAGCAGACAGGTATATGTCTGTTACTTGTGTCACATCTCCGCAGACCTTCTGGTGACAGAGGACATGAGGATGGAAAAGAAATAACATTAAGTCACCTCAGAGGGTCAGCTTCAATTGGTCACTTGTCAGATAGCGTAATAGGATTGGAAAGAAATCAACAAGAGGATGATCCGATAACTGCTAACACAACAACCATTCGCATACTAAAGAACAGGTATACAGGAGATACAGGAGTAGCAACACACTTGTTTTATAACAAAGATACTGGTAGACTAACTGAGATTAGTAATCCGTTTGACACAGGAGATGATTAATGGGACGCAAGAAGTTTGATCGAGAGTTATACAATAAGTCAGATCCATTATCCAATGGCATCATGGTACGATGGCTTGACTTAAATGGATATAAACATATAGAGTCAAAAGAAGATTACAAAGTTGACATTGTATGTATGAAGGATAATATACCGGCATACTTTGAGACTGAGATTAAATATAGTTGGGTTAGACAATGGCCTAATGATTGGATGGAGATACGTATTCCATATAGGAAGAAGAAAATTATAGACAAGTGGGTGCGTGATGGATCGAAAGGTCCGTTAACTTTTATTATATTTCGTAGTGATTGTAAACAAGCATGGTTTATTAATGGCCTAGCTGTAAGAAATTCAAAAGTTGCTACACTTAATACTAAGTATACAACTCATGAAAAGTTTTATCATATAGATGTTAATGATGCTAACCTGATTAATATGGAGAAGCCTTATGATATTACTGAAGAGTTTATTAATACACAGTATCCATCTTAAATGACCGATAGAGATATTGCTAATAAGATATGGATAATCATGAAGGGTATCTCTCTACCTAAAAATTATACTGATAAGGATGTTATGGAAATAATTTATAAGTACTGGCATCGAGCTATGGAACGTGGTTCATGTTAAGAACAATAACTCTACTGGAGAAAGTATTAAAAACATGGATAACTTTTATCGTATTTATACCGACACTATCTTGGGTGATAATGTTGCTGGTACTGATGGCCTTGCAAACCCACATGGAATCGTTGTGTTTCAACAATGGCTTCTCAATATGGCTATCTTCTTTAGTTACAGCCTACGGTTTCTTTCTATATAAATTAATGAGAAACTAATATGTCCTTAATTACAATAACAGATAGTGCAAACGATCACCTGTCTGGAATAGTACAGGAGAATAATGCTAAAGGTATTATGCTTGGCGTTAAAGGTGGTGGTTGTGCAGGGTTTACCTATCAGTGGTCGATACTACAAGAAGAGATACCAGATAAGTTTAATACTGAGGACAAGTTTGAATTACATTCGGGCTACTTATGTGTACAGCCTGAAGCTATGATGTTTGTAATGAATACCATTATAGATTTTACCAATGACATAGCAGGTTCCTACTTGAAAATTGTTAACCCTAATGCTACATCTCAGTGTGGATGTGGAGAAAGTTTTGGAGTATGAATGTAGTACTTGATATAGAAACAGATTCCTTGGATGCGACAAAGATCCATTGCATAGTAGCTAAGGATCTTGATACATCTCAGGTACATGTATGGGATCATACAAATTTAGATAAGTTTAAACCTTGGTGTGACACGGTGGATAACTTTGTAATGCATAATGGTATATCTTTTGATGTTCGCATACTTCGTAGATTACTTGGAGTTAATATTAAGATAAACCAAATGAGAGATACTCTTGTTATGTCTCAACTCTTCAATCCTGTTAGAGACAAAGGACATAGTTTACAAGCATGGGGAGAAATTCTACACTATCCAAAGATGGAATGTGAGGACTTCTCCACATACACAGATGACATGCTTAAGTACTGCAAGAATGATGTTGATCTTACAGAGCAGGTATATAAAAAGTTATTACAAGAAGGGAGAAAGTTCTCACAGGAATCCATTAACATGGAGCATAAGATACGTGCAATCATAGATCAGCAGGAAACAAATGGGTTTGCTTTGGACATACGCAAGACCATAGGTTTGTTGTCTCGTTTGTCCGATGAGGCACATGAACTGGTGAACTGGTCGAAGATTACATTCCAACCTACAGAGATAAAGTTAAAGACAAAGACCAAGTACATACCCTTTAACATAGGATCAAGGCAGCAGATAGCTGACCGTCTTCAGGCATTGGGATGGGAACCAAAGCACCATACTGATAAGGGTAATGTAATTGTAAGTGAGGAGATCCTGAATAAGATTGACATGGAAGAAGCCAAGAAGTTCTCTCGTTTCTTCCTGTTGCAAAAGAGAATAGCTCAAGTCCAATCATGGATAGATAACTACAACGATGACACAGGCAGAGTTCATGGAAGAGTTCTTACTCTGCGAACTATTACTGGTCGCATGGCACACTATGGTCCTAACATGGCTCAGATACCAGCAGTAAGGAGTCCATTCGGTAAAGAGTGTAGGGATTGCTGGACAGTCAGTAACCCACATACACATAGTCTTGTTGGAACAGATGCGTCTGGTCTTGAGCTAAGATGTCTGGCACATTTGATGGATAACAAAGACTATACCAATGAGATCCTTAATGGTGATGTTCATACAGCCAACATGAACATGGCAGGTATAACAGATAGAGATCAAGCCAAGACATTTATCTATGCCTTCCTATATGGAGCAGGTGCTGAGAAGATAGGGAACATCGTGGGTGGTAGCAGGAAGAAGGGACAAGAGCTTATAGATAAGTTCCTCTCGAACATGCCTGACCTTAAACGGCTCCGTAACAGCGTTCAGGAGGCCGCTCAGAGGCATAAGATCAAAGGTATAGATGGTAGGTACCTTCATACAAGATCACCTCACTCAGCTCTTAATACTTTAATACAAGGAGCAGGTGCAACTGTATGTAAGGATTGGCTTATTAATATGATAACAAGAATAAATCGACAGGGATTAGATGCTAAACTTGTAGCATCAATACACGATGAGTACCAGTTTGAAGTAGCTAAGAAAGATATACAACAATTTGGAATCATAACTAAGGAAGGAATTAAAGATACAGAACGTAACTTAAAATTCAATTGTCCGTTAGATAGTACATGGAAAGACGGGGAGACATGGGCTACGACACACTAAAAATTAATGCTTGACATGTTGAACCGTTTGTGAGATAATTCGTTTCATAAACCAAACATATATAGGAGAATATATACTATGCCAGTAATTTCTGGAACCGCTTATTGGGCCGCTATTGTTAATCCAAACACCACCTTTGATTCTGATGGTGTGTGGTCTATTGATGTTGCTAACCTTGATAAGAAATCCCTTGACCTTTTAAAGAAGGATGGGCTTTCTATTAAGAATAAAGGTGATGATCGTGGAGACTTTGTTTCGATCAAACGTAAGGTTCGTCGGAAGGATGGATCTCTTAATCGTGCTCCTGATCTTGTTGATGGTCAAAAGCGTACAATGACACAGACCCTAATTGGGAATGGGTCGCTTGTTAATGTACACTACACCACCTATGAGTGGGAGTTTAAAGGTAACAAAGGAGTTAGTGCAGACCTACGTGCTGTGCAGGTGACTGATCTTGTTCCTTATAATACAGAAGCTGATGAGGCTTTTGATGTTGTTGACGGTGGTTTCTCCAGTGAAGAAGGGGATGAAGATATTCCCTTCGCTTCGTAACACGTCCTGTGTGTGAGGGGGAGAGGTGTCTGTTTGTCGGGAGCAGGTGCCTCTCCTAACTTTAATATGAAAAATATATCTACGTTAGTAGAAGATATCTATGATCTTTTTAGTCCTGAGCAATTGGATATGGACGAGAGAGAAATAGATTATCATGTCGATGAATTTGCAACCAACATAAAGGAGCACTTAAAACTATTTCTAAATGAGAAGCCTCGTGTTAAGGGCAATCTAAGATTGTCTGCCATAGGTAGACCAGAGAGACAACTGTGGTATGACAAGCACCTGTCACAAGACGAGGTAGTACCTCTTGCAGCTTCCACACGTATCAAGTTTCTATATGGATATATATTGGAAGAACTTCTTATTGTCTTATCTCGTATAGCTGGACATAGCGTAACGGATACACAAAAGGAAGTTACCGTAGGAGGAGTTAAAGGACATCAGGATTGTATTATTGATGGCGTACTAGTTGATTGTAAGTCTGCATCAGGCAGGAGCTTTGACAAATTTGAGAAAGGTAGGTTGCAAAGAGATGATCCATTTGGATACATAGCTCAGATATCTGCTTATGCAGAAGGGAATGATCTTGATGAAGCTGCATTCCTAGTTATTAATAAGCAAACTGGTGAGATATGTTTGTTACCTGTTCATTCCTTGGAAATGATTAATGCTGATGATAGGATCAAGCATCTCAAGAAGGTAATGAAACAGGATAGTCCACCTGCCAGATGCTACTCTGATGTAGCTGATGGCACTTCTGGCAATCGCAGGTTAGGTACGTCATGTATCTACTGTGCTCATAAGAAGGAGTGCTGGAAGGATAAGAATGGTGGACAAGGACTACGTGTCTTTGATTATGCCAACGGATACAGATATCTCACGCATGTATCGAGGACACCTAGAGATGTACCAGAGGTTAAAGATTGGTAGATCACCATTGGTTACAGGTTGGTAGTGGTAAGGCATTTGTTCCTGACTTGGATAAGTTTGGATTCGTCTATATCATTACCAACCTTCACAATGGTAAGGCATATATAGGATGTAAACAATATATATTTTACAGCCGTTTAAGAGAGAAGGAATCTGATTGGAGAACATACACTGGTTCTTCCAAGTGGTTGAACGAGGACATTCAAAAAGTAGGTAAGAAGCATTTCAAGTTTGAGATCATAGCTGAGTATAAGAACAAACGTAGTCTAAGATATTATGAACTGTACTATCAGATGAAATACAATGTCCTTGCCTCTACTCTGGAAGGTTCAGATGAACATGCCTACTATAACTCACGAGTAGGTGGTAAGTTCTATCGGCCTGTTGAGAGCTATGAAGATCCTGAATGGAGAAAGAAACTATCTGAAAAACAAAAGAAACGATGGGAAGATCCTGAACAGCGAAAGAAACAATCTGAAAAGGCAAAGAAGTACTTATCAGATCCTGAAGTAAGAAAGAAAATGGGTGAAAGAGAGTTCTATCAAGATCCTGAATATAGAAAGAAACTATCTGAAAGGGCAAAGAAACGATACTCAGATCCTGAAGTAAGAAAGAAACGATCTGAAGCACCAAGAAATAAACTTGGTCAATTCGCAAAGAAAAGAAAGAAGAATGAAAGACGATGATCCAGATATATTTGTAGACCCAATAGTTCAGTTCGACCATGAAGAACCAGAGCGACGATTGTACTTGGCCGTAATTATGCAAGCCCTGTTGGATGCATCAAATAAATTTCATAAGAATAACAAAGACAAGGCTGTTAAAAGATTGAGTAAGATCAATAGGGACAGGGCTGAAGCTTGGTTCTTTTGTAGCGTTGGTGTTACGTGTGACAACTTTGAATTTGTCTGTGATCATGCTGGTATAGATCCTTCTGTCGTAAGAGGGTTTGCTTATGAGGTTATTAATTCAAAGAAGAAGTCTAACTTTAGATATCAAATCTATGCTATACTATCGGGGAAATAAAAGGAGAGGAATGAAATGTCAACACGAGACTATCAAGTAGGTGGAGATCATTACAAGAAGCTGGAAGTTCAACCGATTGAATATATTTATGCGAATGAACTTGACTTTTTTGAAGGAAATATAGTAAAGTATGTAACCCGTCATCGCACCAAAGGTGAAGGGGCAAAGGACATTAAGAAGATTATTCACTA
>Ga0114908_1001890_pt1 | contig 10359 bp, 12 predicted proteins | sample MalvireepMed_s17_FD_87292 | JGI IMG/M metagenome (GOLD analysis project Ga0114908, IMG submission 87292) | Marine viral communities from the Global Malaspina Expedition - Malaspina viral metaG DeepMed_s17 | ecosystem: Environmental > Aquatic > Marine > Oceanic | place: Mediterranean Sea... | reverse complement strand
GATAACAATAGGAGAGAAAAACCAATGTCATTTACTCAAAAAAGACTCTTTAAGCTTAATAATGCTTTAATGAAGAAATTTGGATATAGTTTAGATGAGGATTTAAACCCAGCAGCAGATTGGCACGTTGGGGAAGCAACTTCTCAAAAAACAGTTAATTTAGATGTAGATGTTGTAGATGTAGATGTAGATCTTGAAGAAACAGAAGAATCTGAGGACGAATAGCATGAAAATTGATTTTGATGCAATGACTCGAAGATTTTTGATGGGGGAGTCTAAAAGCAAACCCTCAATTAAAGCTTTAGTAGAATCAGTTTCTGGCATGTTAGAGAACATGCGTGGGAAAACTCAAAAAGAAAGTAGACAACTTTCTGTAGCTCAACAACACTTAAAAGAAATCAAAACACTATCTAGGCGCCTCGAAGAACGCGTATTTAAACTAGAAGAAGAATTACAAATTTTAGAAGAAAATAGAGGATAAATAATGGGCGGAGCAGCAGGACATATGGCTCATCCTTTTGATTTGCCAAGTGTAAATACAGGTGCTGATTTAATAGATTTTTTTGAATCCGCTAGTCAATTTTTAGCTGGAGGTTCCGCAAGTGTAAAGATTGATGGCGTAAATGTCAGTTTTAAACTTGTCAATACCCCCGCTGGTAAACAATTTGCCGTAGATAGAGGAAGCACCAAGCCAATAGATGTTGAGGGAATCACGCTTGATCGAATAAGCGAGAGATGGCCAGAGGGGCACGGGATGTTAAGTGCTGTCAAAACACTCTTATCTATTTTTAACGCGGCGTTACCAAAAGTAACAAGCGAATTGAAAGAACTAGGCATGTATGATGATCCTACAGTCTTTATGAATACTGAATATGTGCTTGGAAAGACGAATGTAACACAATATGATAAAAACTTTTTAGCTATACATGGCCTCAATCAATTTTATGAAAAGGTTAATATGCGCAACAACGCGTTTCGCCCGGGCATAACTAAACCAGAGCACGTACCGAAAGGCGTGCCAAGCATAGAAGTACCCTATAATAAAGAGGTACTACAATCTTTCATAGACAAGGTGGCGCCCTTCGCGGCAGAACATGGTTATGAAGTGTATGGTGATGTTCCTACAGAAACAACTGGTGAAGTTGATTTTTCAAGCACTCTAAGTTCACAATTTACCGTACAAATGTCAGAAGAACAAGAAGAGACTCACAGTCTCGGAGAATGGCTACGAGGCGCTCAAAACCCACGAGGGCAAAAAGTAACAGTATTAACAAAAGATAGAAATCAAAAAGTTATTGGAGCACTTAGCAAAGAAATTTATTTATCAGTATTGAATGAAGTACCATTATTAAATTTAATTCCAGAACAACCAGATATAGAATCAGCTATTAATGGCGCAATTTTTTATCACGCAACGAAAATGCTTGGCAATGATGTTTTACAACAATTAACTAGTCCTATGGGGGATGTTAAAAATCACGAAGGTATTGTATTAAGAAGCCTTCCGGGATATGCAAATGTTCCTGTAAAAATAACAGGCGAATTTATTTTAGGAGGCATGCAAACTAGTTTTAGAGAACATAAAGAATTAAATGAGCAACGAGCAGTAAAAGTATATCCAGCCGAATGGAATGTTCTTGCAAGACAAAAAGAAAGGGATGGGTGGGTTAAAAGATTTCATGAACAATTTCAAAAAGAGAGAGAAAAAGAATTCTATGAAAACCCTTTCTTTATGCCGCCCGAAGGATTCGAGGCAAGTACGTCATTTCCAGAAAGTTTTGACGAATGGATGGATCAGGAAAGGTATAAAGAAACTTGGCCAGGAATGAAGGTGACTCAAAGTCCTTTTGGGTCAGAGGATCCTGTCCAAATAGAATATCGTTGGCTGCCAAAGGCACATGAAATACCTTGCGATCCAACAACACAAAGTTGCCCTCCTCCTGAACCTAGGGCAGCTGAAGAAGAAGTACAAAGAGATCCTAATTGGCGCAAAGTCGGCGGAGGGGCAATCCACACACCGTACGGTTGGACAACCGCCCGGCGGCCGGTGTACCCATCTGAAGGAGGCGCCATCGACCCATTCGCAACAAAGCCCAAACCAATCACCTTACCAGTTAGGGAACAAGTAGAGCCAGAAGAGATGCTTGATTTAGAGAATGAAGAAGAGCAAGAACAAGAAGGACCCACAATAGTGATTATTCCTGGCGCATTTAAACCGCCGCATAGGGGTCATTTAGACATGGTTATGCATTACTTGCAGCTACCCAAGGTTGATCAAGTTATCGTCTTTATTTCGCCCATTCCGCGCCAAATAGACGGTGAATTGGGTGTTGCTTATGAACAGTCACAAAAAATATGGGATTTGTATGCGCCCGGTGTTGCAGAACAATCCCCGGTGGCTTCTCCAGTTGGCGCCGCATTTGAATATGTTGATAAATTGGCACCAAAAAATAGCAAAGTGATACTTGGAGCTAGCGTAAAAGGGGGTGATATATCTAGATTCGAAGGGCAGATAGAAAAATATGCCAGAGAAGACGTTACTTTATTAGATCCACTTATGTTTGCTGCGCCAGCTGGAAAGCCTCACACCGATAAATATATGACACTACTGGAAGATAATCCAGAAATATTGAAACATTTACCAAGTTTCAAAAACCCAAATAAAAATGTTAAATTGCTTCATGCATCTGATATGCGATATTTAGCAGGATTGGCTGGAGATAATCCAATTGCAATCGAATTATTTCAAGATTTCTTACCACCGGGACTTGATCCTATCGAAGTACTTAAAATTCTCAAAGCTGTTCCAGGTGATGAAAAAGATATTCTAGGGGAGGGCAGCCCAATTCCTTTGGGCATCTTTCTGCGGTTAATAGAAGAAGTCATCGACGAGGGTCATGTTGTTTTGTCCGGTCAGGGAATTGAAGGAAATGAGCCGGAAATTAAAGAAATTCCAAAGTATTGGTCGCATGCTGCAGATGAGCAAGGGTTTGGGACTACAGAATCATGGGTCGATCAAGAAACAGGCGAAATATACGGTCAGACTAGACCTGCATCTTCTGATGAGATAGCAAATCGATATGGCGAAGACATGGACGCGCGTTATTGGAGACAAAGACAAGATGCACAGCGTACTGGGCGCCCAAATCCTGAATATTTTACCCACGGGCCCACCACTGATGAAGAGCATTATGGATTTTATGGGCCCGCTGCAGGGACACATGGTCATACTCCTTTATATCCAGAAGATGCTTTTGAAGCCGTGCACGGCGTACCTCGTTTAGAGTCGGAAGTACCAGAATTTGAAAGAAACTTGCGCTCGATGTACGAATCTCAACTTAATCAAATAAATGAATTTGCAGTAGCTCCAGCTAATTTGCCTGTTATGGGAGATCCACGTGCCAATGCAAATATATCTCATAAAGACGATGATGATGAACTAGAAGAATCTTATGAAAACATAAGAAATATGTTTGGTCCAGCATATAAAAATTTAGAAGGCACCGAAGAAGGCGCTAGCATTATAGAAACAGCTTCTATGGCTGCTGGAGATGTACAAGGCGCCGCTGGTGGGTTTATCGACCTAAACGTCGATGAAGAGAATAAAAAACATGCTGAAGATTCACGTCTTTCAGAAGAAGAAATGATCGAAGAAGTAATGAAATACTTTTTAAGCGATTACAACACAAACTAACTAATTAATTCTAGGAGTTAAAATATGTCAATTGATAGAAAAGAATTTATTGAAACACTCAATGAAGAGAAAAAACTTCGTCGTTACATCCGACGCTGTATCTCATTAGTTAAAGAATCCAAAAGATTAAAAGCTGAAAAAGGAATGATTGACTTATCAGAAATAAATTTAAGAAATTATGTTTCTGGCGTGATTGATGGCGACATTAGACTTATAAGAGAAGCTGCAACAGATGTTGAAGATCAAGTACCACATAAGAGTACTGGTATAAATGTTTTAGAAACACTTCTTAAAAAAATTATTCCTGTGTTAGAGGATGATTATAAATCTCTTACAACAGATGAAGGTCAACGCGTTTCTTTCCGCGCACACATTGTACAAGCAGTTAAAAACTCTCTCGCGCCGGTGGAAGTAACTGATAAGATTGGTACTGATACATTAAAAGAAGATATCGTCACTGCAGTTGGAGATGGAGACATTGCAGCTGCAGAAAAATTTATTCCAGTACGCTCGATTGACGTAGTACCAGAAGAAGAAACAGAAGAAGGGAAAGAGGACAAATTTGCCATCGCAGGCGCCGATGCAACGGGTAGGAATTTTGCTTATCAAAGTTATAATAAGGTTGAACGACAAGTATTAGATGCATATGCCAACCTTCAGAATGATGAAGACAAGGAACTATTTTATGATTACTTGTTAACAAATCTTAAACTTTATTTTGATAAATTTGAAGACGAACTTCAAAACAGTTTGCAAGAACCAACGACACCTCAATATGAAGAAGAAAAGAGTCAAGAGGACATGCCTCCACCTACTATGGAAACCGTATAATAAACTGGCGGCCATCATCATATTTTAAAACAATTAAAAAAAAAGAAAAAATGAAATATAATAAAAAATACGGTAGGCGTCTTTGCCAGCGCTGAACGCTGTAGCCAACCATCCGACCAAGGATATCACATATTTTTTAAAATATTAAGAGAAAACATGACCTGGAAGAAAAGAAAATATTTTGGCCAAAACGCCAATTATAGTTTAATTAAAAAACTACGAGAAGAAAAAAAGATTACTGAAGAATTCGAAGTAATGCTCAATCATTTAAGTTTAGAAGAAATCATAGGTCTTAAGCTGGAAACTGCAACAAAATTATTTGGAGGAAAGATGTATAACATACCCATATGGAAATCATTAAAATATATTGTACAGGATGCTCTTTTAAAATATGCATATTCTGCAGCTAGAACTAAAAAAGAAGCAGCTAGACTTTTAGATCTAAGTCCTAAAGATTTTCGTACTCTGATTAAAAAATACGATATTGATAATTATTTTGAAAAAAAAGATTAAAATAACTTGACTTAAGCTTTATAATCATATATAGTTATAGTGTGAATATTGGAGGAATCTAAGATGTATACGTAGCTATATAGGAATAACCTAAACAATAATATTTTTGGTCTGTAGAGGTGCTAAACCAAAAAAATAGATAATGGATAACAAAAACCTTCAATGACTCTCATGAAGGGGCAGCGCGTTGCGCCAGTCAAAAGGAGTCTAGCGTTGTTAATGTGAAGAATTAACACCCTCTGCAGCTTTTGTTCTTTAAAATTATGGGGACGCAACGGTTTCGACAAAGAAGCTGAAAAATAAATGTGCAAGACTGTGTAAGTATCACAGTAAAATTACTTAAACTTTATAAAAGCCAACGATAACGTTGAATTTGATTACGCCTTAGCTGCATAATCTGAAGTTATTAACACTTTATTAACAAAGTTAATTCGGTAGCACAGACGATATCATGTGTTAGTTTTCAAGGGTTCAAATAACCTAGTTTGGTTGTGATTATGATTGATTATAAAATCAGCCAAACAATGTTTTTTAAGTTTGTTGAAGTTCAAATAATCAACTAATCTTGTGAATGACATTGTTTTAAAACTTTTTTGGACTCGGGTTCGACTCCCGACGTCTCCACTAAAAAGAAAATAATATAAATTTTTGACTATTTATTTACAGGGAGACTGTAAGAATGAGCGAAGAAACAACAGAAGAAACAACAGAAGAAACAACAGAAGAAACATGGGACTTACCAGAAGATCCGCCAAATGATTTTGATTTTGTAGATGCGTATAATGATGAACCTTCTATAGATGATAAAATGCTAGCAGACAATACTGCGCCAAGTGCAATTAATTGTGCTTTTGTTGGCATCGGCGGTGCAGGTGGAAAATTAGCTAAAGCTTTTTTAGATCTAGGATTTAACAAAACTATTTTAATTAATACAACAGAAAAAGATCAACCATCTGATATTAATCCAGAAAATTTTGTTTTATTACCAGGAGCCGATGGTGTAGGTAAGGATGTCACACTAGGTAAAGAAATATTAGCGAATAATAGTGCTTTAGTAGAAGATACGCTTCGTACGCGTGTTGGTAAAGTTGATTGGATATTTGTTTTAGTTGGAGCAGGCGGAGGTACTGGAAGTGCTTGTTATGTTTTACACAAAGCCATTAGTCGTTATTTAACGTCGGTCGGCGCCACCGGGAAGGTTGTATATGTCGCTAGTATACCTTCCGCGCAAGAGCTTTTAAACCCAACTATTAAATCTAATTGTGATATGTTGTTGAAAGATATTAGTAAACAGACACGCATCATAATTGATAACGAAAAACAGTTACATTTATTGCGCGGTAAAGTTGGAATGTTGAATATGTACCCTGCAGCAAATAAGAATTTTGCAAAATTAGTAGGACAAGTTTTTAAATTAGCAGATGAGCCTTCCCCAATCCAGGCTTTTGATTCGAAAGATTTAGAAAGATGTCTTTATGCTCCAGGTAGAATATTATTAGGTAGTACCGTTGTAAAAGATCCTTCTAAAACTGATTTAGGGTCTTTAGTATTTCAAGGTTGCCTGAAAGCTTCACCCTGTCCTGCCCCAGCTAATAAATCAAAAACAGGGGCACTGCTTTTAATCACTACTCCAGAAATGGCTGATGATCCAGCAGTAAGCAACAGATTAGAAGCTTCTTTTTCATATGTAGGTGGAAGAGCAGATACTTTATTTTCAGGCGTATATGTAAGAAAAAAACTTCCGGGCTTAATTGCATTAATGTTATTGGGCGGGATGTAAATTCATTTAAAATTTAATAGGAGAAACAATGAATCAAGTAGAAGCAGTAAATTTATTAATACAAGCTGCACAATTAGCACAAAGTAAAGGCGTCTTTTCTTTTAAAGAGGCAGCCCTTCTTTCAGGAGCCCTAGACGTATTAACTACTCCTGTAGAACCAACAGAACCAACAGAGTCAAATGCTGACAATGTTGAGCCTATAAAAACAAAAGAAAAGAAAAAGAAAAATGTCTGATGAAAAAACCAAGATATGGATTACTGTTGCAACAGTAAATAATTTTACAGAAGCTGATCAGATTAGAATAACTTTAAAAGAAAAATATGAATCTGTGAAAGTTAAAAGAGGTGGCAAAGGAGGCGATATTTTTCGAGTAAAAGCTTGGAATCCTCCTCCACCGCCAAAAGAAATAATTAAAAAAGAGAAGACCTACATCAAAAAAGGCATAAACCACCAGAGACGACAAAAGCATGATAACAAGAAAATTCGCCATTGATAAAAAAGGTGCAAAGATTTATATTGGCAGCTCAGTTAAATATAAAAATTTAACATTTCTTGTTGAAGATATGAGTCATCTTTCCTGGAATAGAGAACAATACATAACTCTTGTGGATAAAAAAAACAAAAATAAAAAGGTTGAATTTGTTTTACCATCTGAGGTCACAGCACAATACAAAACTAATTAATACGTGGGATATTTATTTTGTAAATTAGGGTATTTAAAGGGCCTTTTAACCATTATAGGATTAGCTACATTAGCATATAGTATGATGCTTCTTATGTTAGAAAAAGAATAGCGCTAATTAACAATGTTAACTATAATTAAAGATATTGTATTTTTACAACAACGCTGCGAAAAGATCGAATCTCTTGAAGAAGCCCAACAAATTGCAAATCAATTATTTAAAGTATTGAAAAATTCTCCAGCGGGAGTTGGTCTAGCTGCAAATCAATTAGGAATTAATAAAGCTGTTTGTGTTGTGAATGTTGATCAACCATTGTGGTTCATGAATCCTGTTTTAAAATTTATTAATGAGGAAAAAATTCAATTTAATGAAGCTTGTTTGTCATTTCCAAAAATAACTGTAACTACAGAAAGATATAAAAACATTCTTGTTGGAGCTGACAATTATACAAATTTTAAATTTTTTGGCAGCCATAATACATTAGAATGTGTTTGTGTCCAACATGAGATATGTCATTTAAAAGGCGAAACAATGTATGATTACGAGGTGAAGAATGAATAATGTTTTGGTTATTGGGACTGGTACAATCGGGGAACCATTAATTGGACTTTTGTCAGATTTTAAGAAAAAATTAGGAATAAATGTTTATTTTCATAAACGTTCCCCTTTAGTAGATGAAATTGCAAAAGTAAATAGCTTAATTAAGCGTGGCGCCAAGTTAGTAGTCGATTCAGAGAAAGTCACAGAGTTTAAAAAACTAGGCCATGAAGCTGTTTTAGTATATCCAGATGCTTTAGAATTATGCAATGTAATTATAGATTGTACTCCTGCAGGGAATCTTGCTAAAAAAGAACAGTATTTGCCTCTTTTAAAGAAAAATAAAAAGAAATTTTTTATTGCACAAGGTAGTGAAAAAGGATTTGGGCTTTCATATGCTTATGGAATTAATGATGAGGCGCTTTTAAAATCGGACCCTCATTTTGTCCAAGTTGTTAGTTGTAATACTCACAATATTGCTTCTTTAATTAAAACAATTTGCCCTACTACAACAGATCTTCATTATGGAGATTTTACATGTATACGACGCGCAAACGATATTAGTCAAAATGGTAGTTTTATTGCTTCACCAGAAGTTGGATATCATAAAAATAAGTCTTTTGGGACTCATCATGCAAAAGATGCCTATGATTTATTTTCAACAATATATGAACACCCAAATATTTTTTCGAGCGCCCTTAAAGTAAATACTCAATATATGCACACTATTAGATTCAGTATGCATGTTAAAAGGCATACGACTAGAGACAATGTACTCGATAAATTTAAAAGTAATAAATTTATTGCAATTTCACATAAAAATTTAGCAAATAAAGTTTTTTCATTTGGACGAGATCATGGTTATTATGGTAGGATCTTCAATCATACGGTTATTTCTTTACCTTCGCTCCATATCGGAAGAAACAATGGCCAAACAGTAATTACTGGATTTTGTTTTACACCACAAGATGGTAATTCTATTTTAAGCAGCGTCGCTGCCGCTCTATACGGCGTTTACGGACCTGAGTATGCTTCAAAAATAAACATGTTTGATAACTATTTATTTTCAGAGGTATAAAAATGAAGTTTCACCATCGTTATGTCTGCGAATCAAATAATATAAAGATCACAGCTGAGAATATACCCGTTAGTAGCAAAGGCATTAAAATCACGTTTTTCTTGGACAATAAAGAAATATTTAAACTAATACATGTTTTAAGCACTTATACTCCTACAAAAGATGACATTCATGACCATGTAAAAAAATGTTGCAATTTCATAAAAGGCACCACTGAAGAATTTATACAAGAAAGATTTGAAGAAGATCAAATCATGGGGATATTAAACATACATCGATGTCTTAAATATGTTCGAACCCCCATCGGAAAATTAATTTGGCGCTACAAGTGAAGAGGCACAATTGTAGAGTTTTGTTTAGACTTATCAAGATTTAAAGGTACCAATGGCGTAAAAATATCCTCTAACCCTAATTCATGCATTACTTTTTTGTATAATGTAAATTTGGTCAAGTTTAAATCAATAAAAGCTTTTAGATCTTCATATTTAGTTGACAGAGAAATTATAGGAAAACGAATCATAACAGAGTGTACCATTCCAATCAATTCTCCGTTGCTATTAACAATCATTGACCCAGAGGACCCAGGCGCCGCCGGTAAACTATACCAAGCCAGCCCACTAGCATTACCGTTGAAGCGACCTTCAATTATTGGAACCATATTTTTTCTATAAATTCCTACTGGCGCCGCCAAATTATAAACTTTATCTCCTGGTACCGGCGCTCTATCTGAAACTACAACTGCTGGAACGCCGATTAAATTTTTTACATATAACATACATACATCAAGTTGAGAATTATAACTTAATACTCTTGCTTCAAATTGTTCCCCATCAAGCCTAGATACTAAATAAATCGCTCTAGCTTCTACATTTGGCATCTTAGAAAGATCATATTCAGTATCACAAACATGACCAGCTGTTATCGCGAATGCCCCGTCAGGCGTTGTTTCTATTACAAACCCAGAAGCTAAAGATTTATACTTTTCCGGTGCACAAGATGTTTTTGCGTCTTCGCCACAACGATAAACAGAAATTGTTTTTCTCAAGAGCAGAAAAGAATCTCTAGGAAGCACATCCGCTGCGGTTTCCACTGTCTGCTGTTTTAAGCACCCGGGAACAAAAAGTACAAATAACATAATCATTATTAAAAATAAATTTTTCATTTTGCACACCCCCCCCTAATAATAACTAGAGAATAGACTTTCAAAACATCTGTTCTTTTTTCAGGACAAAAGGAAATTTG
>Ga0114908_1001889_pt1 | contig 10359 bp, 5 predicted proteins | sample MalvireepMed_s17_FD_87292 | JGI IMG/M metagenome (GOLD analysis project Ga0114908, IMG submission 87292) | Marine viral communities from the Global Malaspina Expedition - Malaspina viral metaG DeepMed_s17 | ecosystem: Environmental > Aquatic > Marine > Oceanic | place: Mediterranean Sea... | reverse complement strand
ATGGTTTTAGAAAATAATTCTAAAAACTCCTTAGGTTTGGTATCAGGTTCTCCATTATATTTCGGACAAATGAGTTTTAGTGGAGTACATGGAGCCATTAGAAAGACTGGCACAGCATCGGGTATTATGCCTGCTATTGATGTAAAGGGAGCTTCTCAATTAGAATTAATTCATACAAAACTTATCCCTAGAAATTCCACCCACACTAATGGAAGTTTAGCTGCTTATGGTATAGGTATTAGAGCTACAGAAGATTCTACAGCCACTCTTTATGGAACAGGGAGCGGTTGTACTTTTGTTATAGGACCAGCAGGATATGAAAATCAACAATTTGCTGCTGGGCTATATGCTGATGAAAATTCTATTATTAATTTACATGGTCCTACTTTTATTGGTCAGTTTGGAGTGGACGTTTTAGCAGAGAATGGTTCAGTAATTAATATTTGTCCCCCTAAAAAGAGAAATGAATATAGTTACGAACTAAATTATTTTGATTTAGATGATACTTTAAATCACACCTCTGTTGAATTACATTCAACTAGAGCTTCTTTAGTAGCAAATAAAAATTCGGAAATTAATCTTACAGATTTAGGTGATTATCACCAATATTGGCCTAGCGGAGGACCAACAGGGGAAGGCCAAACAATTTTAGATTCTGTTGCAGGAGATCAAGATTATCCTACGGGAAGCAATGGAGTAAGTAGTATGGTTAAATTTGGATCTCTACAGTTCTTCCCTAATCCGCAAGATGCAACTTTAGTGGGAGCCGCTGGAGCAGACACTCTAACAAATATTAAATCAGATTTAATTGATTTTGATACTTTCCCAATATTTATTGCTAAACATTATATGAATCAATATTTAGAAAGTGATTCATATTTAGGAGGGACTGCGGGAAGCTGGTTTTCCACTGATACTTCTGGTATGACTATGGGAGGAGTTTGTATTAGAGCAGTTGATGATAGTCAAGTAAATGTATTAAATGTCCACTTCCCTGTAGGTCCTGTTAGTTCTGTAATGCAGTCTCCCTATTTTGATGCAAATGGAGAATGTGAAAGATTATTTATTTGGAATATAGCTGATACGTCTAGATTAAATGCAGCTTTTTGTGCTGTAAGTGGACTTTACCCAGGGGATGCTGCTTATCATGGACCTAGTGCGTTATGGGTTTCCTCGTCAGTTTATGGGGAAAATAATACAGTTTATGAACCAGCATCGGGAGCCCCATCAGGAACGCCTGATACGGGAATTTTAAGTGTGTTAGATACATTTGGCGCAGGCTCCTCTGTTTGGGTAGTTCCTAGCGGAGTAGGATTTAATGATCCTTTCGGTAGATCATACCCTGTATCAGGACCACAGCCTTCTTATGTGTTAGAATTATTGAAACAGGCAGGAATTACTGGTGGACAAGTAACAACTCCTTTCTTGTATGGGGCTGGACCACACGCATCTAATAACCAAGGAGTATTTAGAATTTATTTCTCTCCTAAATCTGAAACAAAGATTCTAGCAGCCGATATGAGTGGCTATGCTTATGGAGCTACCCCTGCACACTTTAGTGGGGAAGTGGGTATACCTTATCAAGTTTACGCCCAAGGATATAATATGTCGGCTCCTGTTTCTGCTTTGGGGGATGTAACATCTGTAAGCGCAACCTATCCTAATCTGTTAAAACTTAATGGTACTAATTCTATACATACTTCGGGATTCTATTATTGTTCAGAGTTCTTAGAAGATGATCCATCTCAGTGTATGTTAGATGAATCAGCATCGGAAACATTTGCTAATGCTAAGAATGCTTCTACGGGATCTTCAGGAAGACCTAAACGGGTAACTCGTTATCGTTCCAGAGGGGCTAATGATAAAGGTAGTGAAGCATTTGATGGAGAAGGAATAGTAGGATTTAAGTCCGCAAATATATTTGATTTAAAGAGGGATAACTAATGGCTGAAGTTGAATATGATGAAAGCGTTTATAGGTTTAGTGATCCTATAAGAATATTTAAAGCTAATGATCCGTATTATTTTGAAGTAGATAATATTCCACTTAATCAGCTTCAAGAAAACTGTTTATGGTTAAAGGATCAACTAGGAAGTAAGATTCAAAAACTTCAGGATGTTAAAAGAGGAGATATTGCTGAACTAAAGCCTTATGCAACGGGAGGTGATAGAAAGATTAGAGTAAAGCCTGGACGCTATTCTGCTAGAGTTAATGATGCTACATCTAAAGATCCTCTTCAAGTTCTTACTCAGGTCTTAGGTGGATACGGACTCTTTGAACCCCCAGGTTGGAAAGCATATACTAAAAATGCTGCACAATCAGCTAATAATGCATTACTGTCAGATGCTTTAGATAAATTTAAAGGGATAGTTTCTGCTAATTCACTACAAATGAATGGATTGGCAGAACGTGCATTTACTTGGCCGCTTCAAAATGATTATACTCCTGCTAATACAACAGGTGTTAATACTACAGGATCAGGAAAAACCCTATCTTACTTATTCCCTTATAAGAAAGCTCCTCTTATTGCTACTCAAGCTCTTCTTTGGGCATCAAGTGAAAAAGGTGCTCAACCAGATTATTTACTTGAAACTTTTGATACTACAAATGCATTAACAGGATTTGGTTTACTTCCTTATGTTGAATCTCATTGGATAAAAAAATGGAGAGGGGTTACCAGAACTGCTATTGTAGATGTGTCTGAAGAACTTACTGTAGAAGTTCCAGCATTTGATATTAATGATTTTCATTATACAACTGCTAACGGAACGAAGCAGGTATTACAAAATACCCAAAATAGAATTGATATGGTATTTATTTATACCAAACCTGTTGATTCGTCTGGAGTTAAAATTTGGAAAGGTGGAACTCCTACTACTATTACCAAACCAGAATTAGGAATAGTTCGTGGGGCTGGTATCGGACCAAACTTTACACAATTAACTTCTCTTAAGAAAGAATATTTAGCAGAAGGAGCTTTGGATGCAGATGGAAATCCAATGATTCTTCCTAATGCTTCTGATACTAAACAAGATCCTACAACAGCAGGGTTCTTATCTACGAGTGCTAATGATATTGATTTTGATGTAGTGGGTTCATTCCCTTCTCCTGATGACATCCTTAACCTTGCTCCCCTACTATCAGAAAAATTAGAGAACACTGCTATTGAATTAGTAGGACAATCTATTCTTCCTGTAGCTTATGTTTTTGTTAGAAACCCTGCAACGACAGGAGTTACTTTGCCTGTTCTAGCTAGTGATGTAATTGATATTAGACCCTTCTTTAGAACTACTGAATTAGCCTATAACGAACGAGCAGGAATTGCTGCTGCTATGCCTCAATTATCTCTCGCTAATCCTGCTGTAGGAAAGGCTGAGTTAGCAACGGAACTTTGGAAATTAAGACAGTATGTTGATGGTCTTCATGAAATTGAACCTGTTTCATTTCCTGTTTGTGCTGCTGGGTATGTAATGGGGGGAAGACAGTATGGACCAGAAGGAGTTCTAGTAGATTACTGGAAAAAGCAAAAAGGAAATAGTGATGCAGAGGCTGCGGCTATTGTCAAAGGATATTATGGATATGGCAGTAAAACTGTAGAAGATCAGCTTGCTGGAGAATCAGATTTTAGTTTACCTACGAAGCCTCAATGGGACGTAACAAATTGGGCTATTCAGGCTGGAGGAGCTACTGAATATCCTACTGATTGGATTGATGTCTTTTCTGAAAATGTAGCTGCGGGGCCTGCAAATGATAATGTGTTAGCAGATCCCTTGCAAGTAAATTTAACAGGAAAAGGGTATGTTATGGGAGCAAGCGAAAATGGGAACTATAAAGTATATCATGAACCTGTAGGAACTTTCGGTTATATCCAAAAGACAATTAATTTTAATAGGGGTGCGGTAAATTGGATGAAGGATTATATCGTAGACGTAAAATTTATAAATAGTATCTGGCAGGGATCATCTGGTTATAGAAATGATAGAGGTCCAGGTAATTACGCAGCTAACTGGTGGGTAGAAAAAAGGTGGGATTCTTTTACTATTTTTATAGCTTTTCCTCTGGAGGCTCCTTTATTTAATGGAGAAGACGGAAAAGCCCCTGAATGGGGGTGCGGTGATTTTACTCCAGATAATTTCAGAAATAATGCACAAACATTAGCTAAATTTTTAGTTCCTGTTAAAGACATTTTGAATGATCCTAAAGCTATGCCTCAAGTTGATAAGGAAGGTGTGCAAGGGGGTTATAATTGTGGGCCTTCACCTGTAGGAAAACATTGGATTGGTAGAAGTGTTTATCCTAGTGTTATGTGGTCATTACAAGCAATTCCTGCTGAAGACAATAAGTATTTCTATCCTAATCTTAATGATAATTATGGACAAGATACGATTTCACTGAAAAATGTTTATGGCTAAATGGCTACTAATCCAACATTTAATTGTGGAGAATTCCTACCTGGGGAGGGTCCTCTAGGTGGTCCAGATTATCAGGTAACAGTACCAACAGATGGTCCTGTAGATAGTGGAGGTCCTTCGTTCGCTCCACCGCCGGTATCTGTAGGGGAGGAGAAGGACTGTAGATGTGTGCTTCAATGTCCCCCCATCCAAGTGATTGGAACACCTTATCAAGTTCCTTGCACTGATCCTGTACAGCTTCCTGGGAGATGTTTTCAACAAAGGATAACATATACTTTTGCACAAGAATGTGGGGAATTTCCATTAGGTGGAATAAAACAATGTGCAGACGTTAATACTTATTGTAGTACTCAACCACCTCCTCATCCAGGCGCTAAATTAATTAATAGTAAAGTTACGGGCCAGCAGTTTTTAGGATTACCATGCCCCGATATAAATGATGATTGTGTGGGCGCTTGTAATCGTATAGTGGTGGGGTGTGTTTGGGAATGGTTTGAACCATTTGACCCAGGGGATGGGGGAGGAGGAGATCCCTTAGATCCTGAAGAATATAAATTTGATTGTATAGATGAGCCTTCAACCCCTTATCCCTGCAATGAAAATGGAAAACTTGTGTCAGGAGGACGATGTACTTGTCGTCAACAGAAGAAAAAATGTGGACAAAAAGCTGGGGGACCTTTTAATACTTTAGCTGCATGTAAAAACAACTGTACAGACGGTCCCGTGGTTATAAACTGTCCTTATGATTGTGTAGAATCTTCTAGTGACCCATTCCAATGTGATATAAACAAAATGCCTACGCCGGGCGGGCCGTGTCTATGTATAACGACTACCCGAGATTGTGTTTTTGGTAATTTAGATAGTCCATATAAGAGTAAAGCAGCCTGTTTAAGTAACTGTAGTCCACAAGGAACAACCACAGATTTTGTTGAAGATTGTACTGGTCCCCCTGATCCTCCCAAATGTGGATGGTTTCTTAAAGAAACTACCCTACAGGGACCGTTTTTTAATGGATCTATCTTCCCTTGGCACGCACCAAATCATCCTGAGGAGGGGAAAACAACTTATAGCTGGGTTCAATATTGTTTACCTTTAATAGATGAAAATGGTCAAGCTAATCAACATGTAACCACCGCAGGGTGTGACAATCCGCCAAATCTTGAGCCCTGGTGTGTACCAGGGGATCCTGTTCTATCGGAGATAAATCATCTTATTTCTTTGGTCCCCGGCGACTGGGTCGTAGATTCTAAAAAAGGGGGAGTAGGAAATAATGGAATAGCTGGGGGATCATGTAACTGTGGTACGCCACCGGAATATGAACTAGGTGTTGAAGGTTTACCTCCTTCTTTTCATAGTTTGCCGGATGAAATACTATCAAACGATTACTCGGTTATTCAAGTGGTTGCTAAAAAAGTGGTAGATCCTCCTCCTACAGGAGGAAATGGGACAGGCTCTGAAGGTTTACCTCCTCCTCCTAACAATGATATAGGAGGAGGATTATTACCTCCTACTATTCCTTCTATTGATCCACAAATAATTATCAATCAAAAAAGAAATAACGCTTCCTTCACTGTGGATGGACTATCTTCTAGAACCTCTTATGCAGTTACCAATCCTCAAGGACCTTTTGATGATGACATTGGTTTATTAGTTGATGATAATACTCCACGCCCCACAAACTTTGTACGAAATACTCTTTCTAGTCCCCGTAATTTACTATCCCCAAGAATTTCTGACGGTCTTCAATATGTTCTTAAGAATATAAATCTCTTTAGAAATTGGAGTAAGATCCCTGGTTCTGAAATCAATCAGGAAAATGTATTACAAAGTTTAGATTCTAGGCTATTAGTTTCTCTCAAGAAACTTAAAAAGATTGATGGAAACGTATTAGCTAACAATGAAATCTATGAAATATTCAGGACTAGAATTTTTGAGGGGACTTTATTAGATCGTGATAACGGAGTAGATCCTGTTGAACTTCTCAAGCTCTCAGAAGAAACGCAGGCTAACAAAACTGTTAGAGTGGTAAAGAGTTCTAATCCTGTACGAAATCAATTAGCTGCCTTGGCATTACTGGAAGCATTTGGTATCCCTGCTGATCCTACTAAATTGAAAGGATCCTCGCGTAATACCGTTATGAATTTCAATATTCTGGGGCCTGATATAGATGCTAATATTCCTGTCATCATAGACGGAGAAGAAAAACCTCTATACATTACAGATGCAGGTACGTTCTCTCCTTATAGTACCCTTACCATGCAGGATGGTTACTATATCCCCATTGAAGGAGGGAAAAGATTATTTTGCAAGACTGAAATAGATCATGCCCTAATCAATAATGAAAAAGAGCGGCAAAAAGCTATTCATTTGGTAGGAGGAAAAGGGGAGAGAGAGCTTACCGTAAGTTCTCCCTATACAAATAGAGTTGAGCTAGATTACAGCTTGAACTTAAATGGAGCCGACCCCAGGCCAGATGTTATAGTAGGTAAGATTATTCCCACCACTATCGTAACTGAAGCTACTCAAAAACCTTTATTATATGAGACTACTGCTTCTTATGAAGTAGTAGATCTTAGAACTTCTGATGATTTGAAAGCAGTTAATGATTACATTAAACACAAATATTATTACCTCACCTTATTTGTTTCATATGATGATGTACTGTTAGATTATGTTGAAGATCAAAAAACCTTTAAGGTCAAACAAGAAGATGTGATATACATGGACTCTAAAAAGAATAAGAATCTTCCTATCTTAGTAAGACATATTCCTTTCTATGTATTGATATTCCCCACCAATAGGTTACGGTATTTACCGACTGGAGTTAAATCTGTTATTACAACTCTGGATAAAGATAAAAATATAATTGAGAGAAGACTCAAAACAGTTCCTACTTTAGATCCTCTTTTCCAAGGGGGTCCTATTTTTGTGAGGGAAGAGTTGGGCTGGCCTGAAGGAGAAACGTTAGATGTATATGGAAAAAGGAATGTACAAAATAAAAGAATGGTATTTGATTCTACTGAGTCTAGATTAAAAGAAGGTTATAAAATAGACGGGAGAATTACGGATGGAACCTATGCTGTCCGCAATAAGAAGGTATTTAGATTCCTTTATGATATTGTTATAAATACTTTAGAGAAGAATTATATCCTAGGGAAAACTAGTGGAGGTCTAAGTTTGTATTGGTTTGATATACTATCACGCTTGACCTTAACTGAGTTTAATAGATTTGCTTTCCTGAGTAACGCTCAATTTATAATCAAAAGATTGAGAGATGGCTTTTTTAATGGGATCAAAATTATATCTCCCATCAAATTTGCAGGCACCGAACAAGCTACTAAAACTCATATAGTAAAGAGAAAGACAGTAGCACAGGGAGCAGATCTTATAGATTATTTCCCACAACTAAAAGCAACTCTAGGAGGAAAACAAATAAAAATTGATACAGACGGGGTTACTCTAGAAGGGGCTGGCCTAACTGAGAAACAAGAGGAGAATGCTAGGGAAGGAAGAACTAGAACTAGCTAAACAAAAAATAAAATAAAACAGTTTTATTTGGACTAATCTCCTAAATAGGGTAGAGAATTTACTCTTAACCATTAAAATAAGGATTTAATTATGGACAACATGCGATTAAGTGATGAGCTTCGCCAGCAGTTAATGGAATCTGCTGCGTGGGGTAAGGCAGGTATTAACGTTGAAGTTAACGATGTAGGTGCAGAAGAGCAAGAGACTCTAGAAGAAGGAACAGCTAAGGTTTCGGAAGAAGAGGCTGAAGAAGCTGTTAATGAAGAAGAAGAAGAAGCAGTACATGTTTGCCCTCTATGCATTTCTCAACTAGATGAAGCTATTGAAGAGGAAGCTCTTCTTGAGCACTTAGAAGTAGTTCTAGGTCTTGTCGAACGTCTCTCTCAGATCAATGAGGGTGAAGAAGATATCGACGCAGTAATTGACGAAACTCTTGAAGCTCTTCTTTTAGGTGATACTGAAGAAGAAGAAGATACTCTTGAAGAAGATGATACAGTTTTGAAGGTTAGCTCTGCTGTGCCCACGAACGATCCGAGCGATCCACTGGGGTCGGAGAGGTGGTGGCCAAAGAAGCCAAAGAAGCCAGAGAAGCCCGCCCCACCGGCGCGCAAGAAGGCGTCGCGCAAGAAGGCGTCGCGCAGGAAGTAAATGACTAGTATTGGGGACTTCGCAGAGAGTTTAATTAGTGAGGAACTAGATGGTATAAAAACAGGTAAAGTATTACCTCCCTCACTACAAACTTCTCCCACTAAGAATGCTCCTGCTGGTAAGGATATTAGGGATATTAAAGTTCCTAATTCCTTTATGCAGGAAGTATTAGGTGAGAGTTATGTCCCAAGGGAAGAGCCTATAGAAGAAGAACCTGAGATTATTCAAGAGGAAGTAGAGGAGATTGTAGAAGAAGTTGCCACCGCTTCACAAGAAAGAGTTGAGAAACTTATTTCTTTATTAGAAGATGTGAAGTCTATGCTTTCCGAGATGACAACTACAGGAGCTATTGGAGTTAATTTTGCTCCTTCTACACATACTAAAGCAACTCCTGAATATACTACAGGGGGGTATAAGAAGCCTCATCCTTTAGGTTCAAAAAAGAAGAAGAAGAGTCGTAAGGGTGCTATGAAAGTAGCTCTTAGTTGTAAGCTTAGAAAAATTGCTTCGAGTAGAGTTAGATAAATATGATAACGTTAACTGAATCTATAGATCATTTACAAGAGTCCAAAGAAGGACGTAAGGTTTATACATCTAGAGAAGGAGCCAAAAGAGAGGTTTCAAAATCAGTTAAGGGTAGAGTAAAAACTTATGCAAGCATTAAAAAGGCTTTAGGAGATGCACACTATGGACAAATATTTACCACTAAAGCAGCAGGTAGATTATATGTCGTTACAAAAGGAAAGTGGGGAGCTAAAAGTGGAAGAGGTAAAGTAGCAAAAGGTTTTACCAAAGGCAGTGCTACTCCTTCAGCAGACTTCCCCAGTATCAGGAAACATGCATCTCGTACTGTTCTCCGATATGGAAAAGGGTCTAAAGCTTTAGCCAAGAAGTATGGGAGTCGCTCCCTCAGGAAAAAATATAAGGTTAAAAAAGGAACGAAATAATGCAGTTACTAACAGATGTTTTTATTATTGAGAATCTTCAGGTTCTTGAAGAAGGCAGCAAAGACGGGAAGATGAGAATTTGTGGAGTCTTTGGAAGAGCCGAAGAGGAAAACAATAATGGTCGTATCTATCCTAATAAAGTTCTAGGAGGTCAGGTAGGTACTCTCCAAGATCTTATCTCTGAACGCAGACTGTGTGGTGAGCTTGATCACCCCCAAAATGAAACTGTAAAACTATCCAATGCTTCCCATCTTATTACTAAGCTAGAAATGCGTGGAAATGATCTTATGGGAGAAGCTGAGATCCTTAAGACTCCTGCTGGTCTAACTGCACAAGCTCTCATCAATGGGGGAGTAAAGATTGGAATCTCTTCAAGAGGAATGGGAACCTTGTCAGAAGATTATCAAGGCAAGAAAGTAGTTAATGAAGATTACAAATTAGTAACCTTTGATCTTGTAGCTGATCCTTCTACAAGAGGAGCTTACCCAGGACTTGCTGAATCTACTCAATCCAAGTTTGTTAGAGAGACTCAAGGTAAGCTCACTAAAGAAGGTAACTTTGTTACCATGCTAGAGTCCAAGTTGCGTGAAGCCTATCAGCCTTGGATTGAAGAAGCTACACCGCGCGAGCCAGAGCAGGGACCGCACGGTGGCATGAGGACCTGGAAGCGCCCAAAAAATCCAGTAGAAGATCCAGAAAAACCAAAACCAAAACCAAAACCAAAACAACCATTGAATACTGCTTTCGAACTTATAAAAGCTGATGGTCACTGGCATAGAATTGCTGAGATGATTAAGACAGGGATGAATGAAGATGCTTTAGAT
>Ga0114908_1001880_pt1 | contig 10374 bp, 13 predicted proteins | sample MalvireepMed_s17_FD_87292 | JGI IMG/M metagenome (GOLD analysis project Ga0114908, IMG submission 87292) | Marine viral communities from the Global Malaspina Expedition - Malaspina viral metaG DeepMed_s17 | ecosystem: Environmental > Aquatic > Marine > Oceanic | place: Mediterranean Sea... | reverse complement strand
TTCCATCTTCGTTAGAAAACACTTTCCAAATCGTACCCGTCACCTCGTTCTCCTTTTTATTTTTCATAATAGCATATTCCTTCTTATTTTGCAAGAACTTTTTTTTCAGTTTTTCTTAACTGTGTTCTTGCCTCTTTCCAGTTATCAAACCGTATAAGCTTTTTATAAAGCTTCGGCCAATGAGTAATTATGCGAGCAATTGTCATTTCTCTCCAAATTTTAAAATATTTATCATCGACTCCTCGAATAAGTTTAATTTCTTCCTCGGAAATTCCTGTATCTTTTATAATACTATACTTCATTTCAAGCGCTTTGTCAAGGTCTTCTGACAAAATATTTAATATTTTTAACATATGATATAGTTGCTCCTCAAACAGTACAACTAGGTTGCCATACTGAAGTATCCCAGCAACAATTCTATAAGAGAACGCTCCCAGTATGAACCATAAAAATTCGTTCATACCTTCCGGCATACAAGCCTCTTACTTTGTTTTTGAGTTAAAAACCTTATTGGCGATCCTTTCTGCAAGACCGTCCATTAGGTTTTCTTTTTTCTTTTCTTGTAGTTGTTGAGTAAGTCTCTCTGACACTCTTTTACTAATCTCGGCTACAAGACCTTCTTCGTCTTCTTCTTCATAAAGATCATTCTTGCCAGGAAGGGGTTCTTCCTCGCTTTCAGGGGGCGGAAACTCTTCTCCACCAAGATCTTCTTCTCCACCAAGATCTTCTTCCCCACCAAGATCTTCTTCCCCACCTTCTGCAGAAACTGCAACACCAGTAACATCTGAGACGACCTGCGCTATCCCGTCAACAAGTTCTTTTACTTTTTCAGGAGGCAGAAGGGGTTCTTCTTCGACCCCGAGATCTTCTTCATCTCCCATGTCCATTTCTGGCTCTGGGGGCATTTCTTCGCCTTCAGGGGGCATCTCTTCCTCTTCTTCTCCAGATGGAGGAAAATTTGCCGGCTGCTCTTCTAAAGGCTCCTCGTCAAAGTTATCGACGAAAGTTTCAGTTATCGGAGCACCAATTGATGCTAATTTCATAAAGCGACGAATCGTAGCTTCCTTGAGTAAAGTTTTTTTCATTTTAAATCCCCTTGTGACAAAGCTGTCTTTGGTGTTACCAGTAAATAGTTTGTTTTTTACAAAAAAGCTCTTTTAATTAAACTTTACATTTAAATTTGATAATTTTTTTATAGCTCTGTCTTGAATTTGTTTAACTCTCACAAAACTTATTCCTAGCCTCTCGGAAACCTCTCTCAAAGTCATCGCGCCATGGCTTTCAACGGCTATTAACGTACAATTTAAATCTTTCTCGTAATCAATCCAATGTTTACAATCTTTCATCGGGCACGAGAAATCATTCGTAATACAATAATTACAGCAATTTTTCATAATTCTGAATACTCCTTTTCCAATAAATCAAATATACTTTCAACTTCATTTGAATTTAGAGCAAGCTTTTTTTCTAATTTTCGCCCTTCATCAATCAATTGCTTTGATTTTTTTCTGTTTACTATACTTTGGTTTCCTTTCTGCTCTTTATATTCATCGATAATTTTCATCATATTTTCATCCTTGTCAATGTATTTTCTCATCATCAATCTGAAGAATTCATTTTGGTATAACCCATCATAATGCAACCTAATTTTTAAATCGGCGTGTTTTTTATCAAAATCTTCAAAACAAACTTGCTTCTCTGCTTTTCTAAACTTATGAAACATCATCGCCTCAAAATATGTGTTGAACTTTCAAATTGTCCAGCGGCTGTTTGACAAAGAAATGTTGCCTTTGACTGAAATTCTCGCAGATCTCGCGCCCCAGTATAAGAAAATCCACTTCTAATATTGCCAGCGATATCCCGAAGAATATCAGTTACCGGACCCTTGTATGAAATTGTGGTTGATATTCCTTCAGGAGAGGATGATTGTCCCCTCCAATCCATCTGCGCGGACCTTGAAGCCATACCTCTATAAACTTTATATTTTTTATTTTCACTCGTGAATATTTCTCCTGGCGACTCATCAGTTCCTGCTAACATTGAGCCGAGCATAACAAAATCTGCTCCTGCTGCCAACGCCTTTACAATATCTCCGCTATTTTTAATTCCACCATCAGCAATTATTTTGGCGTCTCTATCCGAATACGAACAATCGTGTATCGATTGAAAAGTTGGAACTCCGTGGCCAGTGTTAACTCTCGTACTACAAATTGAACCACCACCAATTCCCACTCTAATACTATTCGCTCCCCAGTCTGCCAGATCATTAAAAGCCTCTAGAGTCGCAACGTTACCAGCCATTAAATGAACTTCATCGCCAAAAATTCCTCTCAAAGTTTTGAGTGCATTCCTAACTAAATCATGATGACCATGGGCTACATCCAAACAAAGTACGCGAATTCCTACATCCCACAAGGCCGCTGCCCGGGCCTCATAATCACCAGTAACTCCAATTGCTGCAGCTGCATCAGCTTTTCTCTTTTTAATGAGAACGACCTGCTCTTCAACTGTATTATATCTATGAATTACCCCTAAGCCACCCTCATTATACATAGCCCACGCCATTTCATCTTCAGTAACCGTGTCCATTGGGCTTGATATGACTGGCAACTCCAAATATGCCGTTTCACCTAAGTGATTTCCTATGTCAATTTGGCTTCTGCTCTCTATATCTGAATATTTTGGTTCTAACAACACATCATCAAAACTAAGACTTTTCCGCATTTATTTCCTCTTTTATTTTCTCCCAATCTATTGACGTCCACTTGGAGTCATCTGTGACAACAATGTTGCTAGCTTTACTCCAACATTCAGGACAATAGAGATTAACTCTGTCTTCTCCACGGCGCAGCGCCGATGCACCGTGGAGGTCGCCCTTTCGGACAACAACGTACCACGACTGTACCATTTCTTTATTTTGCTTATCAAATGGTTTTTCACAAGTGAGACAAGAATTCTCAAGTTTTGAAAACATACTAATTTTTTCTTTTAATTCTGTCTCTGCTAATCTTTTTTTTGCTTTTTTAACTTTCCTTTGCATTTTTGCTTTTTTAACTTTCCTTTGCATTTTTTTTGCTGCCTTTGTCATTTCACCTCCAAGGTTGATATTCCAACAATCCCATGCGCACCTCCGCATCCAGCTGTATTTTTAAAAATTATAACAGCGGATGGGAAGGGAGCAGAATTGTTACCAATATTATTATTTGTAAACTTAAGACGCCCTTTCACAAAATGTATCTTCCACGCTTTCATACAATACTCGTGCCAATATTTTGTGTCTGTTCTGGAGGGAATCAGACAAGCTACAACAGTTTCTGGTTTTTGTCCTTCTTCATAAGCTTTCTTAACCCATTTTTTAATATCGCGACCATACGGAGGATTCATAAATACTTTTTCACCTTCCCAACTTTTATTAAGTCCATCATCTTCTCTTGTAAAAAATTTTTCACACTTTGCATTCTCCGGAGTTGCACAAGGATCAAGAGTAAATCTATAATCAAGGTTCAAGTAGTTATATAGTTCTTGTGGAGTTTCCCATTCTTCGGATTTAGAAGAAAACATTACCTGTTGTGTTTGCTTATTCATATTAATCCTGTGCTCCCAAATCCTCCATCAGAACGATCAGTGTTCGCAAGGGAAGGATCTTCGTCGGTTTCTTCAACTTTACAAATCATAACTGGTATCAACACAGCCTGTGCAATCTTTTGACCAGGTTGTATAGTTTTTGTTGCCCCTCCGATATTATGGAGATTAACGAGAACTTCACCAGTATATCCAGGATCAACGACGCAAGCACCAACAATTAGTTTTTGTTTGTGAGCAACACCAGATTTGTTTTTAATCTCCAACATATGGTTGTTCGGGACAATAACCTTTAATCCAGTCGGGACCAAACAAGATTCTCCTGGCGGAATTCTATATTCTCCTTCTAACTGCCAGTAACAATCAGGATTTTGATTAGGATCCGGACAATAAAATAAATCCATCCCCGCGTCGATTGAGTGTGCTCTTGCCGGTAATTTTGCATTTTCTCTAATTTTATAAAATTTAAGTTTCATCATAACTCCTTTATACCACTAAATTTTTTATTTGTCAAGTATTCAATAAAATTTTTCTTGTTTCTTCCCAATTATTTACGTTAATAGATTTTCCACCGCTTTCTTCAACAGCCTTTGCCAACTCATAGTCGTTGCCGCCTGGGAATATTCTATCTCCAACAAAAACAACATTTGAAAAATCTAAGCTGGTCAAATGCTTAACCACTTGTCTTTTGTCACATTCTAAATTATATATATCAATTGAAATATCGCCACCAATACTTGATTCAGTTGTATCTCTGTATCTACTATTTAAGTATGAAGAAATTGTTTTTCTTGATCCGTATTTTTCATCCCAATTTTTAAAGTGCTTTCTTTCTTCTTGGTCTGCATTCCTCCCGACGATGGAGAAATTCCATATCCCTGTTCTTTTTTCTATATGGTTCCCTGTTCTCTTTCCGTAAAAAGATGAAAACAGGAAATACTTTAAATCCTCTTCCAGTCCAACTGGTGGAACAAAATCTTTTTTATATATCTCTTCTCCGTGCTCATGATAAACGTTTGCCATACACGTAAAAACACCTTTGACGTCATTAAGAATCCTAGGAGTTAATTGCTCTTCTAATTTGTCAATATCACTACCGGAGCAGAGGTACGTATCGTTTTTCATCAGCCAATTATAAAAAAACTCCTCAAAGTCATTATCGATTTTACTTCGAGGAGGAGTTAAAGTTGAGTCTACATCAAAAATCCAAGTTGTCATCCTAATAGCCTCCAATTGTGTCTTATAGACCTGGAAGAAAAACCCCATTGTTCACTGTAATCGATTTTACACATATACGGGCGATTGACGTGAATCGCATCCCTCTCCCGAACTCCCCAACACCTAATCGTAGTTTGATTGCTTGTTGAATCAATTACGTTTACAATCCAATACTCTTTTCCATTTTTTGTCTTTCTTTTTATGATCTCGCGAGGAATGAACCAAACAACTTGAAGATCTGAATCATAGTCAGCAATCGGAGGAACAAAATATTCTTCAAGTTTCTTTTTAACATTATCAGTTAACACAAGATCGATTGGAAATACGCCAGTTAGATTTGCTTTGTTAGCAATTCTTTCTTCAACCGTGAAGTCTCCTTCTGGCCTATACAATTCAATATTATCAAGCAGCTGTTTTTCTTTCTTTGGGCGATCAACAACGGCAGCAGACCAAAAGTGTTTCATTCCAGAGAACCTTTCATCAATTAAACTATTCAAAGTCCCACTGCGAACAAGAACGTCCAACGCCTTTTTATTTAATTTACTATAGACAATCTCTTCATTAAACAACAACTCTTCAATCGTATTGAATGGTCGATGCTGCACAATCTGCTCAATAGCTTTATCTCCCAATCCTTTAACAGAGGTTAAAGGCTGAATAAGAGTTTTGCCATCTTCAGATATCTCCCACACTGTTCCTGAAGAATTAATGTCGAGAGGCTGAATATTAAATCCCATCGCTTTAGCAATATTAATTGCTTTTTCTTTTCTGCTTTCGGGTTCTTTGTCGAGGAAGGCAGCTGTCCACTCAACAGAATAGTAATTCAACAGCCAGGCACACTGAAAGCTCAAAATACTATAGCTGACAGCATGAGACTTGTTAAAGCCATAGCCAGAGAAGTATTCAAAGTTCTGCCAAAGTTGCTCTGCTTGTCCGAATGACAAGCCCTTTTTAGTACAGCCATCAACAAACTTGTTGTAAATCTTTTCTTTCTTTTTCGACTCGTCTCCGGTTCCTTTCTTTGTCAGATATTTTCGTAGAGCATTGCCCTCGTCGAGAGAAATGTTTTCGCCAAGCTTGTGGGCCAGCAAGGCAATCTGTTCTTGAAAGATAAGAAATCCATAAGTTTTCTTTGTTACATCCTCGACAAGCTTGTGAACATAGTTGATGCTACTCGGATCTCTTTTCGCATTGATATAAGACTTATCAACATCTGCTCCGAGAGGGCCTGGGCGATAGATTGAAGTAATGGCTGAAATGTCAATCAGATTTTTTGGCTTCGCTTTCTTGCAAAAATCTTGTGCCCCTTGTTCTGTGAACTGAAAAATACCAGTCCATTTGCCTTTCTGAAATATGTTTTTATAAACATCTTGATCATTGAAATTAATGACGTCAGGATGAAGCTTCTCATTATAAAATCTCTTCACATCTTCGAACGTTGGCTCTTCAACATTATGATGTCTTTTGAGAATGTGTCGGATTGCGCCTTCAATCATTCTCAAAGAAGCTAACCCAAGAATATCAAACTTGATGAAACCTAAAGGCTCAAGATGTCTTACATTTTGACCCTCCGACCATGGAGTCTGTCTCACCCCGCCGCTGTTGACAAGAGGCATCCACTTGTCCAAATCCTCGCCAACAACAACCCCTCCTGCATGTCTCGAGATGCTCCTTACTTGGCCAAGCAAGGCATCGATATGTGTTTTGACTTGAGGATACTTATCCAGAAACTTCTTTAGAGTCTCCGAATATTCCATTACTTCTTCAAAAGTCGGCACATATACGCCTGACTTGATGCCATGCTTCTTCTTTGCAATCGGGGTTGCTTCGAAGATCATTTTACCAGTCACGTTGTTCACTTCCAGGAATGGAATGTCATAGAACTTCGATACATCCTTAATCAAAGAACGAAGCTGAAGAGTGTTGTAGTTTGAAATGGGAGCAACAGTGTTATCGCCCCACTCATCAATTAACATTTCTTTGATTTCCATAGGATCTGCAACATCATAATCAATGTCGGGATAATCTACTGCATCTCGCCTCAAGAATCTTGAAAAAAGAAGTCCATGTCTAATGGGATCAACTTGAGTTATGTTTAGTACATAAGCAACAAGAGACCCGGCTGCGGAGCCGCGGCCAGGACTGGTCAATTGAACTGAACTTGCTTTATCGGCAATTGCCTTCATTGTTAAAAAGTATTTGGCAAAGCCACGATCTCTAATGACGAACAACTCTTCTTTAAGCCGATCCACATATTCTTGCTTGTTGTCAAGTTCCTTTTTTTTAAGCCCCTCCAAGCAATCTTGTGTCAAAGCTTGGATATCTGTCTTTCCTGCCGGCACGACGAAGCTTGGAAGCCTAACTTCATTATCAGGCATAAAATCTTCAATCAGATCGTGGGCAATATAATCTGTTCTTTTAATTGAGTCTAAAACAAGATCATCGTCATAATCGAAACCCACTTGTTTGGAGTACTTGTGGTAAGACTCCCACATCTGTTCCCCGTTCTTTGGATATAATTCATATCCGATCTCTTCAACTCCGGAGGGAAGCTCGGAAGACATATATTCTGGAAGACCGCCTTTGCCCAACCATCCAATCCTTTTATATAGTTCCCTGTCCTTCCAAGCATCAGGATTGGGATAATGACTGTCAGCAGTAGAAATAAGCTTTACATCGTATTCGCGACAAACTTGAATAATATACTGATTAAGTTCGTGCTGCTCTGGAATGTTGTTCCATTGAATTTCCCCATACCATCTGTCTCCAAAAATGTTTTTCATGCGCTCTGTCGTTTGACGCATGGCTTCTAAGACAAAATCGCTGCCAAGATCTCTATAATCCCAATAATCCCCAGCATAAACACCACCGAGACAAGCACTAGAGGCAATAATTCCCTCACCATATAAATCAAGAAGCTCGTAATCAATTCGAGGGTAGCGATAAAAATTTTCATCTTTGTAACTCTCCGATACTAGTTTAAATATATTATTTAGGCCAACTTGATTTTGCGCAACCAAAATCAAGTGATTTCTTTTCTTTAGAATATCTACAACTTTTTGTTTTGAAGCCCTTTCATCTTCAATAGATAGTTCAATTTCGTTCTTGATCCCTTTTTTCTTTTCTTGTTTCGCTCTTTCGTATTCCTTTCGCCATTGTTCTAGGGATGGATTAAAATATGCTTCGACACCAAATATTGGTTTAAATTTCTTGCCGTCAGCCTGCATCTTACGCGCATGAAGCACTTGATAAGGCAATCCATTCATATGACCGTGATCGGTCAATGCAAGGGCATTTCCGTCGTTCTCATAAGCAAAATTCATATGGTCTTGTGGGTATCCTAAGCCATCATTTAAGCTCAGCCCGCTATGTGCGTGCAAACCGACAAATGGAATTTTAGCCATTAAATTTATCTCCTATTCCATGCTCATGAGACTAGTGGGATCGTCATGAACTATGGCCTCTACATCATATTTAGTTTCAATCCAACATCTTGCACCGCAAGATAATGGTTTATGGGCGCTGTATACAATTTTTGCAATTTCGTTGCCATCTTCATCGCGGATGATAGCTTCATGAGCATACCTGTTATCTTTATAAGTTTTCACAGTCAAACAGGGTTTGCTTTCGCCAGTTTTCGTATTCTTTCGAATAACGTGTTGATTGACATGAATAATAGTTTTCATTTTTTTACCTCTGCAGATAATATAACACAACTACTTCTTCGTGTCAAGTGTTTTCTTATATAAACAACAAAAAAGAAGCGCCGGCTAAAACCCCAAACGCTCCTATAATTGTTGAAACAACTTCTATTATTTTAATCATTTTATTTTCTTTCTTTCGCCCTCTTTGTCGCTGTGGCATACATAACGGACTTCCCGCGACCAGGATAACGTTTTTCAAAATCACTCTTGTTCTTTTTCATACCCTTCACCAATCTTTTTTTTTCTTTTTTTTCCGGTTTTGTAAGTTTTTTCTCTTCAAGATCTTTTTCTTTTTTCCACTTCTTGTGTGATTGTTTCGAATGTGCTTTTTTACAAGATTGACCCGGGTGGTCGCCTTCTTCCCCCTCTAGATAAACTCCTCTTTTCTTTGAAAGCTCATCCTTTGCTGGCTCGCCTTCGCCAAATCCTCTTTCACTCAAAGCTTTTTCAATCTCTTCTTCAACGATTTCGTCGAGAGACGCCGTACGTTCACGTCGATGTGGAGTTGCGGCGCGTCCATACATTTGCTGAGTTACTCCAACATTCATCGGCGAGTCGCCAGTAACCGATGCAGCCAAATAATCAATGCTTACGTCTAAATTATCTAACTTGTCTGATAATTTTTGCAAAACCGACACCAACTCGGTGCCGGAGTCATCACTTAGTTTTTCTTTGATGATTTGTCTAAGTTGTGATTTGGTTAATTTCATGTTTTTATTTTCGTAGTGCGCACTACCTCCCATCGCGGATATTTCGGGATCCCCATCGTCTTCGGCAGCCTCCCCACCTACGTCGCGATGGGTTTTTTCCCACCGGCTTAAAATATCGGACAAATAAAAGGGCACGTGTTTACGAGAAGTAAAGGCCTCCCCGCTAAGACGTAGCTCCCACTCTTCTGGCGGGCCCCAATCCGACTGATGGGTAGTCGCGTCTGGATTTTTAGCAACAAAAGCTCCTATAACATCCTTTAAACCCTTGTCGGCCTGCCTGCGTTCGAGGTGCGCAGTCTTAATGGCCGCTCTGGCCTCTTTCGCCCCGGGTTTGCCAGGAGTTTGCCGGGCTGTGGACAAGGCTCGTTGCAAATCTTTAAGCTCTTCCTCGGGAGGCAGATTAACTACTCTCTCGGCGGCCTCTTTAAACCCCATAAATTCAAAAAGCCTTGTGAAAAATTTTTCTTGTTCTACTTTTTGTTGTCTTTGTTGCATCTCGGCCTCATGCTCTTCCGGATGTCTCCATTTCTTATACATAGCGCCTAGGCCTCGACCAACAACGCCAGGGACTTCCGACCAATCACGTTCTAATAAAATGTTTTCAAGCTCTTCTTTAATGATTTGTTTTAGTTCTGATTTGGTTAGTTTCATTTTAATATTCTTCGCCCGGGTGTGGCATAGGTCCCGGCACTTCCTGTTGAAGCTGCTGTAATTGTTTTAAAAGAAAGCTAATCTTGTCTTCCATTGGAGACAATCTTTGCTGAGTGTTCCAATACTCAGGCCTTGTTCTAATGTCCATTAAGTTATAATGAATTTCTTCCTCGCGCGCGCCGGGCATATGGGCGTCGGCCTCCATTTCTTCTAGTGCGTTTCTTGCTCTATCAATTTCCTCTCTTAGTCTATCAATTTTGGCAATAATTCCCTTAATGTGATCTTCTTTACCTTCTATAATACCAGAAAGCTCTTCTTTAATGATTTGTTTAAGTTGTGATTTGGTTAGTTTCATTTATTAAACTCCTACAAACATAATTAGTCCTATTAATTCAAAAAAGCTTATAAATTATCCTCGCCAATTGGGTTCCATTCATGGTAGTCAAACAACGCTTTTGATGGTCTTTTCATGCCTTTTCTCATCTCTGAGCCCATATATTCACAATAAT
>Ga0114908_1001876_pt1 | contig 10385 bp, 9 predicted proteins | sample MalvireepMed_s17_FD_87292 | JGI IMG/M metagenome (GOLD analysis project Ga0114908, IMG submission 87292) | Marine viral communities from the Global Malaspina Expedition - Malaspina viral metaG DeepMed_s17 | ecosystem: Environmental > Aquatic > Marine > Oceanic | place: Mediterranean Sea... | reverse complement strand
CGAGACCGCCGCGTCGATAATGTTCAGATGCGGATAAATGCCCATCGCCGCCGCGAAGAAGGTCTCGCCATCGGCGGAATAGCCATTGAAAAAGAACCGGTCATAGAAATTCCGGTCTGAGCCGGAAAAGGCGATGGGCTCTGGCGTCTGGTGAATCGGATATTCGTCTCCGGCGGTCAGCATGTCATTTCCTTCCTTCGCGTTACCTCTTGGCGGGCAACGTCCCGCAAGTAGGGTGAACGACAGAGACACGCGGTTCAAGACGTGACGCCAAGGGAGGCTCCATTTAGATGACCAAGATGACGGCTGAAGAAGCCAACGCATTTCTCAAAGGGGCATTCGAGACGCAGGACAATCGCAGCGAAGTGGTTCTGATGGAAGACGGTCGCGCTGTGATGCGACTTGTTGCCGACTCCTCACACCTTCGCCCTGGTGGCTATATTTCCGGACCCACTCAAATGGCTCTGGTCGACTCCGCAGCCTACATGGCGGTGATGACGAAGACAGGACATGAGCCGATGACGGTGACCAGCAATCTCAGCATCAATTTCCTGCGTCCCTGTATCGGAGACGTCGTGGTCGCCGATGCGCGCATCATGAAGATCGGACAGGCACTGGCGGTCATGGATGTCGATGTGCGGATCGAGGGCGCTGAAAAGCCCTCCAGCCATGCCGTCGTCACCTATGCCATCCCGCGCCAGCCGAGTGGCATGGCATGAACCGGTTGGGCATCTTCGCGGCCCTCACGGGCTTTCTTGCCGTCGCCTTGGGCGCATTTGGCGCCCATGCGCTGGACGACCAGCTGACCCCTGAAGGGCTCGACTGGTGGCACACCGCCACGCTCTATGCCCTGCCCCACGCGGCCGCGGCGCTCGCCATCTCGCTCCATGCGAAGACGGGCCTTGTGCGCAAAGCCGGCTGGGCGTTCGTATTCGGGACAATTGTGTTCGCCGGCTCGCTCTATGCGATGGCGCTCGGCGCGCCGCGCTGGTTCGGTGCGATCACCCCGATCGGCGGCATATCATATCTGGTGGGATGGGCGTGCTGCGCGTGGGGCGCGCGGAAAGCCTAGCTCGTCGACCGGCTCAGCGAGGCGTACTTGTCGGCCAGACCATCAGCCGTCTCACGCGCATCATCAATCGTATCGGCGAAGGATTTGAGCTCACGGTCAACCGGCGCCACATCCATGTCCATGTCAGGGCGTGAAGTCACTTCACCCATGGCACCCTGGAAATTGCGATAGGCCATCTGCGCGCGAACAAGTGCCCGCTCATAGCTCATCACGTCAGCGCGGCTGGCGGTATCTTCCTTGCCGGACTGCAGCACATCGCGGGCTTCGCGGCTGACATCTGCCAGACCGGTGCGAGCGGCCTGTGCGTCCGACACGATGCGGGCCAGTACAAGCGAGGGGGCATCAGACTTCGCTCCGATGCGGGACGCATAGTCCCGGCTATCGTCACTATCGGATTTTCCGTTGATCAGCGTGGACGCAAATGCGGCAAGGCCGCCTGTCGCTTCGATCCAGCCATTCTTCACAGCGTCCGCACAATAGTCGGCTGATACTTTGCGCAAGGCAGATTGGGACTGCGTAAGGCTGGTTTCCACCGACGCCTCACCGGGTACCATCGAGACGGTTGCGCACCCCGCCAAAAGGCATAGGGATGCACCCAGAACTATACTACGCATTTGACAGCCACCTGCACACCTGATTGGGACCACACCTGTAATAATGTTTACGGACGCAATTGGACCAAGTCCAGTAATGGCTGTGAATTTGACTGAAAATAGGTGAAGACTGCATGAACAGACGCCCAAACCGCCGCATTTTGTTCCCGAGACTGGAATCCAGACGCTCTGGACGGCTGCGAGTCAGTGAAATCCACGAGATTTACTGGGAAGAATCGGGGAATCCGAGCGGGATTCCCGTCATTGCCGTCCATGGAGGCCCCGGAGGCGGCTCTAGCCCAGAAATGAGGCGTTTCTTCGATCCGGGCAAATATCGCATCATTCTGTTCGACCAGCGCGGCTGTGGCCGCTCCACCCCGCACTCGGAATTGCGCGAAAACACGACCTGGGACCTGATCGACGACATGGAGTCGATTCGCGACATGCTCGGGATCGACAAATGGGTCGTCTTTGGCGGCTCGTGGGGGTCGACCCTTTCGCTGGCCTATGGCGTCACACATCCCGACCGCACGCTGGGCCTTGTCCTGCGCGGCATCTTCCTGGTCTCGAAGGCGGAGATCCAGTGGTTCTACCAATCCGGCGCCAGCCGTCTGTTCCCGGATGCTTATGACCGGTACATCAAGCCGATCCCGGAAGACGAGCGCGACGACCTGCTGATGGCCTTCCATCGCCGCCTGACAGGTGAAGACCGGCAGGTTCGCGTGGAAGCCGCGCGCGCATGGTCGCGCTGGGAGGGCGAGACCCTGTCCATCAAGGGTCCGACCACGACCCCTGCCCGCTTCAATGAAGATGATTTCGTCGACGCGTTCGCGCGCATCGAATGCCACTATTTTGTCAATCGTGGTTTCTTCGCGAATGATAGCTGGTTGCTGGACGAGGCCGAGACCAAGCTGAAGGACATTCCAGGCACGATCGTACATGGGCGATACGATGTGGTTACGCCACTGTCGACCGCATGGGCGCTGTCCAAGGCATGGCCGAAAGCTGATCTCCATATCATACCCGATGCCGGTCATTCCTCGATGGAGCCAGGTATTGTCGACAAGCTCATTCAGGCCACGGATGACTTGGCCGACATGTATGCAGGCCAACTGAAGTCCTAGCGCCAATGGCCGGACAGGCATCGCCTTCCGGGTTTTTCGATAAATGTAGCGGGCGGAAGATATTTCAGGCCACGCAGTCTTGGGTATTGGGGAAGTATCAGGGCGCGACCCTCATACCTTCCGCCGCTGGAGCGGCGGCCATGGGCGACCGCAACCCCCACCAACCGCGCTGAGCATCACAGCTGGAGACAGGGGCAGAATGCCATGCCCGCACCGCTGCCGGATTGGTCCGGCAAGAACTGAAATGGTTGCATGAAAAAGGGGGCGGATAACCGCCCCCTCAATCCGATGACTTCACATGCTTGGCGCGTCGTCTAGATCACGCCAAGCTTGGTCAGCGTGCCCAGCACCAGAATGAAGGCCAGCGCCGGCGGCACGATCCAGCGACACATGAAGCGCCAGAGGTTCATGATCGTACCTTCGCCCAACTCGGTCGTCAGCATCTCGCGACTGACAATCCAGCCCGCAAACACAGCCAACAGCAGCGCGCAGAGCGGCAGCATGATGTTGCCGGTGATAATGTCTGCAAAGTCGATGAAGTCGGTGGAATAGACATAGCCCATGCCGATCATGAACAGCATGAAACCGATGCCCATAGCCGCGCCCGGGCGCGTGACTCCTTCACGTTCTTCCAACCATGCCACGCCAACTTCCATCAAGGAGATGGATGACGTGAACGCCGCAAACAGAGCGAGCAGGAAGAAGGCGCCACCAACCCAGACGCCCAGTGCGCCCATCTGACTGAATGCAATCGGCATGGACACAAAGAACAGGCCGGGACCGCCCGCAGGGTCTGCGCCAAATGCGAAGACAATCGGGAAGATCGCGAAGCCCGCAATCAGTGCCACCATCGTATCCGCGCTGGCCACGATCGCCGAAGCACGCGGAATGTTTGTATCGCGGCTGAGATAGGCGCCATAAGTAATCATCAGACAGGAGCCGACAGACAGCGAGAAGAAGGCCTGGCCGACCGCTTCAAGGAACGTACCCATGGTCACTTCACTGAAGTCAGGGGTCAGCAGGAAATCGGCGGCTGCGCCCGCATCGCCTTCAACCAACGCAAAACCGACGATCCCGATCAGCAGGATGAAGAAGGCAGGCATCAGCACGGTTGCAGCTTTCTCGATGCCGCCTTTTACGCCGCGCGCCACCACAAAAACATTTGTCAGCAGGAAGGAAGCAAGCAGGCCACCAATCACGTACTTGTTGCTGATCGTTTCACCGAAATTGCTAGCCGACACATCCGCAATTGAAACAGTAGTGCCAGTCTCCGCCGTCAGGCGGGCGGCCTCGGCGGCAAAGCCATTGAAGGTGCCCCCAAATGCCTGCGGGATGAAGGCAAGCACCCAGGCTGAAATAACGATGTAGAAGGTCAGGATAAAGAAGGCGCCGAGCGATCCGATCCAGCCAACGACCTGCCAATTCTCACTCTTGTTCTCGGCTCTCGCCAGAGAGTGGATGCCTTCGATGGCCGACATGCCCGACTTCCGTCCGAGCGCATATTCCGCCATCAGCACGGTCAGGCCGAGGAACAGGACGCAAAACAGATAGATGATGATGAAGGCGCCGCCGCCATTCTCCCCCGCGGTGAATGGAAAACGCCAGAAATTTCCGAGGCCAACGGACGAGCCGACCGCGGCCATGATGAAACCGAAGCGCGAACCCCAATGGTCCGTCTTGCGGCCAATTTCTCCTGCCATACGCCCTCTCCCCGGGTACAAGTTTTGCGCGAACCTATCTTCGGCGAAACAAAAATCAACGACTGTTATGTTTTAGTGCTAAAATAGACCTCGGGCTGTCAGTTTCTCATCACGGTGCATGTGCGCCGCGATGATGAGCCCGAAGCACGCCATGGTCGTCAGCATGGCTGTGCCGCCATACGAGATCAATGGCAAGGGCATTCCAACCACCGGCAACAAGCCCAACACCATGCCCACATTGAACACGATGTAAAAGCCTACGGTTGCGACGGCTCCCGCAGATGCGAGACGGCCGAACCAACTGACCGAGCGCGCCGCACTATAGAGCGACCACCCCAGCAGCACCGCAAAGCCGACAAGCAGCGCGGTCGAACCAAGGAAGCCAAACTCTTCTGCGATCACAGTGAGAATGAAGTCGGTATGTTGTTCAGGCACATAGTCTTGTTGAGACTGGATGCCCTGCAGGAAGCCACGTCCGTTCAGGCCGCCAGCGCCGATGGCGATCTTGCCTTGTTCGATTTGATAGCTTTCGCCCAGTGCATTGGTCGCGCCGCCAAACAATTGTGCGAGGAACGTGTCGACGCGCTCGCGTTGATAGGGTGCCAGCACGAACTGATAGACCGGCCAGACCGAGGCGACACCGCCGATGATGGCAGTCCCAATCACGCGAACTGACAGGCCCGCCAGGAAGATAACCACGCCACCTGACGCGACCAGAGCCAACGTCGTGCCGAAATCGGGCTGTTTGAAAATCAGCGCCGCTGGCAGGAGGATGATCGCCAACGCGCCCAGATGCACCATGACGCGACCGGTCTGGGGCTGCAGCACCATCTGGTAATAACGCGCGAGCGCCATTGTGACGGCAAGTTTGGCAAATTCCGAAGGCTGTACGGCAACCGGTCCGATCTGCAGCCAACGTTGCGCGCCGCCGCCCGTAACGCCCATGACTTCCACAAGGATGAGCAGAACAATCGTGCCGACATAGGCAGGAAAGGCCAACCGCATCCACCAGGACAGCGGCAACATGGCCAGCCCGATCATCATGAAGAAGCAGACAACGAAACGCACCAGTTGCAACTTCCAGAGATGCGCTTCGGCAGGATTGGTGTGCGCTGAAGAATACAGCATCGCGATGCCTGTCAGCGCCATCGCCGCAATCAGCAGGATAAAGCCCCAGGGCAGTCGCATCAGCTTGTTCAGCGGCCCCTGATTGTCGAAATTGAGAGAGGTTGCCGTGCGCGTCCGCGCTTCGCCGCGCGAGAAGCCGGTAAACCCTTCGCGGTTCATGTTGGCTCTCCCGCATCGGTCATGGAGGTCGGCAGCGACGCGCTTTGCGAATAGGACGGTTTGCGGCGGCTATCTGTCTTGAGCGCGAAATGCAGAATGTCGCGCGCAACGGGCGCAGCCGTACGCGAGCCCCCTTCCCCATGCTCGACGACGACGGAAATCGCGTATTTGGGATTGTCCGCCGGGGCATAGGCCACAAACAAGGCGTGGTCACGCAGCTCGCGGGCAATCTCGCTGCCCGAGCGCACGCCACTGAGGCGCTCTTCTCGGGTAATACGGCGCACCTGCGCCGTGCCCGTCTTGCCGGCGAGGCGCGGGCCGCCAAGGCCAAGGTCACCGGATCGATAGGCCGTGCCTCCACCTTCGGAGGTCACGCCATACATGCCTGCCTTCATCAGCTTCATGACTTCCGGGTCGAGCGGCGCATCCAGCGTATGATCATCCTGCGACTGCGGGCCAATGCCAATCATTCGCGGCTTAAACGGTTTGCCCTCGGTCGCGATCCGCGCCGTCATCAGCGCAAGTTGCAATGGCGTGGTGCCAAGCTGGCCCTGACCGATGCCAAAATTCAGTGTCTCGCCTTCATACCAGTTTTCCTTGCGGACGCGTTGCTTCCACTCGCGATCCGGAACAAGGCCGCCCCGGCCGCCCGTCATACCCAGCACCCAGTCCTGACCAAAGCCGAACTTGCGCGCGGTTTCGGCAATCTTGTCGACGCCTGTACGTCGGGCGATCTCGTAGAAATAGACATCGCACGAGCCCTTGATGCCCGTGTGCAAATTCACTGAGCCGTGCCCGCCCTTTTTCCAGCAATGCCAGGTCCGGTTGCCGAAATGGTAATAGCCATTGCAATGGACCCGGTCGGTCGGCTTGATCGCGCCAGCTTCCAGCGCGGCCGTCGCGACGACCATTTTGAACGTCGATCCCGGCGGGTAGACACCGCCATGCGCACGCGGATAGAGCGGTGAGCGTGTATCGTCGCGCAGTTCGGAATAATTGGCGGTCGAGATGCCATTTACGAAATCATTCGGATCAAAGGCAGGCGTGGAGACCATGGCCAGCACGTCGCCGCTCTCGACATCCATGACAACGGCCGCACCGCTTTCGCCCTCGAAGCGTTCAATCGCGACACGTTGCAGGTCTGAGTCGATGGTGACGAACAGGTCCTTTCCGGGCGTTGGCGCAAGCCGCTCGTCCGGAATTTCCTCAATCACGCGGCCATGCGCATTGGTCACCAGCTTGCGGTAGCCAGGCTTGCCGCGCAGCCATTCTTCAGCAAAGCGCTCCATGCCCTGACGACCTGTCCGCATGTCCGGATGCCGGAACATGGTCTTCAGTGTCTCGGCTTCCTTGTCCGTCATGTCGTCAGTCAGCCGAACGAGATCATCCTGGCTGGCGCGTGCGACATAGCCGAGCACATGCGCGAAATCGTGTCCGCGCGGATAGGACCGCGTTAGCGCCATTTCGACATTCACACCGGGCATCTCCGCCGCATGCACGTTCATGCGCGCAAAGTCTTCATAGGTCAGCTCGTGCGCGACCGTGACGGGTACGAAACCGGCATTGCGGCGACGGCTGAGGCGGATCTCGTTGGCTATGCGTTCGAGCCGCTCATCCGGCAGCTCAATCAGCGCGGCGATCTGCGCGAGCGTATGCTCTGGATTATCAGTCTGTTCCGGTGTGATCGAGATGCGGCCCGCTCGGCGGTGCGAGGCCAGCGGCCGTCCAAACCGATCAAGGATACGCCCGCGCTGCGGCGGGGCGAGTTGCAGCTTGATATGGTTGGCCTCGGCCTGTGCCTGATAGCGTTCCTGATCGAGGATCTGCAGCTGGAACAGACGCGCAATCAGGCCGGCCCATACGAGGCCGCCTGCAGCCCCGGCAATTGCGGTACGGCGTGTAAACGCAAAATCGAGATCGGCAGTCTTCTTGCTCATCCGGCCTGCCCCGCAAGTTCACCCGGCCTGCGGCCAAGGTCGAACATTTTCTGGAGCACGGCATAGGCGAGCCCGGTTGTAAGCAAGGACGCAAACAGCGGCACCACGCGGACGGGATGGTCTTCCAGCGTCGACGCCATGAGCCACAGGATGAGAAAGGCCCCGGAGAACAGCAGGACGGGTGACATGATCGCGACAAGAGGTTCGTTCATGACATCGAACATATCAGCAATTGCGGTGCTGGCACCGTAGGCGAGCAGGTTGACGATGACAAAACATCCGAGCGGCGCGTGGAATGTTACATCCTGCACGAGGCCGAAAATAATCAGCAGGATCATGGGACGCAGCGACAGGCCCACCCTGCCCCAGCCGACGGCGCCCCACAACGCAGCATAGGGCCAGGCAATCGAGAAGCCGAAGATTTCGCGCGGTGTCAGGCCCAGCAATCCGATGGCCGCAATGGCAAACGCCCCGAACAGGAGACGGGGCGTCGGGCCGGTCTGCGACCACAGGCTTTTCTTGTTGCGGGGAGCAGAGCGCGACATCCTATTGGCGCGCCCCCTGTGCCGGGCTTGCAGCAATGGTGGGCTCTTCCACCTCAAGCTCCATTGGCTTGCGTATCTCTGGGGCCGGGATCATCTGGACATAGCCGCCATCACGCTCTGCCATCGAGAATTTGACCCGCCAGTCGTCACCAACCTTGCGAACCTCACCCACGATCAGCCCCCGCGGGAAAGCGCCACCCTCGGCGGAGGTCAGGATACGTTCGCCTTCGACAAAATCATCGCGCTCCGGCAAATCTGTCAGGCTGCCGAGGCCATCGCGGCCACCATAGAGAATGGCCCGCACGCCACTGACTTCGCCCATGACAGGGACACGGCTGTTGAAGTCGGTGATCAGGAGGATGCGAGAAGAGTACTCGCCGAGTTGAATGACGCGGCCGACCAGCCCCCCCTCGTTCAGGGCTACCGCGCCGGGCTCGACGCCCTGCGCACGGCCCGCATTGGCCAGAATGGTCTGCGCGAACGGTCCGTCATTCTCTGCGGTCACCCGCGCAGTCACGCCCCGTGCCGGTGGCTCGCCCATCAGGTTGAGGATTTCCTCATAGGCTTCGAGGCGCTCGGCCATTGAAATGGCGGCGGCCTTGTAGCGCGAGAGATTTCGCACTTCGGCTTCGAGTTCCTTGATTCGTCGCTCGCGCTTGGCCTGGCCGGTCACCCATGCCCAGGCATTGAAACCCTCATTGCCGCCTAGCTGGTCACCAACGGTCGTGCGAACGGGATTGAAAAGCGTGCGAATTTGCGGAGCGGACTGGGCCAGGACGAGCGCAATCGCGCCGAAAATGAACACACCGAGGATTAGACGCTTGGGAGAGCGTTTCTGACTCTTCGATCCTGATCGGCCGAGGCGCGCCATTGGCCAGTTCCCTTGCGAAATTACCCCTGTCAGCTCATCTCAATCAGACTTCGGGTGAAAGCACCGTACGCATCTTCGTGAAATTCTCGAGCACGTGCCCGCAGCCATTCACAACACATTTCAGCGGATCGTCGGCGATCATGACCGGCAATTGAGCCTGCTCACGGATGACCGTGTCGAGATTGCGCAACAGGGCGCCGCCACCTGTCAGAACGATACCGCGATCAACAATATCCGCAGCCAGTTCCGGCGGCATGGCTTCGAGTGCAATCTTAACAGCATCAATGATGTCCGTCACGGGCTCACGCAGCGCTTCGGCGATCATCGCTTCGGTGATCTCGGTCTCCTTCGGAACGCCATCCAGCGTGCCGCGCCCCCGAACGGTCAGGGCCATGCCGGTACCATTCTCCGGCGGCTGGGCCGTGCCGATTTCCTTCTTGATCCGTTCAGCGGACATTTCGCCGATCAGGATCTTCTGCTCGCGGCGCAAGTAATTGACGATGGCCTGATCCATCTTGTCGCCGCCAACGCGGACTGAGCGCGAATACACAATGCCGCCCAGCGACAGGACCGCCACTTCAGACGTACCGCCGCCAATATCCACGACCATGGACCCGGCCGGATCATCAATCGGCAGGCCCGCGCCGATTGCGGCGGCCATTGGTTCTTCGATCAGCTGCACTTCGCGGGCACCTGCGGCGAGGGCCGACTGGTGGATAGCGCGGCGCTCAACGCTGGTGGCGGAGCTTGGCACGCAGATGATGATGAGGGGAGACACAAACGCCCGGCGGTTGTGAACCTTCCGGATGAAGTGCTTGATCATTTCTTCGGCGACTTCGAAATCAGCAATCACGCCATCTCGCATCGGGCGAATGGCTTCCATGTTTACCGGAGTCTTGCCGAGCATGTTCTTGGCTTGCTCGCCGACCGCATAGACAATCTTGCGACCGCCTTGCGTCATATAGGCAACGACAGAGGGTTCATCGAGCTTGACGCCCTGCCCCTTCACATAGACCAGCGTGTTCGCTGTCCCAAGGTCAATGGCCATGTCCGTAGACAGCATGCCGAGGAGGCTACCAATCATGTCGTACCCGAGCTCTTTCTTGAGCGGCCGAGCGGTTTTGCCCGGCACGCATGTGCAATTCTTTACACAGCCCCATACACCATCTGCCGTTAACGCCGCTTTAATGCAAGAGTCGCTCGGCACATAAGTGGTACGCAGCGTTCATGGTGAATATTTGCGCTGTTTTAAAAGG
>Ga0114908_1001870_pt1 | contig 10405 bp, 7 predicted proteins | sample MalvireepMed_s17_FD_87292 | JGI IMG/M metagenome (GOLD analysis project Ga0114908, IMG submission 87292) | Marine viral communities from the Global Malaspina Expedition - Malaspina viral metaG DeepMed_s17 | ecosystem: Environmental > Aquatic > Marine > Oceanic | place: Mediterranean Sea... | reverse complement strand
GTCATGCCGGCAACATATTTGCCTATGTGTCCCTCTGCCTGTTCGCCCAATTGAAATACAAGTTCATTAACCTTGTGACCAGCGGTCGCAATGTGTTCGTAAGCCGAATTGACCAGGAATGCCGATTTTTGGGCGCCTTTGAGTTGGTCCGATATTGCAACTGCATTTTTCGCTGCCAAAGCTTGGCCTTTCTCTGTTTTAATGAACATTTCTTCGGACGTGGCCATTGTATCTTGAGCAGCTGCAGTTTTCGCCTCAATAATATCTTGATCTGCGCTTAGCAATTTGCGAGCTTCCATTACACTAACGCCCAATTGTTTTGCAATTGCTTTCTTTTTAAACCTATCCATTGAATCAAAACTTTCACCGCTAGCCTCGACTGCCTCCCTTATCATCGCAATCCGCTCTTCTTCGGTAGCGTTGACCATATCTAAGGTATTCAAATATGGGCCGCCCAGCATTGCATTTAAATTACCAACCTTAGAAGCAGCTGAATCTAAAGTATCGAATCCCTCTGCGATTTTAAGAAGCTTATCCATTCCCACTCCTGTTTCTCCGACAGTAACAGATAATTCACGGAATATTCGTTTAGCGCGGGGAAGCGAATAAGCGCCTAAATTTTCCATTGCCGACTTGAATTGCTGACCGACTGCATCTGTTGCCTGACCAGTTGCGGCGGCGATCCCTACGATCTCTTCAGCTAACCCTTCCGACTGTGCTGTTAGATTGTTCACTCTATATCCCTTACCTAAAATGTCTAGATTTTGACTAAAAGTTTTAGTAGACAGCCCCGCTGTTTTAAATTTAAGAGCCATCTTGGCCAATGTATCGGCCATGACATCATTTCTACCGCTAAGGCGCCCCATGAGAGTGCCCAAAGTGCGCGATTCGGTAATCATGTCCTTGTAGACGCCAGTGACATCGGTACCCGTAATACCAAGATGTGCCAGCTCTTGTTGGGTTTCAATTATTCGTTGACCAAAGGTAGATGTTTTCTTACCGGACGCGTCGAGGGTCGTTGTGACAGCCCGTACGGACGCGTCAGTGTCCTTAACTTGGCCCATAAATGAAGCTAGGGCTGTTTGGCCCTGGTTGACTTCTTCGTTGGCCTGCTTGGCCTGTGCGATCCACTGTTGCCAGGTGCTGGCCATGCCTTGGAGCCCGTCGGCCAGCAGCTTCGCCCCGGTGGTGTAGCCTAAGATCTTGCTGGCCTCGCCCAGGGCGCCCTTTGCCTTTTTAGTCGCTTTAGCTCCCTTCGCCGCCTTGCCGGCCTTTCCAGTCCGTCGCAGCGCACCCATGCCGCCGGCGAGTAACAGGCCTCCGCCGGCAAGGTATGGAAGTGCTGACTGTATTTTGCTAAAATCTTTGGCGTTCTCATTTCTCGCAGTCGATTCTTTGTTGATTCTAACCTGTTCTTCGGACTGTCTGATCAGGTTCTCTAGTGCCCGGGCCTCAGTAGAATTTTTTTCCTTGAGCGTGTCATGTACCGTTATTAATGCGTCTCTTGTTGCTTCGGCGTTGAGTAGTGCTTTCTGATCGTAGTCCAAGCTCAGCATTCGCGAATCAAGCGATGCTGCGAGTGCCTCGTTGGTGGCTACAGTCGCATCTTTGCCCTGTGCCATGGATAAGGCTGTGCGATGTGCAATCTCTGAATTTTCTTTTAATTGAGTGCCTTGCTTTAAAAGTATATCTAGGTTCTGCTTTAACGTTTCTTGCAGTTGGATGCCAGACTTATTTAAAGCAGCCATGATATCTGATAATTGTTTCGCTTGTTCTGGTGTGAGTGACATGTATTGCCCTTTTTATAAAAATGCTCTATTATAATTAGTTAAGGGCTTTATTTTTAACTATCTTCTTGAGCGGCGCGCTGAGTTGTGGGCGTCGGCTTCATCTTCTTTTTGTTTCACGAGTCTCTCAAAAAACCACTTGCGCAGTCCAACCGGGAGGTTGTAGGCTTCGGCTAAACTCCAATTGCCATGATACATCATCAAAAAAAACTGCTCATATACTTGTTCTATGTACTCAAGAGATAGACCAAAAAAAGTCAGCGGTGAGGGGGACCTCCAAGACCCCCTCGTAGGTGCATACCGAGCAACCAAAAGGGTGATTCATATCAAGAGAAGGTATTAATTTTTCGTATATCTTTTTTATATAGCGACTGTGCAGCGCAGGTAACGTATTTATAAAATCATTGAGGGACGCTGCGTCTCTTATACTATTGACTGAAGTGATTACAAGTCTTAAAAAGTCGCTTGCTGGGGTTTGCGGAAAGTTCATTTTCTTTTTGTGTTCTTGTGCTTCCACGATTTTCTTTTCGTCCTTTCCCGTCAAAAACCGAACTTCAACAATATATTGTGTTTTAGGAAGCGGGATCAAAAAGGTACCGACTTCTGTCTTTTTAACCTCGTGTTCTGTCATAAACTCGTCGGAAGGAGATTGTGTTTTCAAAGAGCTTAAATCAAAAGAATAATCTTGAGTCGCATCGCACCTTGGACACGTAATTGCAGTTTCATATATAGCACCGTACCCATGGGCCCGAGCGGTAACGAGTAGTGCATTTTTATCTCCCACAAGTAAATCGTCCGCTTTTATTCTTTTGTCCACCATAACGCTTTCAAGCATTCTATCTAGAGCTAGCCCTTTTTTCAACAGAGCCACCGAAGTCAAAATATCTTCTTCTTTCGTGGTCATGTGTTTAATTTCTATAACTTCTTGCTTGAAGAGAGGGTGGTCAGGGGGATAGAAATGTCCTTTACTGGGAAGTTCAGCAAATTCTGTGGGCGTTATAAATTTTAAGCTGGCACCTTCCATGCTTGGTTGTTTAAATTCTGTATTCACTTCGGTTGGCGTGGAAGGCGCGCCAAGTCTATCTTCATTTGATCTTGCACTCATTTTTACCTCGTTTTGTTTTCTAGTTAAATCTTTTAAATTTTAGTAACCGCGAACAAGCCATCTTGAGCCTTTGTTTTCCCAGCTACTAAGGTTATTACCTGCGCCTGCTGCCGCGGCATCTAAACGGCGCTCAAGCTGTCTTTCACTCCACCCTTGCGTAAATTTAAAATTTTTATACGCAAAAGTTAAATCTACTGTGGCTATATTCTCATTATCATAATTAACATCAGAAAATCCCACAGATGTTAAAACCGGTTTATAAACACTCCACTCACCATTTGCACCGCCGTGGCCATCCAATTCAAGAATTGTAATAACTTGAGGGCTTCCTTCTATATAACCATCAAGAAGTCGGTTATAAGTTGGATTGTTGGCGCCCTCCCGATGGCCCATGGCAGTTTCTTCAAATTTCCATGTTTTCTGCATCATGGATAATGCCGCTTGAATGTGGCCTGCGGTGTCTGCGCCTTGTGTGCCAAACACATTTACATCCGCCAAGGTGACTTTCAGGGGTTTTGTTTTAAAGCCTTGCGTTGGATAATCTATTTTAGCATAATCACCAGAGTCTAATTGGTACTCACCGACTTGTGTCTCGATACTGTCGTATCCTGGCCGGCTAAAACTTTTAACCATATAGGGGGGAAAGGCACTGAGGTCTGACCCTCCAAACATTAAGTCCCCAAACAATAATATAGCTTCGAAAGTTCTTTTTGGTCTTACGTTGGAATTGCTCCAAAATTGCCAGATTCCAGGAGAAAATATGTCGCGTTCAGCCATCTTTCTTGTACCTACCCGTTAGTAATAGCTCCCATTTCTTCTTTATATTTTTGAATAGCTGCGGCCTGTGGCTGTTCATTTGTCATGATGGGGATTGGGGTCGGGTTCTCTTCAGTGCCATCGCCTTCATACTCGGCCCAATCATATGTAAAAGTTAATACTACATTCAACATATCTTCGACGCCATAGTCGAGGGAGCCAAAATCAGCTTTTGAGAGCCAAGCGTTATGTAGGGTCCAGCGTTCAATTTGTTGGCCCTTCCCGTCTAGTTGTGCTATTGATGGGACTCCTACAGCAATATTTGAATCTTTCTTTGTCATAGAAATTGATGCATCTGCTTCAGTGCCAGGAATAGCATAGCCGGAGGCCTGCAACATTTTGACAACTTTTGCAGAAGCGTCTGGATATACGGGGTCAACCAATGTTACTGTAACATCTTCCCAGGTTACTCGCCCGGGATACTTAAATTCATGAGCGATATAATTGTGCTTAACTGGAGAAACGGTGAAATTCGGCTTTCCTACCTTTGTGATAACATATGTGGGAATATGATCAAATACCAATACCCAGCGAAAAGATCGCTTTGGATCAATCGTTGTCGAACTCCAGAAATTGCTCTTTTCGGCCATTTTTTAATATCTCCTTTTTATCCTCTATTAGTAAATAGAGTTAAATTAAATTTTTAGTCCTCAAAAGATGCTCCCGAGTCCGTAATAATAAAATCAATTGCAATATATTCAATTGCTCTTGCTGGTTTTACATATAATTTCGCATACATAATGTTTCTATCGATGAGATCTGGAGTGGTGGTGGTCTCATCTAGAATCAACTTGTATTCTACTATACCAAGGCCGGCCTTAACATCGCTAAGGAAGGGGTTAACTTTTGATTTAAATCTATTCCACGTTACCTGAACATTTTGATCAAACAAAATTGTTGCGGCGAATCGTGAAATTTGTTTCTTTATGAAAAGAACAAGACGTCGAACATTGATTCTATCGAGCGCCGAAGGGGTCAGCTGTAGAGTTTTTTGTCCGAATATTACAATTCCTTCTGCCGGGAACGAAGCGATTGGATTAATGTTTTGCTCATAGAGCCTGTCTCGCTCCCTAGATGTGAGGCGCTGTTCCACCCCGACGACTGGAATACCCGCTGCGCGATTTACGCTTAATCCGCCACGTGTAAACCCAGCAGGAGCAAACCATAACTGAGACGTCGCTTCGCCAAAGGCCATGGCACCGAGGGCAGCCACTGAGGGTGGCGCCCAAATTGTTGCGCCACTAATTGTGTCGCGAATTTGGACCCAAGGGTAATACGCACAGCCATAGCTGCTATTAATCTTCAACGTATTTTTCTTATTGTTGATAAGAGTATCTATATCGCCCTTTCGATTTTGCCTTGTATCGCTACTTTGTGCGGCTGGCGTGTATCCACCCTTAAGATCAATAATGGCCAAAGCGTCGGCGCGCTGTTCACACATCTCAACTAGCTTTGTATTAAGATTATTGTTCGTAAGACCTGGCATTGTTACCAAATTATATTCGACAACTTCTGAGTCACGTAAACAATCGATGGCCACATTAACAGAATTGTATTCCGCATTATTTAATTGACTAATATTATCAGTTGTCAAGACTCTGTTATTGAAAGGGTCTTTTTCCTTGATATCAACTCCGTCAGCGCCGCCGTGTAAGAGTGTTGTAAAACGATCCCAGCCAGCAGATTTACCTCCATTATCTGTGTCGATAACATTCAAGTAGGAAGCCGTCTGGGGCCCTCGAACATTCGGAGATGACAAGAGGCCAGAGGCGGTGTGTGCAGTATACGATGTTCCGGCGGCGCGCGAGCCACTTTCATAAACCGCATTGGGGCCATAACTATTTGCGGCGCTGGCCGAAGCAATACTTACATTTCTCACCTCATCAAGGGAGAAGATCCACGAAGTTTCAGTGACGCCGGCCGCAGCGTTGTGGCCGCTGACATCCTCACACTTTGTTTTTAAAACATCAAAAACGCTATAATCAAACGTGCTGTTTGAACCATAATTAGTGTCAACACCAAAGTAGGCGTCTTTAGGATCAGAGAAAGCGCCCTTAGAAGAGCTGCAGCGTAAATATAAGCTGGGGAACTTAAATCTCGAACAAACAACCATCCCCTCACCTGCCGAAGCGCTGATCGTGCCATAATACCCCGTGTTGAGGGGGTTAGTTGTACCAGATTGTACAAAGATCGCGGTTGCGCCGGCTGGAATGGACATTACTCCGCCTGAAATAGCGTATGATACCGCATTGGCACCCAGTGCACTGATGGAGCCCGATACGGCAAAACCTAAGTATCGTGTTGGCCCATAAACGCCGAAAGGTAAATATTCAGGAGTGGTGGCGGCACGATCAACATCCTCATCCACTTCTACATATACATAATCAGAAATATTGGGAAAATCTCCGTAACTGCGATAACGACGATCAGTATCGTCCCACTGCTCAAATCTGTTACCAAGTCTTCTGGCCACATAGTTTTCAGAAGCTGGATTTAAGTTACAATTATTGTATTGTTCTAATATATTTGGTGCAACGTCATTATCCTTTATATCGCGAACTGCCACAGTAAATGAACCGTACGGATTGACTGTTGCATCATTAGATGCTCGAATGTCTTGAATAGAAATTTTGATCTTACGTTGCGTCTCTTCGCCAAGTTCGCGAGCCGCAAGGCGGAATAATTTTTGCATGTTGCCCGGGTAATAAGATCCCGTAGCGCCGCCTATATCTTGTGAAATATACCAGCCGGTTTTAGCAAATTGTCCTGTTGGGCTCTTGGTTGGGCCCATGCGAAAATCGCCGCCATCATTTGCAGTCCCGTTTGGAGTTGCTAATCTTAAAATAATCCCGTAGCAAGAACTTGCAAGAGAACCAGAAACGCCCAACCCTGTTCCGGAACCGTCTGTTCCTTTAAAGGTTTTCAAATTCCCTTCGAAGGACTCCCCAAGCCAGTAGGAAGACGAAGCATCCGAAGCTAGCTCTTTGTTGGTCAAAGTGGGATCTGTATTAAATACCTTTCTGATATATCGCGGTGAATCTGGGCTAAAGTCAAACGAACTGTCCACAATATCTGTACCGGAGCCATCCTGAATCACAACTTTAAATGTTGGTCCGGACTCTACTGCTCTACGAAACCCAGCATAGCTTTTATCGAATCTAGTCCCAGTTTCATCGACTGATTGGCCGGATAAAGCAATTGCCCCCTGTTGGAGATACCATATGGCCGCAAGAGTTCCCGAAGCACTTCCTGTTGCCCAAAAATTCGCGCTCTTGTGCGAGGCGCTCACGGGAGACGGTCCTTCGCAAACAAAAAGACCATATGCGCCGCCGTTAGTGCCTACGGCCGTCGTGGCCGTTTCATTTTCAGTTGACCATCCAGCGTAGCCGCCCTTACTATCGGCATCCTTGTGGGTCTGGCCCAACAGTCTAACCATTGTGGCTGGAGAATTATTTCGAAGCCAAGCTTGCGCAGCATATGCCGCATAAGTAGGTGCTGTGAAATTTCCATTTCTCCAGATGTCGCCGCCGCGGCCGCCAGGAATCGGGTTGCCAAAAATGTCAATGAATTCTGCAAAAGAGTCGACCTGCACAGGCTTTAGGGCCGGCCCTTGAGCCAGGCGCCCAATTATAGCAGGACCTACGTCTCTTGGCTGCCTAGGCAGCTGTGAATTATCAATCTCCTTGATAAAAATTCCTGGAGATATAAACTTAAATTTTCTATATGACATGACCTAATTTCTCCTTTGGCGAACATGCTTTTTCTTTAATAAATAGTAATATAACAAGGCAAAAACCTTTTTAAGATTCTAATCTCTGTAAAAATCACTATTGGGGTCAAATTGCTGTGTGTCTCCCATGATTACGCGCTCACGGGGTATCTTAACTTCTACTGCATTTTCGCGTTTAATAATCTTGGGTCGTTTTTGATTTTCGCCCTCTCCAATGACATAGCCCAACACATCAAAGCTAATTTTTGTTTTATAGTTTCTCTCTTCGTCTTTGTACTGCGCAAGATTAGTTTCCTGTGCTATTGTTTTCATAAATACTTCATATGAATGGCCCGCGCGCTCAATGATAAAAGAGTTGATATGACCGCCGAGAGTTGTAAACGGCTGCAGCATCTGATTCATTTGTTGTTGATAGTTTGAATTCAAGACAATATCATATTTAATATCCACATAAACAGGTTGCGGTATATATAAGGTTTCTGTTACAATTTTTTTGTTTTTCTTTCCAACCTTCGGATAATAGGATTGTCTTTCTGGGGAGCGATTGACGTTACCAAATTTTTTTCTATTGTCTGCAACAGAGAAATTGTTTGTTTTGTCTTGCACAATTCTTCTTCCAATCATGATTCTTCCGCCGTGCCGCGGCCCAATCATAAATGGGGCTGCACCGTAATACTTACCTTTCTTGGTCAAGTCTTTATTAATAGCTGTTCTCTCAACGCTTATAATTGGGTAAATTAAAGTTCCATCCAAATCATATAATTCTTTTTTCTCCTTTGTAAAAAACGCTCGCTCGGGCGATGACCAAATAATCGGTACCTTTTTCCATCCCTTGTTCGTTTCGGTGCGGATATCCATTTTTTCATTGATAAAATCATAAAAAGCAAAATCAATTGTTTCCAAATTCGATGGTTCTATCGATATATCTTTAAGGACATCGTTAGCATTTTCAACGCCCGTATATGAATAATCATCAGCTGGCATCGAACGTTCCCTCTCTCGCTTTTACGCATTTTGCCTCAATTTCAAAAACCCTCTCCCATCCAGCCCAAGCTTGTCCAAATATTTGTTTTGGGTAATTGAGAGTTAAAATTTCAAAATGATCTTGACCATATAAAACAAAATCGCCCTCACGCACATATAGGTCCTGATCTTCTACTAGGCGTCGTCTGTGAAATTTGACTATAATTGTCAGCCTCTTATCAATTCCTAAATTTGATATTGTGGTGGTATATCCTTCCCATGTGACCAACGCGTTAACCTTAACTGGTGCTAGAAAATTCTTTTCTACGGCCTCTCCGTATAAAGAATGGAAATTAGTATTTTCTATGCTAATGGGATAATAAATGAGTTCTTGCCCTATAACGCGTTCTATTAATTCATCGTTTACTTGCTTTACAAGATCGCGTTCTTTTTTCCCCAAAAATAGAGGGGGTGGTGGAGCTGCTGGCTGGGACCATTTATTTTTATCTAGTGGCATCTCACATTACCCCACAAACACCTTGAGAGGAACATATTTTTCAATAGTGTTGACACTATCTGAGAGCTTGGCATCATTTTCCATTAATTTGGCATACGTCAACTCGTCTAAGACTGTCTTTAATTCTTCTCTCAAATCTTTTTGTTCGGTTTGGGCTTGTGTAACTAAGTCTTTTCCATCTAAAGTTACAGAATCTCCAGGAATCGGTATCGTTGCAAACTTACTTCTGATGGCGCCTAATATTCCTTTAGAAAGCGACAGGGCAAACCTACGAATCCACTGTTTTCCAATCGCGTTAATATTATCATAAGGAATATTTTCGAAAGGAAGTGTATTCATGTTATTTATCCCTTCGATTGGGGCACCTCCGCCTCGTCCTTCCACGTCTCCGACATCCCATGGGTCGGAATCTACAAAGAACTCCATAAAAAACTGGTGTGGACTAGTATTAACAATATTGGGAAATATTCTTATTTTATTATTCTTTATCTCATATGAATAGTGCGAATTTCTTGTGTAAATAGCATCTTCGAAGGCCATGGCCTGTGCTTTGTTCTGCCATGGCGGAATTATCTGAAATGTTGAATCGTCTGTCCATTGTCCATAACTAGACAAATCTCCAACTGTATTCAAGCCCCCATAATACCCGTAAAACCGCCACATGGCTTGAGGTGATTTATAATACACTTTTGTAACATTAATTCTCTTATTACCAATTTTGCCATAAAATTGCATGGTGGTGTCGGTGGCTGCTGAAGAAGATAAAATCTGCTGTAAATCAAAGTCTTGTTGCCCGGTAGAACCGCTAAAGGAGGCTGAGTAAATTGTTGTTTCTCCGCCAAAGCCAATTTCAGTTGAAACACCGTAGCCTACTCTTCGAGCATATGCAAATTCGAAACGAGGATATTTAAGATTAATATCTTTGCCGGATAGACCATCGCCGCTCTGAATCTGACCTTCGTGATCGAAAGTGCCCGTTGTAGCGCCTAATAAGTCTGAAAGTGAATTTTTTGCTTGATGAATATTGATAAGATAAGAATACTCTAAAATTGCCTCTTCATATGCGGTAAATACACTGCCACTCGTTAACTCAATATCTAGCACGTCGCCACCGAACTTTCTATATGTGTAGGCTACCTGTTCGGCGGCCCCAGAACAAAAGTATTCAGAAAATAATGACGATGGTGTGCTGGAGTCTGAATAGATTTGAAACGGTAACGCAGTATTGTTTTCTGCATCACTAGGCACACTAGCCGATGGAAGCACCACTGTGCTTGTTTGAGACGCTGGTCTTAAGGTGGGTTGTGCCATTCATTAGATCTCCTCACTATAAATAGTTTTGGGGATCAGAAAAAGCTACAGAGAGAAGGTGTATTAGCTTTCTTTCTTCTTTTTCCAGAAAGGGCTCTTTTTAACTTTCTTGTCCTTTTTAGTTGTTTTTACGGTTTCTTCCACTACTTCTGCTGCTTCTTGGGCTGCTTTCTTGG
>Ga0114908_1001868_pt1 | contig 10406 bp, 18 predicted proteins | sample MalvireepMed_s17_FD_87292 | JGI IMG/M metagenome (GOLD analysis project Ga0114908, IMG submission 87292) | Marine viral communities from the Global Malaspina Expedition - Malaspina viral metaG DeepMed_s17 | ecosystem: Environmental > Aquatic > Marine > Oceanic | place: Mediterranean Sea... | reverse complement strand
ATTATCTGCCCCTAACAGCTCTATCCTGGCCCCATTCGGCAGATCGCAACGTAATTCTGTCTCGTGATACCGGACGCCAGGGATAGGGGCCGTATACTGTTTCAGATAATCCCAGACAATCGATTTTGCCTGCTTGTAGGTTCCTGTCAGAAAACCATAACGGGCCATCTGTTTTGTTGTACTGGCGGCATCGCGAATCAGATGGTTGATCGCCATCACCGACTTGCCGGCCCGACGATGCATCACGATGCAGTTAAACCGCGACTTGGAGATCTCGGCGTGCAGGTAGCCCTGCAGCTTACGAGGCTCATAGGGGATCTGTATAAGCGTCATTTTGCCTTACTTGTGAGAACCAATGAGCGAATAAAGGCTCCGCTCGTATACTTGGTCGATTTTAACGCGCGAAGACCGAGAACCGCTCGTTGGATTGGCCTCTTATAGGAGCGGTTGCTCAGGGTCCGCTCGTATCGTCGTCAGGCTCCGCCTCTATCATAACACGATGGCAAGCGCCACATTCGCCCCGGCCGTCAGACAACCAGACGATACGCGTCACCTCACCGCAGAAGTCGCAGGCGATAAGCCGAGAACCGCTAGCGTTAGGCGGTTGGGTAGACGACGCCATTTAGAATCGCCTGCTCGGCTGCGCGCAGTACCTGGGACGCTTCGAGCTTGTTGACGACCTTGGCATCATCGATGATCACCGTGATGCCCGTGGACGTAGAGCCGCCGTCAGCCGCTGTGTAGGCTTCGGGCAGGGTGTTTACGTCGCCGGTTATGGTGAAAGTTCCCATGTGGGTGTCTCCTCTGTGTGTGACGGTACGGAGCCGTCGAAAGGGTATATATCGTCTACTAGACCCGCCGGAAAATTCGGGGGGGTGGGGGGCCGAAAACTGCAAAAAAAACATTTTTCTCAGCCAGCGACGACGATGCCGCCGGCCCCGGGAAACTGCGACCTTGCCTAGAGCGTCAGATCAGCCAGCCAGAGGTCGAGCGCAGAAAACAAAGACATTCGGGTGCTACATCTAACATGGCGCACCTCTGGCGCACCTGGCTCGATGTTGGATCTCGCCTCGATCGTGACGCAGTTTAAATGCGCGGCTCGCGCGCGGCAAGGAGGCAGGCAGCATCCACCCCACAGGTTCAGCTGGCAGCATGGGCAGGCAATGGGTCGGAGGTGGAACCAAGCCTAGCTCAGCCAGGGTTAGCTACGCGGAAAGCAAAGAAGCGCGTCCAGGCTCACATGCTCGACCAGCCTAGCTGTCTCGTGGCACGTTTCAGGCCATCAAGTCAACAATGACAACGTGGTGTGGATTATCAAGCCTATCCTCCAGCGTCCTCAGCTGCTCCGTTGTTAACAACGCCAAGGCAGCTACAGCGGTGTCCCATCTCGTCTGGTGCCAAAGCTGATTGGGAAAGAATGCCTCGATAAGCTCGCTCTCTGCCTCTCGTGAAGTGCTCTCAGCTCCCAGAACCATCAGCTGCAGCTCACGCATTATATCTTGCGACGTGATCCCTCGGTCCATCAGCTGCCGAGCCTTGCCGATGGTCTCATCCAACACGTCGAGTTCGTCTGTCACTGCCGCATCATCCTGCTCAGCAGCTCTGTTAGCGCCGCTTCGTATCTGCTCCGCACCTGGCGCCGATCAATATTTAATAGCCTGCCGATCTTGGTCCATGCCGGTCCTCTAGCCCTTCGAGCAGCTGAGAAGGCGACGGCCCAGACAATTCTACGCTGTTCTGGCTGCAGCAAGCCGGCCAGCTCGATCGCTCTATTATAACGTGTCACCTGTTGCCTGGTGGCTTGCAGTCTGACCTGCGTCGTATCGTCGGCATAGGACAGCCACTCAGCCTTGTAGTCGGGCCAGTAAGTAGTCGTCACTTTAGCTAAGGCACGGGGCAGGCGGTGCTCGGTCTCTGCAGCTTCAACAAACAGCCTGTGCAACGGCCCTAGTACATGGTCATCGTCGATCGTCGTCATCGTCTAGCCAGGACTGCAGCTCTTGCTGGTGCTCGGTGTGCTTTTGGATGCTCCATTGGCGCTGGAGTTCATCGACGTGGAGCTGGTTAGCAACGCGTTTTATAATTTTCTTGACAGCCTGCGAATCAGCAGTACCCTCGCGCCACTGCTTCGCGGTTAGTAGCTTCTCGGTTAGAAGCATCTAAGTAGTCCCTTCTAGAAGAATAAATAAAATTAAATGTTATTGGCTGAGTAGCTACTCGCTAGAAGCTCCTAGACCTAGAAGCTACTAGGCAAATAACATTTTAATTTTTTAACTCTTTTATACGCCGCACATTCCCTCGCATTCGTTGTCAAGCAAGGAGATGGCAGTTTTTTTCCCATCTTCGAGGCCCGTATGCTTCGGTCCAGCATCCTAGCCTCGCTTATTGTTCTCTTCCATCCACGTCGTTACGGCACCGGGCAGCTCGGTATGGCCGCGCAGCATGTGTCGCACCTTGCTGGACTTCATGCCCCACAGCCGACCGGCAGCGTCATGTGAAACACCGTGCTTGAGGAGCAGCTCCTGCAGCAGCTTGCGGTCTTCGTAGGCCTTGAGGATGTCCTGCTTGTCAATATTTCTCATCGCCTGCTAGAACCCACCGTGTGCGCGTTTCCTCGGAGCGGTAGACGACCATCGTATTATGGTGGAACGGCGCCGGTGGCGGTAATTTATGGTGTGGGCGCCTTTGGCCTTCGGGTCACCCTCGCCGCGATGACACACCGCATGATGGTAGGCGCAGTATGAGCTGCCCGTCGCTTGCGGCTGCTGGCAATAGTGCCACCCGGGGCGGCGAACATCGCCGGTGACAAACCGACAGCCCTTGGCTTCCTGGCACGTCGCCGGATCTATCCCGTCCTTGACCGCACGCTGGTAGACCTCACCCATCAGCTGGGTTGCTCGTGGCACCGCGATGCGCAGCTCCCTGGCAACCGAGCGAACCGTGCCGCCATTGGCAATCACGCCGGCAGTGACGCGGATCTCATCCTCGGTCAGTTTCTTGGGCTTCTTCCTTGCGCCATTTGGCGTGCCCCGACGCGGCGCTTCCCTCGGGCAATGGCGATGGATAATGCCGGCAACCTGGTTGCGTGTACCATCAATAACCTCGGCAATCTGTGAGTAGGACATCTCCGTATTGAGGTACATCTCGATCACCTGGTCATTCACCATTGCTTACATTCTCCTGCGATTATTACCGCCAGGTCCGCCTGCAGCTGCGCCGCTTGTGACAACGTGAGTGGCTCGTAAACGACGTAGACATCGCCGTTCTCGTCGGCTTGTTGGTACAGCTCACTATCAATGCGCAGCACCAGCTCAGCTGGCCCACCTCTAACCGTCTGGCGGACAATCACGGACATGGTCAATGCATCTCCTGCAGCATCGCCCTGGACTGTTCTTCGACGATCCGCGCATGGGGCGTTGCTGGACGTAATGTCACCAAGCCGGTCAAATAGGTCCTACAGTCGTCGATCGACTTCACGGTATAGACATGTACCCTGAACCGTGACAAATCGCTGTGGAGGCTTCTCTGGGCCTCTGAGACCTTACCTGTGCTCGATTTCACCTCCAGAAAGATCGGCCCAACGTCATCTGGGTGGATAAATCCCTCTGGCGGCACCAGCAGCTCCAGATCCGGCCAGCCCGGGCGCATGCCCATCGCCTTGAGCTTCTCGACGTACCAGGGCTTGCGGTCCCCGCCATTCGGGGAGTGATGCACCACGCTGTCAGGGATTACCTCCTGCAGCCATCTGACGATAGCTATCTGTAGCCGGGCTTCAGTCTGTCGATTTGCCATTGCCATTCTCCCAGGGCTTCGGGTTCTGCCGGCGGCGGATGATCCAATCCTCCAGCACGACCGTCTGCCCGGTGGCGACCTCGATGCGCTGGCACATATCCAGCGACGGGTGGCGCTTGCCAGACAGGAGCAGCGAGACGTACGACGGGTTGACCCTCAGCTGCCGTGACATCTCGGCGTTGGACTTGCCGGTGGCACGCATGTAGTCGGTAAAATCCATCGAGTCATGGCCTTTTTGTCATTATTATGGCCGGATTGTGCATCTCATGTAACCATCTCTGCAATAGCGCAGTTGCTATCAGGATGGCGCAAGGTGTAGAAAGATGTCGTTCTCGGTGTTCATTTCCCAACCGGCGAGCAGTTTTGTCATCATTGTGGTCGGACTTGACAGGGATGGATCGTCGTGTTGAATAGAATCCGACAGATGCGTATGCGTGCGGGGTTCTCTTGCGCCGAACTTGCCAGACGCCTGGACATGATCCCGGCGACCCTGGGTAGGATCGAACGCGGCGAGCGCGGCCTGCGCACCGAGCTGGCGGTCAAAATCGCCGATGTATGCAGTTGTCGGTTAGAGGAAGTTGTTGGCGTACTCGAAACCACCGAGTTAGTGCCTGACGACACGGCCAATCGGTTGCCGATCGTTGGCAGAACTTTGTTCGGAACCGGCGTCGCTATGACACAAACTGGAGCCACAATACCACGGCCAAGCGTCGTCGCAGGCGTTGAAGATGCCTACGGCTTCGACATGCCCGATGCCACAATGTCGCCACGTTACGAACCCGGGGAGGTCTTAATTGTAGATCCCAGCCGCAGGGCCAAGCCTGGTGATTACGTTATTGCCGGCACGTTGGTCGACGGCCAGGAGCTGGGCACCGCGTATCGCCTGGAGAAACTGGACGACTTCGGCGTGGCGCTCGAAACCCTTAACCCTCAAGAGACAACAAGGAAGCCGCTCAAAGAAATTACACGCCTGCACGTTATTGTCGGTTCACTGATCGGTAGATGACTGACAAACCAAAAGACCACAATGTGCTGGATATTAGCACCGGCCTGGAGCATCAGACCACCGACAGCGACGTGCCGCATACCGGCTGGTCGAAGACGGCTGAGGAGATCGACACGTACCTCGGAGAAAACACGCCAGACGAGATAAGGGCTGCGCTGCAAAAGATGGGCCGAGCTGCCGACTTTTCTGCAACCGAATTTCACGAGCACCAAAAATATTCCCATGAATTGATGCTCAGAGTCATCCCCTTCATGGATCTCGATCGGGGCAAAGACGACGACTAGCATGCTCGCGGGAGTTATACGCGCCGCTCACAGCATTTCCTTTAGTTACCCACAAGAAATAGTTACAACGCCACGTTGTCATCATTGACACCAATATGGTGCCGGTTTTAGGTTTCTGGTGTTCACGGGTGTTGGAAGCCAGGAGCTGCGATGCTGGTACATCACTCCGACCTCCAAGTTGGAAGCAGCTCCTGGCACTTACTGTTTTTCACAGAGGTGGGTCTTGGGCGTACCGGACTATTACAAACGGTTGCACATGCGGCACTGGTCGCAAACCAAAGCGCGCTGTTCACTGGCATACCTCTGCGCCGAGTACATGTACCGCCAACCCCGTTATTCTCAGGCGAAACGCGCGGTCGCCGAGGGTGACGTATCGGCCCTCCAAACCCTAGAGCATTACGATAAACCCGATACTTTCCCCTTGGTTGTCGGCTCTGCTATCCATACTGCAGCCTTCGCAGTGGCCAACGGCACGAGTGACCGCGACGCCTTCCGCGACATGCTGTCCCACCTGCAGGAGCACAAGCCCGTCCCCTGGATCGACAAGGACGCCAAGCAGACCGACTACTTATTGTCCGACGATGGCGATCGAATCTCCCTGACCTTGAAGCATGCCGCCGCCGGCATTCGCGAGGCCTTCCCCGGCGCCAACCAGATCGACGCAGAGGAGAAGTTCTATCACGAGCTGCCCGGTATCGAGTTACCCGTCCTGGGCTATTCCGATGGTCGCGGCGCTGGCGTTGTCGGCGAGCTGAAGACCCACTGGGATAACGTGCGAGCCAACACGAAATCGGGTTTCGCGATCAAATCCCTGCCCAAGGAACCGCCGTTTCAGGATGTCATCCAGGTGGGGTTATACCGCAGGCACTTCGGTGGGCAGGCAAAGCTGATCTACGCCAACCGCATCGGGCACCGGGTCTTCGAGGTCGACGAGGACAGATGCGAGCAAGCCGTCGAGGCGCTGACCGATGTGTTGCGCAAGCGGCAATCCATATTCCAGCGCTGCGATGGCGTCGCCCAGTTGCTCGGGTATATCGAGCCTGATTGGACCGACTTCCGCTGGAATGACTACAAGCCAGAATTGTTGATGGAGTTGAAAACACTGATCACCGGAGGATGGGATTTATGAATGAGGAGATTGGATGATGGCGCGGCCCAACCACTTGCTGCAGAGCTTGCCAGACGGCCCACCAGAGATGACACCGGAAGGCGGTATTGGGATGCAATCCCAGATGATCGGCGAGCTGGTCGCGGCCAAGGCGGCAGCAGATCACGAGCTGCGCAATGTTAGCAAGTCCAAGTCCAATGACTTTTTTCATAGCACCTACGCAGATCTGGATGCGGTCACCAAACAGGTGCGGCCAATCTATGGCAAGCACGGCCTTATGTTTGCGCAAGCGCCTTGGTTCATAGATGGCACAGATGTGCTGGTGACGACATTGGCACACAACTCGGGTCAGTGGATCAGGTCGGTCATGCGCCTGGAGCCTGTGCCAAACAAGGAAGGCAATATCACGCCGCAGGCACACGGTTCGGCGCTGACCTACGCCCGACGCTACGCGCTGTCGGGGATGGCAAACATCGCACAGACCGACGAGGACGATGACGGCAATGCAGCCTCAACGCCACCACTGGTTGAACACGCGGATCACTACGGCGGTGCAGATGAGGACGGCGCACTAAAGCCGCCAACAGATGACCCGCCATTTCCACAGACTGAGGACGAGACAAAATTATTCAACGCGATCGACGCAATCAGTTCGATGGACAGCCTGAGAATGTTTTCAACCTCACCTGAAATGCAGCAGCTCAGGCAGCGGGTTCGCCGGGAAGTCTGGATAGGGCCGTGGGACGCGAAGAAGAAGGAGATTATTGATGGCAACCGATAACACGCCGACACTACTCAATATTAATCTGTTCCCCAACGACGGGCTGTCAAAGGGCGAGCAAGGGCCACCGACTGCGTACAGCTTGGTCACCCAGCCTGATGGCAAACAGGTGCAAGTCACCGCCGCTGACTTCCTGGCTGGCTGGCGGGGCAGGGTACCACCCTTCTCGAACAACGATCTGAAATTCCGCGAGCCGGTGACGCTCCATAAGGGCGTCGTTTACGAAGGTCCGGGGTGGGCCAACAACGACTTGAAGGCCAAGGACGCCCAAGGCAACAAGCTGCTGCTGCAACGCAATGGCCGCGACATTCCGCCGCGCGAGGGAGACGGCCCCCCGGTCGGCGATCAGGTGATGCTGAGGTATCTGAACATCGCAATCAAGGTGTCGACCTACAAACGTCGAGAAGAGCAAGCACCGCCGCCTGTCCCGCCTGCGGCAACCGTCAGCAACGACGACGACTACAGCGAGCTCGACCTATGATCGCGGATATCGATGTCACCGACCTGGCCAAGGACATCCAAGACGCAATCGACAAGCGGTCGAAAACGCACCGGGTGGAGCCGCCAACGCCCGAGTTCACCACCGTCAGGGAAGTCGCCAGGAGACTGTTTGGCCAGCCCTCGCTGCACCACGAGGCGCGTGTTCGGGTGATGCTCAAGGAAGGCAAGATAAAGGGCACCAAGGCAGGCAGCGCGAAGTCGTCGTGGTGGGTGTTTAGAGATTCGGTTGAGGAGTACATCGCCAAGTCCAAGGCAGCGGCGGACGACCATGACGCTGCTTGAGGACATCGCTGAGTGCAACAAGGCGCGCTGGGAGCTGGCGCGTATTCTCCTGGGCGAGCGCGTCACCGGCGACATCGTCGAGCTGCATAAGGAAGCCATCGCAGAGGCGACGCGGTTACTTATAGTCGAATATGAGTTTCGCCTGGAAGTACACGACTGGACATACATGATGTCCGATGACCCGTACGTCTACAAGAAAGGCCACGCCGAGCAGCGCTGGCTGGAAGAACGGGCGAATAGATCACTCGGCCGCATCGGCGACGAGTACCGCTGGCGGTTCGACGACAAAAAGAAAAGGGCCGGCGCGAAGGCCGGCCCCGAGTTACCGTCTAAACCTTGACTAACCAAACGCTACCTCCACTACATTACGCTGAGCCTTGAACACCGCGTCGACGCAGTCGGCCTCGTTGGCGTCGCGCACGGGGTCAGTGATCCACTCCTTATAATGCTTCCGTGTTACATCGTCGTTGGCGTGGCCCAGCAGCTCGGTGATCCGCTTGATCGGCAGCTCAGCGTGGAACAGGACCGAGCAGTACAGGTGACGTAGGTCGTGCCATGTCAGCAGGGTGATGCCGGCATGAGCAGCTGCCTCGGCCAGGGTGTTGAAGACAACGCCGTCGTCGCGCTTGCAATTCTTGGCCTTGCCGACTTGACCGTCCGACCAGCTGCGCAGCTTGGCGATCTCGGCGTCTGTCTCGTTGCCCCGCAGTTTGAACAACCGATAGGCCTTGCTTGTCGAACCGGAGTAGAGCAGCAGCCAACCGTTGACAGCAAACTGTGCGCGCTGCCAAGCCCGACGCCAAGGAGCGTGATCGGTGGCACCGAATAGCAGCTCGTCGTTGCCGATGTTGTTCTCCTCTTGATGCTGCCTGACCTGGTTGAGCAGATCCGCCGGCAGGCCAACGACACGCGCCTTGTTGGACTTGGGCAACCCGACGATCTTAGGCTGACGGCTTTCGACTTTCTTGAACGCGCAATCGATAAGCAGCTGGCGGGTGTTGTGTCCGATTTTGTTAGGCGAGATTGCCAACAGCTCGCCGGCACGAACGCCGGTCTTTGCAGCAACGTGGATCGGCAGCTCGGCATTGGGGTCCAACCGCCGCGCCCACTCCAGATGCAGATCGAACGAGGCCAGCAGGCGCTGATAGACTTCCCGGGCGAGAGCATCGACGCCGCTACGCTCGCGCGCCTTGGTCTGCACTGAGCCGAACGTGACGTGAGCGATCGGGTTATGCGAGATCCATTTGGCCGTGATGGCAAAGCTGAGAGCTTCTTTAACATCCTGCTTGAGCAACCGTTGAAAGTTTTTCGTGACAGGCTTGTCGGTGCCCAGCTTTTTCGCATTGCGGATTTGCGGCACCAGGTCGTTCTCAACCGCCTCATAGTCGATCGTGCTCAGCTGCACGTCGTTGATTGGAACGTCGCGAATTGTCAGACGCTCGATGTAGTTGGTGAGGCGCGAACGGATCGTGTCGTAATGATAGGCGGTGCCAACGTCGTCGGCTTCACGCTTTTCGAGATCGGCGCGCAGCAACTTGAGCGCGTCCTCAAAGGTGCGGCCAACGGTGGTCGATGGATTGTTGCCAGCACCGATGATGCCCTGCAGCTTTTTCGCGTACGCCAATGCAGCTGTCTGAGTGGTGAAAACCTGACCAGCATCGTCCTTGCGAATCCTTTTGCTGGGGAGCAAGCCGGCACGATGCTCGGCGCTGGCGATAATGTGAAACCGGATCAGTCCCCGGTCTTCGGTCGTCTTGGATTTGTCTCTCGCTACTCTCATCGTGACCTCCTGTTGGTGCATAGGTAATGACAACTTGTCATCAATATGGCCACAAATGGAGGCGATTACAAGCTCCAGGTCCACGTAAGGTCCACGAAGCCTAATTTCCGGCCGATGGCAAACCTGGCAGCGAGCTATAAAATGGCAGTATTCTGGGGAAAAGAGTGGGGCGAGTGAGGGGAATTGAACCCCCGACCTCCAGATCCACAATCCGAGTCTTGGCCTGTTTTTTCGACAGGCCTCTACCAAAACGGCAGATTTCTACACTCTTACCGTGACAAGGTTTAGAGGGATAATGTGGTGTGTATGGACATGCAGGTCCACGAGAGGTCCACCAACTTTGTCACGATGATGATGACAAGTCCTCGATCAGTTGAGGCTCGGGATCGGGCAGGGCTTCGGTGTCGGTCGCGCCGGTAGAGAGCCACGCGAGGGTGATCGTACCGTTGCCGGCCTGCGCCACCTGCGCCATGCCCTTGTCTCCATACAGGCGCGGGTAGAGACGCGTCGATTGCCAACGGACGTGCTGGCTCATATCGCGCATCGCAGCCACCTGCTCCTTGGTCCACACCTCTTCGCCACGCATCACGCCTTCGTATCTCTGGAGCACGGCATCGTTGAGACAGATCACGCCCAGCTTGTTTGCCGACAATAATCTGTCGTCCAGGTCGGGATCTTTGTCGCGCCAGCGGTTCACGGTTTTGCGATCAACGCCGATGGACTTGCAAGCCTGGGTGTAGGTCATGCCGTCCTGCATCGTCTCCACCAACTGGTCTTCCAGCTCGACGGTACGCTTGGTCGGCGGATTGCGTTTTTTCTTTGTTGTCATGTTGGCTCCTTTATCACCCAGCCTCGATTAACTCTGCTTCCAT
>Ga0114908_1001865_pt1 | contig 10410 bp, 10 predicted proteins | sample MalvireepMed_s17_FD_87292 | JGI IMG/M metagenome (GOLD analysis project Ga0114908, IMG submission 87292) | Marine viral communities from the Global Malaspina Expedition - Malaspina viral metaG DeepMed_s17 | ecosystem: Environmental > Aquatic > Marine > Oceanic | place: Mediterranean Sea... | reverse complement strand
TTTAAGATGACAACAGTTTAGTGGTGGGAGTGATGACCCAACCATGAAAATAACTGTTCGTTTTTTGATTGATGAATGACCCCGGAGTGATGACCCGGGGTCGCTTCATTTATAAGCTTTTGTTAATCAGTAATTTCTTACCTCTTATTTATAATTTCAAACTTAACTTAGATCGAATTTAAAACAAAATCTTATGAAACGTTGGGCAATTTGCTATGTAAGCAGTGAGAATGATAGAATGGAAGAAAATCATATCGAAATTTTGTTTTCCCAAACACAAAGAAATAATACGGCGAATGACATCTCTGGAATCCTTTTATATTCCCAGGGAAATTTCTTTCAGGTTATTGAAGGTGATGCGATTACGATTAAAGAGCTTTTTAAAAAAATCGAAAACGATGATAGACATCGCAATCTTTTTAGAGTATTTAATAGAGAGATCAAACAGGATCAATACGACGGCTACTGCTGTGATTTCTTAACCAAACACAATCAATCTGAAGAATTAAATGAAAATTATTACCTGCAGTTTTTAAAGAATCTGGATCATTCTTCGCAAACTGCAGTACAAAATATCCTAAAAGCTTTTGTAGATTAATATTGAAGGTCACACTTTTCTGAGGAATTATTCCTCATCTTCACCATAAATAAGATCGATAAAATCTTCCTTAGGCAAATCTCCAAAATAAAATTTAGTATCGATATCTGCCAAAAGCGATTCTATTTCTGGTTTATCGTAACGTACACCAATTAATCTGTTTTCGATATTAGAAACCGGCTCTTTACCAAAGAAATCACCAAAGATCTTAAACTCTTCAATACGACCTTTATCTACAAAAATTCGCAGGTCGATCTCTCCAATCGGGAATCGTCTGGTTCGCTGAATATTAAATTTTGGTGATCGCCCATAATTCCAATCCCAGGAATCATACTTTTCAGCCTTCAATTTATGAACACCTTCCCATTCCTCTGGAGTTAAGTGATAGGTTTCAAATTCCTCACGTTCTTCGTAAAGACCTTTTAAAATAATGCTTCTGAAAGTTTCTATATCTAAAGATTCCTCCAAAAACTCACTAATATTAGCTACCCGGCTACGAACAGATTTATGTCCTTTAGACTGAATTTTACTCATTTTTACCTGAAGCGCCCTGGTGACTTCATCTAAATCTGAATCTAACAGAAGCGTCCCATGACTAAACATTCTTTTTACGCTACTAAACTGTGCATTTCCCGAGATCTTCCGATCGTTAACTACAATATCATTACGTCCTTTTAATTCGGCCGGCACACCCATTTTGTTCAGCACTTTAATTACCGGTTCTGTAAACTTTCTGAAATTATTCAGGCTTTTTACATCATAATCTGTAATAAAACTGAAATTCAAATTTCCAAAATCGTGATAAACGGCGCCACCTCCAGAAATTCGGCGGACTACCTTGATATTGTTTTCTTCAACATAAGAATGGTTGATCTCTTCCAGCGTGTTTTGATTTCTACCTATAATGATCGAAGGTTCATTAATGTAAAACAACAAATAATCCTGACCCTGTTTAAAATTACGCAGTATATATTCTTCTAAGGCAAGGTTTAAAAAAGGATCGTTATTTCCTTCATTTTCGATAAAAATCATGGTCTTTTTTCTTTAGGTTGTTCAAAGATATTCAATTAAAAATCGATAAAGAAGCCGCTTAAGCTTTTCCTGTTAATCTTTACACGTCAAACATATTCTTAGTATTTTTGTTAGAGAAACATTCTGTAACAATGAAAGAAAAGATAATTGCCCCTTCCCTACTCGCTGCAGATTTTGCAAACCTGCAACGCGATATCGAAACAGTTAATAATAGCGAAGCACAATGGTTTCACATCGATATTATGGATGGTGTTTTTGTTCCCAATATTTCATTTGGAATGCCAGTATTAAAGGCGATTCAAAAACATGCTAAGAAACCTTTGGATGTACACCTTATGATCGTAGATCCAGATCGATACATCAAAGATTTTGCAGCGCTTGGCGCAGATCATCTTACCGTGCACTTTGAAGCCTGTACACATCTACACCGCACTTTACAAGCAATAAAAGCCGAAGGGATGAAAGCCGGCGTTGCTATAAATCCTCATACTAATGTAGATTTATTGAAAGATGTGATAAAAGATATCGACATAGTACTTATAATGAGCGTTAACCCCGGTTTTGGCGGACAATCTTTTATTGAGCATACGTACAATAAAGTACGCCGTTTAAAAGAAATGATCCTAAATCAAAACGCTGAAACTTTGATCGAGATCGACGGAGGGGTGACCAATAAAAATGCTTTAGAATTAACAAAAGCTGGTGCAGATGTTCTGGTTGCTGGTAGTTTTGTTTTTAAAGCTGAAAATCAATTAGAAACTATTAAAGATCTTAAGAATCTTGCAAACTCATAACGATACTTACGACATTGTAATTATAGGTGGTGGCCCAATAGGAATTGCATGCGGACTAGAAGCTGAAAAACACGGTTTATCCTATGTAATCCTGGAAAAAGGTTGTTTGGTGAATAGCCTTTACTATTACCCCACGAATATGACTTTCTTTTCTACTTCTGAAAAATTGGAGCTGGACGGAATTCCTTTTATAAGCACCAATCCTAAGCCAAGAAAAGCAGAAGCATTAGAATATTATCGCAGAATTGCTACTTCTAACGAAATGAACATTCGCTTGTTCGAAAAGGTTACTGAAGTAAAATCAGATTCGGCTGTAAAAGAAGTGATCACCACAAAAGGTTCGTATAAAGCCAAGAATGTTGTAGTGGCTACTGGTTTCTACGATATTCCAAATTATATTGGCGTACAGGGTGAAGAACTTCCAAAAGTAGCACACTATTACGATGATCCTCATTATTATGCCACTCAAAAAACCATTGTTGTAGGTGCTAGCAACTCGGCTGTAGATGCTGCTTTAGAAATTTACAGAAAAGGTGGAGATGTTACCATGATTGTTAGAGCTGAAGATATTGGGCCACGAGTAAAATATTGGGTTAGACCAGATATCGTTAACAGGATCGAAGAAGGAAGCATTAAAGCCCATTTTAATTCGAGCATCAAAGAGATTAAAGAGAACGAAGTTATCGTGCAAACACAGGATGGCGAGGTGCATATCGAAAATGATTTTGTGCTGCTTCTAACCGGTTATCGACCTAATTTCGAGTTCTTAAATAAAATAGGAATCTCTCTAAAAGACGAGAGTAAGCGCATCCCGATGTACAACGAAAATACGATGGAAACCAATATTCCTGGCATCTATCTCGCCGGTGTTATTTGCGGCGGAATGGAAACTCACAAATGGTTTATAGAAAATTCACGTATTCACGCGAAACTTATCGTAGCCAACATTGTTGGATAAATCAAGAACCTTGGGACAAGCCAAGTAAAATCAACCCCTCAATGAGGGATTAAAAACTATAATCTCAAATTATGCAATTTCAAGACTGATTTTTGCTGAATTTGGGATTTCTTTTTTTGCGTTAAAATGAACTATCTTTAAGTATTCATTTTTTCTTATGCCAGCTGAATATCACATTTTAAACGGCGATGCCTTAAAACATCAATTTCCCGCCGCAATTAAAGGCGATTTAATCATTGCACGCGAATGTTTGATTGAAGGCCCCACCCAAGAAACAGATTTTGACCGATTTTTCACGAAAAGAGCTGCATTTATTTCTAAAACTTATGCTGAAACTGAAGAAAATTACCTTAAAAATGTAAAATCTGAGTTTCAAAAGATCTTAGATATTGAGGAAGACTGCGAAATTAATCTTTGGTTTGAGCATGATCTTTTTTGCCAGGTTAATTTATGGTTTGTAAGCACCTTAATTGCTCAAAATCCACATTTGAACAAGGTTTTTTTAGTGATGCCAAATAAACTTAGGCAATTTGGTTTTGGCGGATTAAGTAAAACCGAATTAATTGAAGCCTACAAACATCGAAAATCGATAAATAAGATTCAGGATTTTGCAGCACTCTGGCGATATTATCAAAACAATGATCTGGAAGAATTAAAATTAGCGGCTAAAAATCTTCAAAAAGAATTTCCTTTTTTGGCACCAGCAGTTGAAGCTCATATTGCAAGGATTCCGCATAAAAATGATCCTGTCCGCCCGGTAAAAGTAATTTTAGAAATCATGAATGAGCTGAAAACTGAAGAATTTATTCCTATTTTTAAAGAATTCAGTAAAAGAGAAAGCATCTACGGTTTTGGAGATCTTCAGGTGAAAACACTTGTTGAAAAAGCACGAAAACTTCGATAAGTAAAACACCTCGGGACAAGTACACAAGGCATTCGTTGGGAATAAATATTTAATTTCGAGGCAAACCTCGAGGCATCATAGCCTTTGGCGGTGCCAACAAAACAAAACCCCGAAAGAAACTTCCGGGGCTTGTATCACAACATTTAAGTACTTATTAGATCAACACTAATTCTGATGAGCTAATAATATCGTTTCTATTTAATAGTTTTCCGTAGAATTCAAGGTCGTTCTTACCGCTTTTAAAAGATTCATCCAACCATTCTGTAGCTTTATGTACAGGAAATGTAAAAACTTTAATATTTGGATATCCTTGTGGCGAGGATCCCTGATTAATGCCAATTTCTATAGTTTTATCTTTCTTGTTATAAAAAACAAACTTTGCTAAAAAATTATGACGTAGTAAATCGATAAAGTCCTGCGGAATTTTTTCACAATCCGTGCATTCCTCGATATACTGATTTACCAATACCCTCAATGATGTTTTAATCTCCTCCGTTCTTAAATAAGATGCCATAGTTTTTAGTTTTTTTGTTGTTAATACTCAGCGAAAATAGTTTCAATCCATAGACTTCAAAAGCATTTGTGTAAGGTTTAACTCGAAGATATAAAATCTTCACAATATCGTTTTCGTAGGTGTCTCAATTTTACCCCGCCTAAAATCAGAATCAAATAATTGCGGATTTTCACTAATCTCCTGAAATACAAATTCCTGAAATTTTAAAGCTTAAATTATCATTTCAATAAAAATGGCTATATTCTAAAAAAATTTAAATTTTATTTTAACAAAATGAATAAAATCGTACTCTGGTCACTTTGCGCCGCATTTGCAGGATTTCTATTTGGTTTCGATACTGTAGTGATATCGGGAGCTGAGAAGCAATTACAACAAATCTGGCAAAGTTCAGATGCCTTTCATGGCACCTTTGTAATTGGTATGGCATTATGGGGTACGGTTGCTGGAGCACTCTTTGGAAGTTTCCCAACAAATTACTTCGGAAGAAAAAAGAGTTTATTTTTTATAGGAATTTTATACGTGATCTCAGCTTTGGGATCTGCTTTGGTAGATGATCCTTATACCTTCGGAATATTTCGATTTATTGGTGGCTTGGGAGTTGGAGCTTCAACGATCGCTGCGCCCGCCTATATTTCTGAAATTGCTCCTGAAAAAGATCGGGGAAGATTAGTGGCTTTTTATCAATTCAATATTGTTTTAGGAATGTTAGCGGCTTATGCTTCAAATTATCTTTTACGAGAAACCGGAAGCGAACCCTGGCGCTGGATGATTGGTATGGAAGCTTTACCTGCCTTAATTTATACATTTTTGGTGCTGGTTATTCCGCAGAGTCCGCGTTGGCTAATTTCGCAGGGCAAAATGGAAAAAGCACGTTCTATTTTAGCTAAAATCGACACCTCTAAAGATTTAGACAGCAAGATTGCTGAAATTAAAAGACAGGCAGATCATGGAAAATCTTCCAAAGAAAACATCTTCATGAAAAAATATCGCAAACCTTTGCTTTTAGCTTTTCTTATTGCTTTTTTCAATCAGTTTTCGGGAATTAACGCCCTACTCTATTACGCACCAAGAATTTTTGAAGAAGCCGGATTAGAAGAAAGTGCTTCTTTATTAAGTAGTATTGGTGTTGGCGTTACCAACATTATTTTCACCTTCCTAGCCTTATTTTTAATCGACAGGTTAGGACGAAGAACCTTAATGTTTATAGGATCTATTGGTTATATTGTTTCTTTAGCAATGGTTTCGGCTGCGTTCTTTTTAGATTGGGGTGGGATGAGTGTTCCTATTTTCATCTTTATTTTTATCGCAGCACATGCGATTGGGCAGGGCTCTGTAATTTGGGTTTTTATTTCTGAAATTTTCCCGAATCATTTACGCGCCGGCGGGCAAGCATTTGGATCTTCAACACATTGGGTGCTTGCAGCGATTATTCCGTCACTGGTACCAGTTTTATTTGGAAGTATTGGTGCAGGCTGGGTATTTGCCTGTTTTGCGTTTATGATGGTTTTACAATTATTGTACGTAAAATTTATGATGCCCGAAACCAAAGGAAAATCTTTAGAAGACCTTGGCCTCGGGCTATCAGAAAGAGAATAATTTATTGGCACCGCCAAAGGGTATAATACCCCGAGGCTTGCCTTGAAATTATAAATTTATTTCCAACGAATGCCTTGTGTACTTGCCCTAAGGTAATTTACTCTTCTGTATAAATTCCTTTAGTCGTCATAACGATAGGCTTAATAGTACCATCTTCATTGTATTCCATTTTTTCGATACAAACAGATCTACTGTAGCTGGAACCATCAGTTTGGATTCCTCCATTGTGGTAAATAAAATACCAGTCGTTATTAAAATCTACGATTGCCTGGTGGTTGGTATTACTGTTTCCCGCAATCTCATTTAAGATGCCTTTGTATTCATAAGGTCCTTCGATATCATCTGCCATGGCATAAGCGATCTTCTCTGGGAAACCTGTAGCATAGGTTAGGTAATATTTCCCGTCTTTTTTGTGAACCCAGGGAGCTTCAGTAAATTCTAAACCTTCAAAGTCTATTTTCTTGATCTCCCCATCGATCTCTATCATATTATCTTTAAGCTTGGCATAATAGCAAACTCCATTTCCCCAAAATATCCAAGGCTGGTCGTCGTCGTCAATAAAAATTGCAGGATCTATACATGTCCAGGAATGCGTAGATGCAAAACAATCTTCATTAGTCAATAATGGTTTTCCCAATGCATCTTTGTAAGGACCTTCTGGTTTATCTGCAACCGCAACGCCTATACCATTCCAGTTGGTACTGATGTACCAGTAATATTTATCATTTCTTTTCATTACGTGGCCCGCATAAGCATCTCCACTTGTTGCCCATTTAAAATCTGTAATCTTTAAAGGAATAGGATGTTCTTCCCAGGTTTTCATGTCTTTCGTAGAAAACACCAGCCAATCCTTCATTTTATATCCTTTTTGGCCACCTTCGTAATCGTGACCGGTAAATAACCACAGTACATCATCGTCTACAAAAGCAGCAGGGTCTGCAGTGTATTTATGCGTAAAGATTGGATTTTGTGTAGGTTTAAAAACCATAGATGAATCTTTTTGCGCATAAATGCTCACTCCAAACAGTGAACATATCATCACTAAAATAACCTTTCTCATTTTCATTAATCTTAATTTATTCTTTTTCGGGTGCACCACCCCATTTATCATTAAGCCGTTTTACTTCTTCTTTGGTTATACCAATTACGCTACCATGCCGCGGAAAAAAATCTTTGGTAAAACTTTCGGTTTCTTCTGAAAAATTAAAGAGATCCTTACTTCTCTGAAATTCATAGCGACCACTTGAATACAAATCGTACATTAAAATATATTCGTTGCTATCATTTAGCTTAAAAATTGAAGAGCCCTCTACATGTGTTTTTGTACCGGCATACACATCTAAGTATTTAAAATCTTCTTTCCACGGTCCTTCAAGAGACTTACTCACCGCCTGCTGAATTCCATTTTTTATTTCCTCTCCTTTTTCGTTTTTGGTATTTCCTTTATAAAACAAATGGTAAAGTCCATCTTTATAAATGATATCTCCATCTATCGCACCATATTTGGCGCGAAACATTAAAGTTGGTTCACTTTCAAAATCTGTAAAATCTTTATTGGCGTAGGCGCTATAAAAATCCAGATTGTCTTCTCCTTCAAATCGGATTGTAAAATAGATAAGGTACTTATCCTTTTCTGTATCGTAAAAAGTTTGTGGCGCCCAAACCCAGTGTACATTTTTGAAAGTTTTAGGGTATTGTTTTTTGAAATCTATTGCTGAAGTTTTCCAGTCGATCAAATTATCAGAATGCATTAAAACGATTCCGGGATTACTTCCCCAACCATTTTTTACGGTAAACATATCTGTTGCAACCATAAAAAATTGATCCTTATTTCTTAGAATATGAGGATCACGTATCCCTCCGGAATTTGAAATACTATCTGATCCTATAATAGGCTGGTTATTATTTAAAGCTTTCCAGTTTTTAGCATCATGACTAACTGCAAATCGCAATTGCTCTCTAAGTTCGCCTTTTCCTGTACCTTCAAAATAGGCAAAAAGATACGCGTCCATATTCTTTTGGGCAATCGATAACTGCGAAAGAAATAGCAAGGCTAATAATCCAAATTTCACTTTCATACCTCAGGTTTTAAAAATCAAAATTCCAATGACCAGCTAAATTTTCAGCTTCTTTTTGACTAAGATGAATAACCGCACCGTGCTTTGGTGAAGAAAAATTAGTGGCTTTCATCACTCCTTCATTAAAATGTCCCAGATTTTTAAAATTCTTAAAATCTGTGGTTTCTAAAAATCCAAAGTTATGTGGCTGAATTCCGTAGATATCATACATCAGGATCCATTTATCTTCACCGATGATCTTCCACACGTTTGGCGCTTCGCTAGCTTGTGGTTCTTCATCAATCCATCTTTCCTGATATTGGTATCCTTTATTAATTTCTGAAGAAACTGCCTGCTTAATTCCAGGCGTACCATCGTGTGGTGTATAAAACATATGAAACTTATTGCCAATTTCACTAATATCAGCATCAATATAAGAGACTTCTTTTGGGTAATCGAAGATCAATTGTGGCGGTGTAAGTAAACTATCAAACTCCTTATTTACATAAGAGTAATACATCTGGTTACGCTCATTCCCCATTCGCATGGTGTAATACAGCATAAATTTACCCGCTTTTTTATCGAATATCGTCTCTGGCGCCCAGGCTGCTCCAACTTCATCAAAACCATCAAAAGTTTGATCTAAACGAACATTTGCTTTACTCCAGTGAATTAGATCGCTAGATTTCATTAGTACAAATCCGCGATTATTTCCCCAGCCATATTTCTCACCCTCACGTTGCCATTCGGTTTCCCGAAGTCCGTCACGTTTTGCGAAAATATGAAGATCTGTCATTGCCAGGTAGAAATTTCCTTCTGGCCCGCGATAGATATGAGGATCGCGAATTCCTTTTTGTTCAGCAATGGTATCGCCGGCAATTATGGCTTTACCTTCATTAATATCGGTAAAACTCTTACCGTCTTTACTTAAAGCCATGTGCAGGCTATGGTCGTTATCCTTAAAATAGACCATTAAGTAAGCGGCCATTTTATCCTGAACCTGGTTTTCTAAGTCTGAATTTTCTTCGGAATTTATTTCAGTTTTATCTTCAGAAGCGTTTTGCTTACAGGAAACAAATCCAAAAATAAGCATCAAAAACATACAAAATCGCATCCAATTTCTCATGGTCTTATTGTAAAGGTGCGATGCCTTCTAAAGTTGGCTTAACTTCAATGATCGAACCATCTTCGTTAAATTTAAGACTGTCGATAGAAACTTCTCTATGGTATCCTGCAGCTCTTCCCATCGCCTCTCCTTTAGGACGGGTAAAACGATGATATACCAAATACCATTCGTCTTTTCCAGGCACCTGGATAACCGAATTATGACCTGTAGCCAAAATTTCTTTTTCTACATCTTTTTGGATTACAATATTACTTTCAGGAATATCAAGCGGGCCAAGCGGACTATCAGCTGTGGCATAACGCACTTTATAATTAGGGCTTCTGGTATCATCTTCAGCCCACATAAAATAATATTTTCCGTTTCTAAAAAATACCTCAGCGCCTTCTCTAAATGTGCCATCTGGAGTGATCACTTTAGGTTTTTCACTTTTTATAGTGGTCATATCATCATTAAGCTCTACAACAGCCAAAAATCCATTTCCCCAGTACAAATAATTTTTTCCTGTTTGTGGATCTTCAAAAATATCTGGATCGATATTTTGCCCACCACGAATACCTTCTGGTTTTTCTGAAATTAATGGTGCTCCAGAATCTTTAAATGGTCCTTTTGGACTATCTGAAACCGCTACACCTACCTGCTGCGCAGCGGTGAAATAATAGAAATATTTGTAGGCTCCGTCTATCTCTTTTTCGATCATGGTTGGTGCCCATGCGTTTCTATTTGTCCATTCAACGTCTTTTTCTAAATCTAAGATCACGCCCTCATCTGTCCAGTTTACCAGATCTTCGGAAGAAAATGTTTTAAAATAAGTTCCAGACCAACCCGTAAAAC
>Ga0114908_1001864_pt1 | contig 10415 bp, 13 predicted proteins | sample MalvireepMed_s17_FD_87292 | JGI IMG/M metagenome (GOLD analysis project Ga0114908, IMG submission 87292) | Marine viral communities from the Global Malaspina Expedition - Malaspina viral metaG DeepMed_s17 | ecosystem: Environmental > Aquatic > Marine > Oceanic | place: Mediterranean Sea... | reverse complement strand
CCTCATTTTAAAGGAGATAAAATTCCGATTACAGGAAAAAATAATTAAGCTGAAAATTCCTTAAAAAAGTGTGTTGTCAATCTAAAAAAACTTTCTATATTTGCACCCGCAATCAGCAAATAGTTGATGAGACACTCAAGGAGAAATGGCAGAGTGGTCGAATGCGGCGGTCTTGAAAACCGTTGAGGGTCACACCTCCGGGGGTTCGAATCCCTCTTTCTCCGCAAGAATAAACCCTAACGTAGTGATTTACACTTAGTTAGGGTTTTGTTTTTAGGGGTTTGCACAACTATTGCACAACCACACAAAAAAGGATGCTTTTTTGAGGTATTTTAAAGGCTATATTTACACCTTCTTACCGTTGCCATAATGGTAGGATTTGAGCAAATTAAGGGCTGCACTTGTGTAAGCCCTTTTTTAGTGCTTTAAAATAACGGTAGGATAACGGCAAATATCGGTAAGACAAATACAGAAAGTCGTTAAGTGCCTCCAGCACCTAAGACCTCATTTTATTAGAAAGGTTCTTTTCAGCAGCTTCTAGGCATTCTAGGGCTTCTTTGGTTAAGACTTTGCGCTTATTGAGTTCTTGCTCTCTTTCCCATTCTAAAAACTCGCTAAATTTACCCAGCTTAGGGCGGCCGTTTTTATTTGCGTAAGGGTTGTTTTTTGCCATAACCTAAATATAGAATTTGTTTTTTTGTAACTGTGGGGGTATAAAGAGAAAGCCCCCGGCAAGGAGGCTTTAACGGTAAACCCAAAAAGCAATGCAGATTACCTCTACAACGGAACAGCTATTTATACCTAACAAGCCCCTCCTTAACCATTACTTTTTAGACAGGGTCTAAAATACAAAAACCCTCCGTTAAAGAGGGCTTTTGCGTGGAGTGGGCTTGAGGCTATCGCGCCCACGTCTTAAATACTTTCTGTATCGTAAAGTTAGAAAATTTCATTAACAAGCAAATTCTTTACAAATCTTAAACCATTTGCTACGTCAAACTCCGATGCTCCTAAAATTTCTTCACGTTCTCGGGCTGAATGGGTAGGCATATCGTTTTCAGCTATTAAAAAGCTGGTGGCTTGACAAAGGGAAACAATGTTATAGGCTAAATTAAACGCCTCGCTTTTGTCCTCAAATTCAAGTTTAACCGTGAATACATCTTTTGCGGGTTGTTTTTTTGTGGTTTTCATAATCTTATAGTTTTGGAAATAAAAAGCCCGTAAGGCTTAGGCTTCCAACGCCTATAAGAGCGTTAAGGACTGTTTCCAGTTCCTTACCATACCACACGGGCAAAGCTTTTTTAGAAATCATAATCTTATAGTTTTGGAAATCCAAAGATAGTAATAACCCCAGCACGGGCAAATATATTACTTCATCTTATTGCGCTTTTGTTTCCAGTTTTCGGCACTCATATAGTTTTGAACCGTCCTAAAGCTACAATCCAAAAGTTTTGCTATCTCTTTGCTATTAAGCCCCATACAGTAATATTTAAAGGCTTTTGAGGTGTCTAAACTATTGCTTTTTTTCTCTTGTGGCATTGTTGATTATACTTTTATTAAACTAAAATTATACTGAATGTAGTTTTTGAGAACGAACAATTTTAAGGCCGTTTAAGCGCACTTTGCACATATAAAAACGGAACTACCCCCCACCCTCTTTAATCGTTCTTAAATAACCTGCATTGGGGTTTTTTGGCATATTCTTGCTTTTGTTTTCTGATTGAACGGTGTATATGTGGTAAAGCCACATCAAAAAACTGTGCTATTGCTTTGCTGGGCATTCCAGCTAAATGCATTTGATAAATGCGCCTTTGCTGCATACTGCCTTTGCCATAAAACTTATGTTTCCATTTTAGAAGTTTACGTCTATCAACATTATACTTTTTTGCCAATTCATTGACAGAGTATAAACCCGTTTCAAATTCAGCCTTAAAACGCTGCTTTAAATTGTGGTTCTCCAGCTTGGTAAAGGTTCGGTTTTTACGTTTCATTTTAATTAGGGCTTTGGCGTGGGGTTATCTCTAAAAAGGTTTCTTCTTTGCTTGGTGCGCTTTTGGCTGTAATGGTAAAGGGTTTTACATTGGGTTGCCCTCTTAGTGTTTGAAAATCTATGTTTTCTATTGCTATGCATTCAATATTTCGCCCTGTAAACTGATCGCCCTCAATGCAAATAGTGTCTAAAATTGCGTTCCATTCCTCCAGCCTTTTTAACTGTTGTTGAACGGTTTTAAAACCTTGTTTTTGCATAGGGTCAGGAATACAAAAGCCCCGTATTGTAATAGCATAATCGTCAATGCTAAAAATCTCTTTTACCACTCTGTTAGGTGCTATCCTAGTTGTAATAATATTCTTAGAACTCCTAAAATCTGCTATGCAAGAAGTGGGGAGCGTAAAACTTGAAAATTCTCTATACTCCGCACCTCCATTATTATTAGCCGTTAAATACTCATAGTTTTGAAAGGTTATCGGGTACAAAACGGGCGTGCCTAAATAGCTGGTTTTTTGGGTTTCCTCTTTTGGTATATCAACGCCAAAAGCATCTTTAAATAAGTTTGATAAATCGTAATTCATTGCGTTACTTTTTTAGGTTTAAATCTGAAATGTGTTTTATTAATTGTTTTGCCCGCATTCCTGTTAGGACTATTAATTTTTCTTGAACAATCGTAACCTTTACCACTTTTTTAATCCAGTAATACGGGGCGTTTATTTCAGATTGAAATAGGTTATCCGCATAGCATTCATTTTTATATCGATACTCCGCAATTAATGATAGGTTGGTTTTTAATAATTGAGGTAGGATATACAAAAGCTGCCTGTTTTCTTTATCTGCTATGCGGTGGCGCATCTTTTTACGCTTAAATGCTTGGTAACTGTTATTGCATTTTTTAGAGCAGTAAACCGCATTTGAATACTTATGAGAAATATCTTTTTTGCAGGTACGGCAACATCTATTTTTTTGGTGTGTTTTGGTGCTACTTTTTGGGTCTGTTTTTTCACTCATTTTTGATTGTCTTTTTTTGTTTTTTGATTGATTGGGTTTTGGGTATGAATTAACCGTGCATTCTAACGGTTCAAACGTGGACAAATCAATGCTGCCATTTTGTTTAAAATCGTGGTTCAAACGTGGACACTTTTTAGCTGTTAATTCACTCCATTTTGAGGCTATTAAATTGCCTGTTTCTTGGTGTGTTTTTGTCAAGCCGTGAACAGCTATGATTTTATGAAAATGTGCCTTTGCTCTTAGCCTTTGTTTAGGTGTGAAATCCGCCCAGTTTCGAGGGGTTGCATAGTAAAGCAACTTTTTACGCTCAAAGTCCGTTAACGGTTTCCAGTTCACGCCTTTATCGTAGTAAATAGCATTATTCCAAAACTCAACAAGCAGACCGCCCAAAGGCTCTAATTTATCCAGTTGCAACAGGTCGCCCAGCTTTACAATATCGTACGGGTTGAGGTAGTGCATTTTTTTTACTGCTATCTCTACCCTCACAAGGTTTTGAATTGTTAAATTCTCCTGTTTTCCCTTATCGTAAACCTTTAATTTATAACGCTGTTTCCCTATTCCCTTACCTATCTTTGAGCCATTTACTTTAAATTCTGTAAACGCGTCGCTGTGTAAGGCTACGAGGTTATTTATTAGGGATTTTGCGCTTATGCTGGTGTAGATGTTTACGCCAAATTCTAAGTTTCTTAAAACGGCTGTATTAGGGTCAATGCCAAACTTTGTAAAAAGGTCATAAATAACACCTACTAAATCGCTATGACTAAAATCGTTAGCGTTTGATTTTCCGTTATTAAAATACTTATGCAAAGAGCCTCTTAAACTGCAATAAACACGGTTTAAATAGGCTTTAGATGCTGTTATAACAAAGGTCAATCCTTTATAGTGTGCTATCTCTGTACCGTCTTTTAATTCGCCTGTGGTCGTATTCGCTAGGGTGTAAAAATCCAGTAAATTATTAGCCCTCCACTTGTCAGGGTGGAGGTTCGGAACGTCTATTTTTACCCCGTCAATCATTAATCTAAAAGCAAGCTTAGAGCGGTTTCTAAATTGATGTTAACCAACTTTTGAGCGGTGTTTATATCAATAAAACCCAGTTCGCCCAGCTTGCAGGCATTACGGCTATTACTAACAAATAGATATGCGCCTAAGTCCTTAACTGGTGTAGGGTTGGGGTCATACTTTTTCTTGGGCTTAGGATAGCCACACAAAGTATCTATAACGGTAAGTAACGTTTGTTTTTGCTCGTGTAGGCCGGTAAGTTCAAAACCTGCCATTAGGTCTAAACTATCTTGTATTTTCTCTATTCTCATTGCGCTAGTTTACTGGTGGTTGATACTTTGCAATGAGGTTAAAACCTCGCTTTTTTTATAGCGTACTTTATTGCCAATGCGGTAGGCTTGCAGGATGCCGTTTTTTGTCCACGCGTGGAGGGTGGGCAAAGAAATATCCAGCCATTTAGAAACCTCTTGACGGGTTAATAGTTGCGTTTCGGGTTGGGGTTGTACCGCCTTTTGTAGTTCGTTTAGGCGGTTTTCTAGGTTCTTGAAGTGGCTTAAAAGGGTTGAGGCTTCAATCCCTTGTACCTCTGTTTTAATAATTGCGTCCATACTTTTGTGTTTTTGTATGGTGCAAAGAATTAAAAGAAATAAAGCCAAAAAAACACCCCAAATTTAAGGGGTGTAAGAGGTGGGGTATAAATTAAATTCTGTTAATCAACACTTTAAATAGTGTTTTTAAACTTATCGTTTTTTAGTTTTTGGGGTGCTATCCTTTAAATAGCCTATCCAATCTTTTACCAAACTTTCTGTTTCTGTATCGTAAAGCGTTTTTGCCTCATTAGGCTTTGTGCTTAATTTAATATTGTCTGCTAATGTATTGGGCGACAAATTCACAAACATTCCATTCAAAGCCCTAACAACGTCTGTTTTATTACCCTGTATAATTCCCTCTTGGCAAAGCAAACCAAATAACGTGCCTATACTTGTTTTTTTAGCGTTCCATTTTAGAGGCTTTTTAATAATTGCCGTCATTACCTCATTAATGGGCGTTACTTCCACATTGCTTATCTCTCTTATTTTTTGTTGGAACGCATCAAAAAAATATTGGTTGTATTCGTCTCTAAAAATATAATCTGCAATTGGGTCATCAAATACACCCGTATGATATTTATACTGTTCATCTATAAGGTAACAAATAGCTTTAAAAGGGTCAGGCTTTAGTTGTTCCGCATTTTCAAACCTATCTATTATGTAGTTTTCTAACTCGGTTTGACGCTTAAAAGAGAGCCAAACCCAATTATTATAAATCATTTTTTTAGTCTTTAAATACTTTGCATAATCCGCAGCACTTTCAAATCCTATTTGCTCGTAAGTTAAGGGCTGTTCTCTACGTGGTACTAATGCGCTACCCCTATTTTTTCTCTCGTTAGGAACTAATTCCCTTAGCCTCTTTTCTCTTTCTTTCCTATCTGCTATGTAAAGGGTTTTGCTCAACTCTTTATGGGTTTCATCAAAACGGGTCATATTGTATTCTAAAGATTCATAACGCCCCTCTTTTAGCCCCTCTGTATATAGTTTCTTTAAATCCATATTTAAACCCTATTTAACCGCCCTTAAAACTGTTTCTTTTTCCTGCTTTTGGCTTTGAATGTTCCAGTACATTGCCATTTGTTCTGCATAGTCTGTATTTGTCTTACCTATGTAGTTCAAAAACTCTTTTTCGGTACTGTGTCCAGTTACATTAATGAGTAAAGCCGTTGGCATATCTCCATAAAAATTAGTGGCAAAAGAACGCCTACAAATGTGGGAGGTTATTAACTTATGCTTTGGAAATTTGCCGTTTTCCTTCCGGCTTGTTTCGGGGTTAATCATTCCCCCCTCTATAATTTCAGTAAGCCCAGCACTTAAACAAACCTTTTTAATATGAAGGTTAAACACGGTTTTTGCACTATCTACGTTTTTACTATACTGGGGGGGAAATTGCCCGTTTCGCTTATCTAGTATTTGTCTTACTTTGGGGTGTACGAGAATAGAAACCCGCTTTTTGGTCTTTTGCTGTATTAACTCTATAAAATCCAGCCTACCGTTAGTTTTTAGGTTATCGCTGGTAAGTTGCAACAGGTCGCCCGCACGTTGCCCAATATAACAGCCTATGAGTAGCCAATCCCGTGCAATATCTAGTTGCTCACTTTCAAAGTTTTTATATTCTATTGCCTCCAGTTCCTTGAAGTTTAGATATATCTTTTTTATATCAACCTTAAAGCCTTTTACCTGTGCCAGTTCGTTGCTTACTTTAAAGCCCGACCGTTGGGCATCTAAACAAACGGTTTTTAAGAACTTCAAGTAACGCCCTGCCGTATTGCGTGAAAGTTTATCGGTTTCCAAAAGGTATTTTAAAAACTCATTCCTAAAGTTGAGGTTAACATCTGTTAAGCGGTACTTTTTACGGCTGTTCTTTTCAAATCCCAGTACTTTGCCCTTAATTGTTTTATACTTGGTTATGGTCGCCTTTGAAGCACCCAAACCGCCTGTTTTATCATTAGTCTTTAAGGTTAGCTTATCCACATAATGCGCACAATAGTTTGCTAGGTAATTGTTATCTGTAACCTCTACTAGATTGAAATGTGTGTTTATACAGTTTTCCAGCCAGTCAGGCGTTAAAGGTTTCCCGTTTTCTAAATCGTCCGCATATTGTTTAGATACTTTGGAATGCAGCGCATTGAGTGTAGAGGTTAGCCGTTCACGGTCTTTAAAGTGGGCTATCTGCCTCACTTTTCCCGTTTTGTTATTGAAGTATGCAGGATTAACCACTAAGGGCGTGGGGCGCATTATATTAACGGTTCGACCATTGGTAAACCTTATATAAATTTTTGCAGGGTTGTTTTTACTACGAGTAAAAAACTTAATAGTAGCCATAAAGAGTATTTGAGCAAATCAAAGATAATAAAGTTTGCACAACCATTGCACAACGGTAACTTAATTTGCTTTAATTCAGCTTTATTCTATTTAATCTTTATGAACCGCCGTATTTAAAAGGATTAGTTAATTCATAAGGGCTTAACAAGGATTTTAAAGGGATAACACAAATGTTAAAAAAAAGGCTTTACGTTCCCTCTTTCTCCGCTGATAAAGATGTCAAATGACACTTTAAAAGTCAAAACCCTTTAAACTCAGTGTTTAGAGGGTTTTTTTATTTTAGACCTGTATCAAAATTCACTTCAAAGGTCAAAACACGGTTACCCTATTGGTTACCCCCTGTAAATAGATATTTTCAGGGTAACAAATTCTTAGGGAATCATAGGGAATCCCTAGCTATACCTAGCATTTACTAATAATTTCGTCAACAGTTAATTAGTAAAACTATGATTAAAACTTATTTCTATCTTAAAGCAGACAAGCAAAACAGCAAGGGTGAATCAGCTATTTATGCTAAAATTAAATTATCTGGAAAAACCTCAACCTTAAGTACTGGCAAGTATATCAGTAGTCAACGATGGGAAGCTACTAACAAGCTAAAAAACACTTTAAAGATAAGTAGTGAAAAGAATATCAAAACGGCCTTAACGATTATTGAATTAAAGATTGAATCCATCTATCTCGAACGTGTCAAGATGGATAAGAACGTCTCTTTAAATGAACTAAAGAATCAACTCAAGGGGAAAAAGGATAAATCTAATCAAATAGATATTCTGGAACTATTTGTTAAGCACAATGACTTTTTTAAGCAAAAGTATGAAGCTGGTGAACGCACTAAAGCATCCTTACAGAAATACAACAGAGCAAAAGACTTATTATCAAATTTTCTTCGGGAGAAGCACAAGAAGAAACAATATCTTATTAACGACATAGATAATACTTTCATTTACGACTTAGAGTATTACCTTAAATATGAATCCACATTTAAAGATAAAAAAGGAATCAATCACAATTCAGTCGTAAAATACTTTCAATGCTATAAAACAATGTGCCGTTTTGGATTGAAAAGGAATCTTATAAATAAGAATCCATTCTTAGTTTATGATGAAAAACTAATAATAAAGGATGCTGTTTTTCTAACCCTAGAAGAACTACAGCGTATAGAAAGTAAAAAGTTTACAACTGAAAGACTAAATCGAGTCAAAGATATTTTTTTATTTTCCTGTTATACAAGTTATGCTCCAGTCGATGTTCAAAACTTAACCAAAAAAAATCTGATTAGAGATACTGATGGAATGCTTTGGATTATGACAAAGAGGGCAAAAACAGCAATTCGGTCTAATGTACCTGTCTTACCACCAGTAAAGAAGATTTTAGACAAATACCGTGATTTAGAAAATGATAAAATACTGCCATCCATAAGTAACCAGAAAATAAATGAGTACCTAAAAGAAATTGCAGTTTTATGTCAAATTGAAAAAAGGCTTACACACTACGTTGCCAGACATACATTTGCTACAACTGTGACACTAGGTCACGGAGTTTGCATTGAAAGTGTATCAAAGATGATGGGCCACTCAAATATTAAAATGACTCAACATTATGCAAAGATTCTAGATGTAAATGTCAAAAATGACATGAGTAAAATAAGCCTCCTATATGATTAGGATTAAAGCCGTATTTTTAAGCTTTAAATCAGGCTTAAATGAAAGATATCATTGAATTAAACAAGGAAATAGAAAGTTTTGTAAATCCCGAAATAGAATTCGATATAAATTATAATAATATTCTATTTAATGGGAAATGGGTTAACGAAATTGATGATACTTACATTTTTAAATTAAAAGATAATATAATAGAGAAATTTGAGTCAATTATTGATTTAAGCAGCCCTATTAAAATAAATTTGGCTAAAGTCTTTTATCAAGATATTCTAGAAAAATTTCTAGATTTTGTAAAGCTCGATTTAGAAGACATATTTCTTTTAGAGAATAAGGTTTCTTATACATTTCCACAATCATCACCAGAACCAAAAAGCGAGCCCATGGATTTTCAGAGTTTTGTTGGTGAAGTTTCAAATTTTGAGGATAAACTTAACTTATTGGCAAAGTTTTGTTCTATTAATGATTTTGTTTATGATGAATCCATGGCATCATCTGATAGTATCAAGGATGGATTGGAGGATGAAATCTTATTCAAACTTGAATCGTTGATTACGCATGGTAAATATAGTGACCTTTATTTACTAAAAACACTTATAGAGAATATCCGAAATATTATCGTTAAGGAACAAGAAGCAGAAAATGTAAAGTCTGAAATCAATGAGGAAACCAATGAAACCAATGATTTAACAACAGTTTCAAATTATGAAAGTAAATTATTTCCACAGGACAAAACAATCATAGAATCGTCTGAAAATGTTGAGGCAAAAAATCTTTCTATTGAACGTGAATATATACGTGAAAATCTAAACAGTACTTTAGGAGAGGCTATTGAATATCTCAAAGAGCATCCAGATTATATTGAAATACCAGTTGATAATGAGAAAAGGAACTTCACGCGAAAATCAGAGAGGGCTATTTTAAATAATTTATATTCTTTAGTATGTTTATCACTGGTGTTACAAGATACTAGGAAAGCATTGCTGCAAATTGCAAACCATGTTGATAATATAATTAATTTTATAAATAAAGCAGAAAATTTTGAGATTGATAAATACTCCCTAGATGAAATTTCAGATAACAACCCAAATAACCTTAAGCTTCAATATCAAACCAATAAATTAGATGTGGTATTTTTATATAGAGCACTGTTCGAGGAAGGTATTATTGATGTTGATAGTAAAAACCAAAAATACTCAGACACCAACCTGCGTAAATATCTAGATAACGCCAATATATATTTTTTGAATTCTAAAGGGGAATCAATCAAAATTAAAGGTATTACTAAAGAATTTTCTAAAGTCTCTAATGCAGAACCTGGTGAATATGAACGTCAAGAAATTGCCCTGTTAGACCTAATATTAAAAAAGTTTTCTGATAGACGGGAAAAAATCTATAATGCTATGAAAATTTAATGTTAATAATATAGGGAAATAGAGGGAATCCCCTGTTTCCCCATCATACCTTAAGGATATTTGCATCATAATAATTTTAAAAACAAATATTTATGATGCACAGTGAATCACAAATTTCGATTATTCAATTCGGAGAGCTTAAAAAGCTTCTATCACCACTACACGACAAGTTATCCCAACTTGAAGATAAACTTCAACAAACGAGTTCTAAACCGGCAAAAAAGTACTATCGCAACAAAGATTTGAAGGTGCTGTTTGGTATATCCCATAATACTATAATTAAATATAGAAACAATGGTTTCATATGTAAGCTTCCCCCGATTAGAACTGCTTAATTTTCCAAAACTTGTTTAAAATTATTGTTTTTCATTTTCTTGGGGCTAGCCCCAAGAAAATGCAGCTTTGCATATTGCACCGGTGATATTTT
>Ga0114908_1001861_pt1 | contig 10437 bp, 13 predicted proteins | sample MalvireepMed_s17_FD_87292 | JGI IMG/M metagenome (GOLD analysis project Ga0114908, IMG submission 87292) | Marine viral communities from the Global Malaspina Expedition - Malaspina viral metaG DeepMed_s17 | ecosystem: Environmental > Aquatic > Marine > Oceanic | place: Mediterranean Sea... | reverse complement strand
GCTGAAGAAGAAGCCGTCGCTGAATAAGCGCTGCTCCTTCTGGTAGGCACAATGAAAACCGACCCTTTGGGGTCGGTTTTTTTATATCTGCGCTTTTTCCGCTGCTTTATCGAGATGAATGCTCTATGGGAAGATCAATTTAACGATAAGGCATGCTAGGCTAATGCAGCAGCCGTATGAATGGCCAAGTGTCGGGCAGTGTGATCAATCAGTAAGAGGTTGGTATGGCAACAACACGGGGAGTGAGCACAACGGTTTGGGCGGCGCACTGGCTACTGGTCATGCTGATGATGACGCTGATGGGTAGCGCCAACGCCCAGGCGAATCCTCGTTATGCAGGCATCGTTGTGGATCTCGAAAACGGCGAAGTGCTATACGCTGAAAATGCTGACGAGCCACGCTATCCTGCGTCGCTCACGAAAATGATGACGCTCTACCTAACATTCGAAGCGCTGGAGGAGGGAAGGCTAAGCCTCGATCAGCCGTTGCCCGTTTCTGCTCAGGCGGCTGCCATGCCGGCGACCAAACTATGGCTGTCGGCCGGTAGCTCCATTCCTGTGGATACGGCCATTCGCGCCTTGGCAGTGCGTTCTGCCAACGATGTGGCGGTCGTGGTGGCAGAGGCACTAGGAGGCAGCGAGCAACGCTTTGCGAACCTGATGACGGCGAAGGCGCGTGAGTTGGGCATGAATGCCACTACCTTCCGCAATGCTTCGGGCTTACCGGATGATCTGCAAATCACCACCGCGCGAGATATGTTGACGCTCTCGGTGCGGGTGATGCAGGACTTTCCCCAGTATTACCACTATTTCGGTTTGCAGGAGTTCACCTACCGCGGTACTCGCCATACCAGCCACAACCGATTGGTGCGTGACTACCCAGGGGCCGATGGCTTAAAAACTGGTTTCATTCGCGCCTCAGGCTTTAACGTGGCCACCACTGCTGTCCATGATGGCCGCCGTATGGTAGCCGTAGTGATGGGTGGATTCAGTTCCTCTTCCCGTGATACCCATATGGCAGATCTGCTAGACCGCAGCTTTATGCGTGCGTCGCTAAGAGATCAACGCTCATGGCTTGCTGATACCAGTTTCTCAAGTGAGTTTATGGGGTTTGCGGGACCAGTCCAACCGCTTACTCAGCCTCGCTCACAACCGATGATGGCTAATATCTCCGCCACGTCGCTATCACCCACACGGCCCATGTCTAACAGTACGCCGGCACAAACCGTTGAGGCCCAGCTTCTCCAAGCGGAGGCCGCACGTAAGGAGGCACCAGAAGCTGCCTCGCAAGATCCACTGCAAGCCTTTATTGAGCGGGAGCGCGTGCTGGCGACGGCACCTCCCACTGCGCAAATGGCCTCTGCTGGCTGGGGCATTCAAGTAGGTGCCTTTAGCCAGGCGGCCCAAGCTGAACAATTGGCTCGCCAAGCCGCGCAGCAGCTGCCAACGAGCGTGGGAGGCCGCGTTGCCATCGATCCGCTTCAGGGGCCCACGACAGTATTTCGCGCCCGTGTCGTCTCGCTGAACGAATCCCAGGCGCGGCAAGCTTGCCAAACGCTTCAGGCGCAGGGCATGGATTGTATGGTGGTCAACGCAAGCCTTTAACCACCGCAGTGGTTCACCGCCCCGCTAATGTACGTTGGCGGGGCTTTTTATTGTATGTCGGTGATATCCGAGTAGGACCATAACAATAGCAACACAAGGAGCATGTTTATGACGCCATCCTTAAAAGGCATACTTTGCATGTGCTTAGGCGTGCTGTTTTTAGCACTAGGGGATGCAGTATCAAAGTGGTTAGGGGCGGTGCACTCCCCGATACAAATTATTTTTTTCCGCACGCTGGTATCGTTACCGCTCATTGCTCTGTTGGCTTATTTTGGCGGCGGGCTACGTAAGCTGCGCACCAAGCGGCCAGGCGTTCACCTGCTGCGTGGGTTGATCTACACCGCCACCATGGTGTGCTTTGTGTGGGGGCTAACCCTGTTACCGCTGGCAGAAGCCACCGCCATTGCGTTTGTCGCACCGCTATTTGTCACGCTGCTATCCGTGCCGCTTTTAGGTGAGCGTATTGATCCGCCAGTGCTTGTAGCATCACTGGTAGGCTTTGTGGGCGTGCTGATTGTAGTTCGCCCGGGCGGAGATGCGTTTCAACTAGGCGCCATGATTATGCTGGCCGCAGCGGTATTTTATGCCCTGATGATGGTCACGGCGCGGCGCTATGGCGCCAACGAGCACCTGTGGGCCATGGTGTTCTACATGACGGCCGTACCGCTGGTACTGACGGGCCTCAGCCTGCCCTGGGTATGGCAAACGCCCCATCCCTGGCACTGGCTGGGCTTTGCCGCCTCCGGGGTGCTGGGGGTGGGGGCCACGGCGTTCATCACCCTGGCCTTTCGCCATGCGCCCGCCGCCATTGCTGCGCCCTTCGATTACACCGCCATGCTGTGGGCCGTGCTGCTGGGGTGGTGGTTCTGGGGAGAACTGCCGGACGTATGGGTCTGGGTAGGCAGCGCGCTGATCATGTGCAGCGGTCTGGCCATTGCCTATCACGACCGTCGCACCACCCTGAAACGTCGCCCCACAGCGTAAGCGCGCTAGGCAAACTGATAGACATCCATTGCCAGCACGCCGTGCTCAACACTGTGGTGTAGCTGGGTGGCGGCGCTGCCGCCTGCTCCCATAGCCACCAGCAGCGGCTGGAAGTGCTCTGGCGTGGGATGATTGCGCTTGGCGTCTGGGGCGGTTTGCCAGTTGGCCAGCGCGTCACGATCGCCCTCGCGCAGCCGTGCATTAACCCACTCGGCAAAGCTGCCTACCCAGGCCGGTATCTGGCTACCCTGTGGCTGAAGCTCATAGAGGTTATGGGTCAAGCTCCCCGAGCCAACCACTAAAATATCCTCCTGGCGCAGCATTGCCAGCTGCTCGCCCAGGGCTATCAACTCGGTATTACTCCAACGGCTGGGAAGCGAAAGCGACACTACCGGCACGTCAGCGTCAGGGTACATCAGTGAGAGTGGCACCCAGGCACCGTGGTCCAGCCCGCGCTCCACGGGCGTGGCGCCGAGCTGCTTGGTCAGCCGTTGGGCCAGCTCAGGGTTACCAGGGGCAGGGTACTGAACCGCAAATAGCGCATCAGGAAAGCCGCCAAAGTCGTGGATGGTGATAGGCTTTACGCTGCTGCTGACCTGCAAGTGTGGGGTCTCCCAGTGCGCGGAAACGACCACCACGGCCTTAGGGCGTAGGGTTTGGCCCAACTCCCGTAAAAAGTGATGGGCGGGGGTGGGGGTGAGCGCCAGCATGGGAGAGCCATGGGAAATGAAGAGACTCGGTAACATAGGATACACTCCAGTCAGTGGGCCTACCAACGTGTGATTCTCGGTAGGCCATTGGATTATGCCAGTCGGCGGCTGATGACGAAGCTACCGCTGCCCAGGCCGGCTTGCACCAGGAGGGCCACGGCCCAGAACACTGGGAACTCCCAGCCGCCGCCGGGATTGGAGAAGACCCAGCCGTTACCGAGGTGTACCCAGGCGGCGCCGAGCAGCACCGGTACTAGCGCCAGACTCACCCAGCGGGTGTATAGGCCCAGCACCAGGGCCAAGCCTCCGCCGACTTCGGCGGCAATGGTCAAGTAAGCCATGAAACCGGGCAGGCCAAGCGATTCGAAGTAGCCCACCGTGCCAGGAAGCGTAAACACGAACACTTTCATCAGGCCGTGAGCTAGGGCCATCACACCTAGGCTAACGCGCAGTAGGGCGGTCGCATGAAGGATTGTCGTCGGGGTAGTTAACGTCGTCATAGCACTCTCTCGCGTCGTGAGCATCACCATGGATGCGATGATGCTACTGTAGACCAGCGAAAGGAGAAGATAATCTAACCGATGAGCACTTTACTGTTGCGATATGCGCGATAATCCAAGCCCCTGTTCCCATATGGGTGGGTCGCCCCAGGCATCGGCCAATTGATCGATGAAGTGCGCTACCTTGGCGGGTAGAAAACGCCGTGCGGGGTAGAGGGCGTGTATGTCTAGGTAGGTCGGCGGTAGGTCTAATAGAAGCGGCACCAAGTGCCCCCGATGGATGCTCTCATGAATCAGAAAACTGGGTTGCTGGGCGATGCCTAATCCCGCTTCTGCGGCATGGGTCAACATATCCCCATTATTGCTCTCCAGCGGCCCTGTGACGCTAACGTACTGCTGGCCGAAGCGCCAGTCGCCGCTGTTCTGCCCGCTGCGATAGCGTAGGCAGTGGTGCTGGGTAAGGTCTTCGATGCGCAAAGGCGTGCCGTGCTGCGCTAAATAGCCGGGTGACGCGCACAGCACGAGCTGGCAGCGGGCTAGCCGTCTGGCGATCAGGCTGGAGTCGGGCAGGCTACCGATGCGGATGGCGACATCATAGCCCTCCTCCAACAAGTCTACGCGGCGGTCGTTGAGATCGAGGCGTACGTCGAGTGCGGGGTGTGCCTGCATGAACTGCGCTACCTGAGGCGCGAGATAGCGCGTACCGAAACTCATGGGACCATTGATACGCAGCCGCCCACTCACAGTGTGGGTGCCACTGCCGACATCGGCAGCGGCCTCCTCCAACGCCAGTAAAATGGCCTGGGCATGGGTTAAATAGCGCTCTCCCGCATCGGTAAGATGCAGCCGCCGCGTCGTGCGCTGAATCAAGCGAGCGCCTAGCGTCTCCTCTAGCGCCATGACCTGCCGCGACACCCGCGTACGTGAAAGATCCAATGCCTCGGCAGCGCGGGTATAGCTGCCAAGCTCCGCCACTTTCACGAAGGCGGTCAGTTGGTCGAGCCGACTCATGAGGCGCGAAACGCCAGCGCCGCCCGGTAAGGGTCGGGCTGGCCGCAGATCGCAGAAATCACCGCCATCCCTTGGGCACCGGCGGCACTCACTTGGGCGGCGTGCTGCGCCTTTAAGCCGCCAATCGCCACGCTAGGCAACGGGCAGGCGCGCACCAGCTCCGCCAGGCCCTCGAAGCCGATGGGGCGAGCATGATCCTGCTTGCTGGCAGTGGCGAAAATGGGGCCTAACCCGACGTAGTCCAACTGCGCGATGGGCGCGTCACGAAGCTGCGCGAGGGTGTTGATCGACAGTCCTAGAATGGCCTGCGGCCCCAGCGCCGCCCGCGCCTCTTGAACCGCGGTATCGCTTTGACCCACGTGCAGGCCGTCGGCACCGCTGGCGATGGCCACACTTAGCCGGTCATTAATAATCAAGGGCACACCGCTACCTTCCAGCAGTGCTTTCAGCCGTGTTGCCTGGGCAATCATGGCCTCATCGCTGGCATGCTTATCGCGCAGCTGCACCATGGTCACGCCCCCCTTCACGGCGGCTTCCACGGTCGCTTCAAGCCCCGTTTCGGCGCATAACGCAGCATCGGTGACTAAATAGAGCGAAAGATCAAACGGCATGGAGCGTCTCCAGCTGGCTAAGAGAAGAGAGATCGTCAGGGGTAAGGGCATACAGCGCATCCAGTAGCGCGACCTGAAAACTGCCCGGCCCACTGGCCTGCTGCCCCGCACGGCTTCCGGCAATGCTGAAGCACGCCAGCGCAGCCAGCGTTGCCGAAAGTGGATGGGCCTGGTTGGCGGCCAAAAAACCCGCTACCAAAGCGCTTAACCCGCAGCCCAGGGTGGTTACGCGCGGCATTAGCGCGTGGCCGCCCGTTAAACGGTAGTGGTGGGTGCCATTGGTAATCAAATCGGTTTCGCCGGTCATGGCAACAATGCAGCACTGCTGCTGTGCCAGCTTGATCGCCGCTTGGGCGGCATCCTCCGTTGTGGTGGTGGCATCGACGCCGCGACCTTGGCTGGCTAAGCCAGTGAGCGCCATGACTTCCGATGCGTTGGCGCGAATGACGTTAGGCCGATGGGCAAGCAGCGCGGTGCAGACCTGCTGACGAAAGGCGGTGGCCCCGACCGCTACTGGGTCTAACACCCATGGGGTGCCTGTTTCTTTAGCCGTGCGAGCGGCAAGCTGCATCGACTCTGCCCAAGGGGTAGAGAGCGTGCCAATGTTAATGGAGAGTGCGCCCGCTATTGCGGTGAATTCAGCCACCTCTTCAGGGGCATGCAGCATGGCAGGCGAGGCACCCGTAGCCAGCAGTAGGTTAGCCGTGCTGTTCATCGCAACATAGTTAGTCATGCAGTGAACAAGCGGCGTAGACTCGCGTAGAGTGGCGAGCATGTCGCCAAGTGGGGGGTAGGTCATGGTTTCCTCCCGGCGAAGGGGGTGGTGGTGAGCACCACGACTCCCTACGCCGGCGTTATCCGGTTCAGGTTCGAAGGGTGCTTCTCAGCCGCCAAGCGGCGCCCCTGTCGTTGGTGGGTACTATCCTAGCCTTGGGCGAGGCTGTAAAGCCCCAGTGCAGCCGCTACTTTTCAGCAACGATTAAGAGAGTGGCGGCAGGGTGTTAACGGCTCACCTAGTACGTTTCGATCGCGGAACATAAAGGGTCCTTGGGTGAGGGCTGGAAATATACAACCTGCGCCCTCATAACAGGGGGAAGTAAGCAAAATGATCAATACGCAAATAGCGGTAGACAGCTTGACGCTGTTAGCAGCCTAAGCCTTGTACAAGGTAATATGTTCGTCAAAGAATTTGCGTTATATCAGCATACTTTTCATAATGCCCCAACCCGCAATAGGAGAGTTGTATGTCGTTTCAAGGTGAACAGCACCCAGGCGTTGCCCCCGTTGCCCCACAAACTCAGGGTTTTCGCTTAAACCACACCATGCTGCGGGTAAAAGACCCGGAACGCGCCCTGGCGTTCTACTCCAAAGTGTTCGGTATGCAGGTGCTGCGCCGCCTGGACTTTGAAGAGATGCAGTTTTCGCTCTACTTCCTCGCCAACGTGGAAGCCAGCGACAGCGTGCCGGAAGAAACCCAAGCCCGCACCGCCTGGACCTTTAGTCAGAAAGGCCTGTTAGAGCTGACCCACAACTGGGGCACCGAAACCCAGCAGGATTTTGCCTACCACGATGGCAACGCTGAGCCCCAGGGCTTTGGCCATATCTGTTTCAACGTGCCGGATTTAGAAGCCGCCCAGGCGTGGTTTGATGAGCACGACGTAACCTTCGTGAAGCGTGCCGACCAGGGCAAGATGAAAGACGTTATCTTCGTGAAAGATCCGGATGGCTACTGGATTGAAGTGATTCAAGCCGACCGCATGGCAGCCATGGGCGACTAAGATGGCCCATTTGCTGTTTCGGTTGCGCCATGTAACCGATGAAGAAGCCATGGAAGTCCGCCAACTGCTGGATGAGCATGGCTTTGATGTGTACGAAACCCAGGCGGGCTTTTTCCGCCTGGGGGTCGATGCCATTTGGCTGCGCAACCCTGTCCAGCGTGATGACGCAGAGGCCGCATTGGCCGAGTATCAGGCCGAACGCCAAGCTAACGCACGCCAAGCCCATAAAGAGGCGCTGGCCCGCAATGAAGCGCCAACACTCTGGCGGCGCTTAGCGGAGCACCCGTTTCAGGTAACGCTGGTAATGGTGGCTGTGGTTCTGATTGCGCTGCTCACTCTGCTGCCATTTATTGGCCTGGCGCGCTAGCCTGGGAAAGGGCGTCAGATAGGTGCCCGCGCTTAACGTACATCATCACACCGTGTTGGCCTGCACGAAGCTGCGGGGCCGCACCCGGTGGGTAGCGACACCAACTGCCTTTCGGGTATTCGCTGCCCGCGTCGCACAGCGAACCTTCCAGCACCAATAGCTCTAAGCCTCCGGGCAGGGCAGGGTAGTCGATGGTGGTATCGCTCTCCCAACGCTCCAGGCTGACCCGCTCATCGCCAAAGGTGTGCAGCATTTTGTAGGTAATGCCCGGCCGACGGTCAGGCTGCCAGGGCAAGCGGTGAGCAGGAATCGCCAGTTGGAGCAGGTCGTTCTCATCAAACTGATGCAACTTAACCAGAATCAGCGCGCCCTCTTCGCCAATCTGCGGCGTATGGCCAGTGCCAATCGGGTTACGCAGGTAGCTGCCAGCGGGGTAGCGGCCATGCTCATCCGCAAACACGCCCTCTAGCACGAGAATTTCCTCGCCGCCGTCGTGGGTGTGGTGGCTGAACTGGCTATTAGGCGCATAGCGCACCAGGCTAGTGGCGCGGGCCACTTCATCGCCGATGCGATCCAGCATCATTCGTTCCACGCCCGCACTGGGGGAGGCCACCCAGCGGTACTGCTCCGGCGTGACACAGGCAAAGTGGCTAAAATCGGCGTTTAGGCGCATGGCATTGGCTCTTTGCAGTGGTTTAAACAGCGTTAACGAAAGTCGGTGATGCAAGTCTCCCCATCCACCGCGCAAAATGCAATGCAAAAAAATACCGCCGAGTCGGCGGTATTTTTGTCTTCACGGTATGAATCAGTGGCTATGACCATGATCGTCGTGGTCGTGGTCGTGGTCGTGGTCGTGGTCGTGGTCGTGGTCGTGGTCGTGGTCGTCATGACCATGATCATCATGGCCCGGCTCTGCAAGAGCGTCGTGCAGCACCTGCGCATTGTGGCGCATCATGCCCAGGTACGTACTAGCATCGCCTTCACTGGCCAGCGCATCCGCGTAAAGGGTGCCTGCAATAGGCAGGCCAGTCTCTTCCGCCAGCTGTGTAATGATCGCTTGGTTGGTCATGTTCTCGTGAAACAGCGCTTGCACGTTCTCCTGCTCAATCACATCCACCAAAGCCGCCATGCTGGCGCCGCTGGGGTCGGCTTCGGTAGAGAGCCCGACCGGCGAGAGAAAATTAACGCCATAGGCGCTAGAGAAGTAGCCAAATGAGTCGTGCCCGGTAATCACACTGGAAGACGGGGGAATCTCACTCAGCAGCTCGCGAATTTCCCCATCGGTGGCATCTAACTCAGCCAAGTAGCGCTCGGCGTTGGCTTGGTAGCTCTGCGCATTGGCGCTATCCGCCTCGATCAAACCATCACGAATATTGGTGACGTAAACCTTGGCCTGCTGCAGGTCCTGCCAAGCGTGAGGGTCGTCATCGCCATGATCGTGATCGCTATGGTCGTCTCCGGCATGCTCGTCGTGGCCGTGCTCTTCATGCTCATGCTCGTCATGATGCTCATGCGCATCGTGACTGTGCTCATCATCGCTATGCGCTGCAAAAGCGCGCGGAGAAAGGCCGTCGGTGGCGGTGACCATCGGGCCGCTATAATCGCTTGAGTCAATCAGGCGCTCCATCCAGCCCTCAAACAGCAAGCCGTTGAAGACCACTAAGTCAGCCCCGGCTAGCGCACGGGCATCGCCAGGGCTGGGGGAGAAAACGTGGGCATCGCCATCAGGGCCCACCAGCGAGCTGACCGTCACATGCTCTCCACCGACGTTTTCCACCATATCCGCCAAGATAGAAAAGCTGGTGACAACCTGCACCCGCTCGTTGGCCATGGCGGCAGGCAGTGCCAACATGGCCGAAATGCCCACCAGCCAACGCGATGAAGAGAAAAGCGACATAATATGCTCCTGATTTAAGAAATAACCGTATGAACATCAACCCGCTAGTGCGACTGCTCCAGCGCCAAGGGCGTGGTTTTGCGCCGCAACTTAGCGGCCAAACTGTGGTAACGGCCAAACAGCGCCGAGAGTAAATACGCCACCCCTGCCAGCAAAATAATGCTCGGGCCTGAGGGCGTGTCTAAATGGAACGACAGCAGCAGCCCGCCAGTGCTGGCCAGCATTGCTAACACCACGGCAATCCCGATCAAGCCTTCTAACCGCTTGCTCCAAAACCGTGCCGCCGTAGCGGGCAGCATCATTAAGCCAACGGCCATCAGCGTGCCCAGGGTTTGGAAGCCCGCCGTTAAGTTCAGTACCAGCAGCCCTAAAAAGACGCTATGTACCCAACCGCTACGACTACTTTGGCCGCGTAAAAACAGCGGGTCTAAACACTCCACCACCAGGGCGCGGAAGATAATCGCCAGAGTGATCACAATCAGCGTACTGATCGAGGCGATTAGCAGCAGCGCCGTGGAGTTAATCGCCAAAATGGAGCCGAACAGCACGTGGGTTAAATCCACGCTGCTGCCTCCCATGGAAATCAGCATGACCCCAGCGGCTAACGAAATAATAAAAAAGCTCGCCATAGCGGCATCTTCCCGCTGGCCGCCCATTTTCGACACCGCCCCTGCTAGCAGCGCCACCATCACCCCAAACAGCACGCCGCCCACGCTCATTACCGGCAGCGAAAAGCCTGCCAGCAAAAAGCCCAGCGCCACGCCGGGCAGAATCGCGTGGGCCATGGCATCGCCAATCAGGCTCATGCCGCGCAGCACCAAAAACACCCCCAGCGGCGGCGCGGCCAATGAAAGGGCAAGCCCGCCGACCACGGCACGGCGCATAAAGCCGTAATCAAACGGTGCAATGAACCATGCATCAAGCAGTGCCAGCATGACGGCCTCCTAAGGTAAACGGCACCACTTGGGCCGGGGC
>Ga0114908_1001860_pt1 | contig 10440 bp, 10 predicted proteins | sample MalvireepMed_s17_FD_87292 | JGI IMG/M metagenome (GOLD analysis project Ga0114908, IMG submission 87292) | Marine viral communities from the Global Malaspina Expedition - Malaspina viral metaG DeepMed_s17 | ecosystem: Environmental > Aquatic > Marine > Oceanic | place: Mediterranean Sea... | reverse complement strand
TTTATGCTTGAATCAATAAAATATATTGACAAGGTTTTTATTTTTAATTCAAAGCAACACCTAGAGGACTTAATTAAATTTATGAAACCTAATATAATGGTTATTGGCTCAGATTGGAAAGGAAAAGAAGTTGTTGGACAAGAATATGCTAAAGAGTTAAATTTTTTTGACAGGATAGAGGAATATTCAACAACAAACATAATAAAGGAAAATAAAAAATGACAACCCCAGAACTAAGAACAACAAAGCTCAGTGATCAGGCATTGGGCGCTTTGATGATGGCTCTTCAAAGGGCTATTTTAAAGCAGGAAGATATTACTGAGAGCTTGAAAAATTTCGAATTTATATTGGCTGAAGACGGCTTGTGGATAAAAAATCCGCCTTTGGTTAAATATGATTATGCAGAAATTCCGGAAGCAGAGTTAGAAAAACAATAATATGCCGAGATATGTATATAAGTGTGATGAGTGTGGGGATGAATTTATGGCTTTCCACCTCATTAGCGAGGAAATAAGCAAAAAGGAAAATTGCGCCGGCACCTGTAATTTACACAGAATCCCACAACTGACAAACGATCCCAACAAAATAAAAAATAAAGTAAGGAAAGTTGGCCAAGTGGTTAATGAATATATTAAAGATGCTAAAAAGGAAATTTCTCGTGACAAACAGGAAAGGATGGAAATAGATTGATGGAAATTATATCTTACATAGGCATTGCCTTTTTGATAATTTTATTTGCATTGTCCGCGTGGGGCAATATTTATTTAATCAAAAAGCTTTTGCGCATTAATGAAAATTTGTATAGCGTGCTAGATTCTTTAGATGATTATTTAGCCCACCTTAGAGATGTTTATGGTATGGATAGATTTTATGGGGATGAAACACTCCACGGCCTTTTAAAACATTCTCAAGATGTGGCAGAAGAGTTGGAAAATTTTGTTGAACAATATGAGCAATTACAAACCAAAGCGATCGCGCCGAAAGAATAAAAATCATTATTTTACATCCGTTCACGAAAACGCGATAGTAAAATATGCAAATACAGAATGCATAAAAGAGCGAACTAAGCTGTATATTGAATACATTCAGCCAGCGTTTAATGAATTGGTTGATAAAATTACATATACATATAAGTTCACTACACTGCCAAACATTGACTCTCTCAGAGAAGAGTGTAAAATATGGCTCACAACTATTTTGGACAAATATGATCCAAACAAGGGCTCTAAAGCATTTTCTTATTTTAGTGTAATTACAAAAAATTGGTTTATTCATAAAGTTAAAAAGAATTCTCAACAAAGCAAAAGAGAAGTGCCTTTAGATGAAATAACAAAACAACTAGAAAGCATTTCAGTCTCGGTTCAACACAAATACATTAATGAAAGAGAAAAAAGAGAATTTTGGAATCTTCTTTTAGAACAGGTGTCTGTTTGGGAATCTGCCGAAGCACAAAATAAAAATGTAATGTCAAATGATTCAAGGGTGGTGAAGGCAATAAAAGAGTTGTTGGAAACGCCAGATAATGTAGAAATTTTAAATAAAAAAGCTATTTACCTTTATATGAGAGAGCTAACCGGTTTAAACACTAAACAAATTGCTACAAGCTTAAAAAAAATCAGAGTTAAATATTACTGTTTTAAAAAAGATTGGAACGACGGAAAAATATAATTTTGTAAGGAATCTATTTATGTTTGGTGGACAATTTTATGGAAGAAGACAATTTACTAGAAGAAGCTTTAGAAAATGTTCGTAAAGACAGAACGGCTACAAAAGATTTATTAAGTGCTTTAAAAACAGAAATAAGCTCTTCGCTAACAAATCATTCAAAATCTGGGATCGTTGCTGCGAAATATGTTGAAACGCTGCAGCGTTCAAATGAACAGCTTATAAAAATAATTGCAATAATTAAAAAGGAACAAACCAAACAAGAAGATACATCATTAACCACTTCAGAAAAGGATAGTATTTTTGAATTAATCAAGGAGACGGCTTCATGACAGATGTTCATGAACATTCTATTTATACGCGAAATATATATCAAGATGCTGTGGCAAGAGCCAAGACCGGCGACCTTATTCGGGTTCCTCTTGCTGATATTTTAGAAGGAATGGCGATTGATTATCTCGCACCCGGAGGCTCAAGGGGCTCTGAATTTCCAGCAATTGTCCGCGGCATCATTGATTACAAAAAAAAAGAGGTGGAATACATTGAAGATCCGCTTGGCTCAAAAGCGGCTTATCAAGCTGCTAAGAAAAAAGAACTCGCAAAAATGGATTTTGCAGAATTTTTGCCCAACATAGATCCTTTTCATTCCACGGATGAAGATCAACAACGAGTTCTTAATGCTGGCATTATCAAGGATTATGAAAAAAAAATGATTCTTTTGCTTGAAACGCCACAATTTTATTCTCCGACAATTGATACTCTTGGCAGGAATGCTTGGCTTCAGTGTCTGACAAAGATGCCGATGCCCAAACTAAAGAAGGAACGAGAAATAAAACTTGGAGAAATAATTCTTATAACATTTAAAAATTTACAAAACTTTGAAGGTCCAACATTTCAAAGATTTCCAGTAGCCGACTCACCAGTTTTTGATGAGCGCTTTTCTTTTAGTCAGAAAAAGACTAAAGCCAAACGCAAGGCCAAGCAACCGATAAGCACCGAGCCGAAAAAGTACTTTTGCCCTCCCGGCCAAGTAAAAAATCCGTGGACTGACAAGTGCGAAAAGCCGGCAACGTAGTAGGCCGGCGAGAAAAATAAAATGGCAATAATTAAAAAAGTAGATACAAGTAAAAAATGCGACCAAGAGCTTTTAAACAAGCTGGAAGAAACAGGGGCTCTTTATAATGAGCACGCCGGCCATTGGCGCATTCGGCCGAACTTAAGCGATTTTGAAGGTAAAGTTGTATCACAAGGAGAAGACAACGCTGCAGTTATTGCAATAGAAAACCACCCAGAGTATGGAAAAGACGGCGGCGATTTTTGTTCTCGTGTGTCAATTGTTGCAGGTATACGCGGCCATACTTTACATGAGTGTGCCAGCATCGAGCGCATAGAGCCAATTGCCGACGCAGCCGGCGTTTATATTACACAGCGCGGAGATACCCAGGCGCCTTGGAATTTGGTTAGCCCAATTGGCCAACACAGCGAACAGTGGGACTATGGCGAGAGCAAAAAAATGAAAGGCACAGGAAAAGGGTCATATTATCGAGCACTTTCAGACGTTACTCTTTTTGCAGACACAATTCAATTGGCCGCAAGAGGAGGCGGTGTAAATATATACGCCGGCGGCATGGGCAAAACCCTTTCAAATGGATTGCCCAATGAAACATTTGTTGGAGTTAATTTAATAGCTGGCAATAGAATTGATGATCACGATCCGCAAAAAACGCTAGATGATAATAATGAATACCAAATTCCAGCATATTCTTTACAACCTCTCGTTAAGGGTCATAGCTTACAAAGATATTTGAATCGCCTGATAAGGAAGCTTCAGAACCAACAGGGCGAAAATTTTTCGAAAGAAATGAAAAACGTTATAACAGAAATAAGTGACATAGTTGCTTTATTTGGCGGCTACTTCTCGGCCGGCGCCGGCGTAATCAAAGCAGGAGTTCTTGTTGCGAAAGTGCCTCTTATAATAGATTCGCTTGGAAAATCTGTAACAGGAATATACAATTCTACAGTTGCAGAGATTAATGCATCCTCGGCTTTTTCTGAATCATATTTAAGCAAACATAACAAAACTAATTAATGCCTATTAAAATACCATATATCAAAGGAATGCCCATAACTAAAAATGAAGAGGGCAAATATGAATATCCTAATGTGGAGGAATATATAAAACTCCCTCCAACTGAAAAGAAAAAAGTTTATGAGCGGGTATATACCGACTCGCACTCGCTCGATGGCGTGACCTATGATAAAAAGGTTTTCGTTACTACTGCCCAAGACGGTGCGCTACGGGAACCATGGCTGACCACTTTTCAAGCCTTCACCATCCTTGAGGCTCTTTTAAGTGCATATAACCAAGTTGACACTCAAGAATATCGGACAAAAAAGGCTGAAAAAGAGGGCGTTTTCGCGACTAGTGGCCCATCCAAATGGGACACATTCATGAAGTACGGCGCCACCGGCATACAATGGGCAGGCCAAGGGCTTGCCGGTTATGAATTTTTGGCAGATAAATATAATGATTATGTAGATTATAAGATTGATAAAGCGTCAGAACTTGCCAGCCCGCGATGTATGTACGATGAAGATGGCAATGGCACAGAAAAGGCTATTCCGTGCGGCCCCAAAGTTCCAGGCCAGCCAAAATGTCCATCGGGACAGATATGTGCTGGTGGATTCTGCGCCCCGGGCTGCGACGTTCCGGGGACTTATGACTTTCTTCGACAGATGGTCGATCCGAATGAAAACATAAGTTTTAAAGAGTTGGCAGATTTTATTAATGATTTGAGCAGCCCAGTGCCACCCTTGTCGTCATGTGTAATACCGCACATCGATAAATTTTTTAATGTAATTCCTTGGCAATATTATTTGATGAAATCTTTAGAAGGAATCGTTGATGAGTTGCTTTCTACTATTGATTCTGATATTTTTGACGAAGAGGCGCTTAATAATTTAATAAAAGAACAAACCGTTTGTGGAACCGAAGCTGGTCTAGATTTAGAGGCAATTAGAAATGGCGCACACTTGCCGCACGTTTCAGATTTCCTCAATCGTCTTGATTTTCTTCCATTGCCGAACATTCCATACATCCCTTGGCCGCCCCCTCTAATACCGGGGTTTATTAGATTAATCCTTGATCCTTTAAATGCAGTGAGGGTTCTGACTATTGACCTAGTGTGCTGGACAATTTGCGGAATACTTAACCCAATTGTATATTATGTGTTGGCTGTTATGCTTAGAGAAGAGCAAAGGATGATTGAAAATCGTAATAATATTTTGGGCCAACCGGAAGCAATGCTTCCTTCCGCTCTAGATTTTACAATGAAAAAATCTGATGTAAATAGTTTTGTAACTGACGACATTTTAGAAGAAGCACACAGCCGCGGTTATGTTATTTTAAAAAACCCAAACAAAACGGAAGGGTTAACAACTCTAGATGCAGATCATCAACATGTGCTTGAGGTTGATAAAAGTGGCAATGGCGTTGCTAAGAAAATATGCCACCCAATGTCTGCTCACGTTTGCCACGAACACGAGGTTGTGAATTGGACAATAAGCACAAATCAAAGTTCTTGTTACCCGTCGTGTAAACAACGTTTTGGCGTTTGCGGCGCCCCCCCTCACATACATCAAATCCCAGAAAATTTGCGTCACGGCTTGGTAAGGAAGTATATCGAAGCTGTCAATTATGATGAAGAAATAACGGTGAAAGATTTAATTACCTTGTTGGCGGGCAGCGCAACATGTCGAGTAAAAGGCGTATTAATTAAAATAGGAAAGCAAGGCGATTATCCAAGCCTGGGGCTGGTAGAGCCTGCTAAGATTTTACAATTTTGGCAATTTTTGGGCAATAACATTAACATGTTTGAATTCATTGAAAGCTCTAAAATTGAGTGTGAGCCTCAAGTTTGTCCGGCCCCGTTGTCGGAAGAGTTGCTTAAACAGCTTTTTGATAGCATAAATAAGGCTTGTGAGTTAATGCGCCAACCGGAAACTCTTTCGCCCTTGAGCCAGGAGGATATAGAGAGTCTGGCAATAGGCATTGGCAACAATATATTGAAAGATGCGGGCCTTGATTCTACACTGGATAAAGGCAACAAAGAAAATATAATACCTTCGAAAACAAGAGACCGAAAAGATTTAAGTGAGAAATGTCAAGGAGTGAACCGCAAGAGATGGAACGGCAAGGAGTGGGTGGACATGTCGAACGCCGAAGCCGCTGGAAAACCATGTTTTGCTCATTATGAAGGCGATGATGATGAAATTGAGGATGATAAGAAGGATTTTAATTGGGAACACTGTGGCGGCGACCGTAAGTCCACGCCCAACGGCTGCCAACCGCCCCCGCCGCCCAAGGAACTCGGCCAAGCCGACACCACCACGCCCGGACCAGCGAAGTGTCCCACCGCCGGCATGCACCGAGCGGTACCGGCGAGTGAACATGTTAAGGGTGTCGCATCGGGCAAGGAACTCGATCCCTGCTTATATGTCAATTCCGACGGCTCGACGTGGAACAGCGATGCGCTCAGCAAAGTCCCCGGCGCGCTGGTCGAAGAGGTCGGCGGCGGCGGCAAGTACCACAAGATCCAGGTCTATGCCACCACCGCGGCGACGCGCATGTCATCGATCGTCGAGGCGCTGGACTACTGGGGCGGCACCGACAAAACGTTGTTATATGACACGCTTGACGTCCTGACCGCGGCAGAAAAAGACTGGATTTGCCGCCGTAATATTTGGCCGGGCGGCCCGAATAGGCATGATTATAGCTTGATGTATAATATTTGCAATGATTTAAGCTCAGGTGAGCAAGACACACTCTACAAAAAGATTGGCTGTAAATGCCAACCCGGCGACTCATAGATCTATTTCTAGAAATGGTTTGACAACTTTGGCATTAAATAACTAATTAATAGAGACTAATGGAATTAATTTAAATATGGCTTCAGGTTTTTCAGTAAAGTTGCCGTTTTTCTACGACAAAGAGGACGGCCCATATCGCTTAACAAAGACTCTTCCAGAGAATATTAGACAGAATTTTAAAAATTTAGTTTTAACAAACCCGGGCGAGAGGATAATGGATCCAGAATTTGGAGTTGGCTTTAGTCGAATTTTATTTGAAAATTATAGTCTAGACTTGATTGAAGAATTAAAGGGAAGACTTTATGATCAGGTTGCAAGATATCTTCCTTTTATAAATATAGAAGAGGCTCGGACTGATTTTGTGGATCATACTTTGAATGTAAAAATAACATATTCTATACAATCATTAAAAATAACAGACGCTGTTTCACTAGATTTGACTCAGAAGTAGGAAAAATAAATGGCAAAAAAAGCACCCCCAATAAAGCTTACTAATCGAGACTTTTCATCAATTAAAGAAGATTTGATTAATTATGCTAAAGTTTATTATCCAGATACCTATAAGGATTTCAACGAAGCTTCTTTCGGCGCTTTGATGTTAGATATGGTTGCTTATGTTGGTGATATGTTAGCTTTTTATGTAGATTACCAAGCGAACGAATCATTCCTCGATTCGGCGATTGAAACAAAAAATATTATTAAATTGGCAAAACAACTAGGATATAAGCATCCTGGGTCTCACGCCTCAAGCGGCTTGTGCGCATTTTATATTACAGTTGATGCTACGAGTGGCGCGCCCGCACCTGAAAATGTTCCTATTTTAAGCAAAGGCTCGGTAATTGCCAGCGGCGGTGGCGCCACTTTTATATTGGTGGAAGATGTTGATTTTTCAGCTTCCAGCGCTGATATTGTTGTTGCAGAGGTTAATGATGATGGTCAGGCAACCAAGTTTGCTTATAAAGCTTATGGAACAGTTACATCTGGCAAGTTTGTAACAGAATTATTAACTATTGGCGATTATGAAAAATTTATGCGAATACAATTGTCAACAAAAAATGTTACAGAAATTATTTCTATTGTCGACGCCGAAGGCCATGAATTTTTTGAAGTAGACAACCTTTCACAAAACATTATTTACAAAGAAATCAGGAATACTGTTGATAGTACAACCGAACACGCTCCTTATATGTTGAGATAAATGGCGGTACCAAGAAGATTTACAGTAGAACACACAATTGAGTACGAAGCTTTTATACAATTTGGATATGGCTCAGAAGCAAATTTAAAGCAAGACAAATTTCCAGATCCGGCTTCTGTGGCTTTAAATTTCCACGGAAAGACTTATTTTTCTGATAATTCATTTGATCCAAGCGTTCTTTTAACAACAGATAAATTTGGCGTTGTCCCTGCAAAAGGTCAAATGACGGTTACTATGAGAGTTAATCCACTTGACAACGTTAATGCTGGCGTAAATGCAGTTTCAACAGTTATTAATCCTATTTTTGTATTTAAAAACCCTGAACTTTCATCAGCTTCTAGGTCTTCAATAGTTACTTCTTTGGAAGTCGATAACGAAGAGGCAATAACTGGCCAGACTAAAGCTATTACGCCAGAAGAAATTAGAATTAGGGCTATGGACTCATACGCTTCTCAAAATAGAGCAGTTACTCGACAAGATTATTTGAGTTTGATTTATAGAATGCCATCAAATTTTGGTTCTGTTAAGCGCGCAAATATTGTACAAGATAAGAAATCTATAAAAAGAAATTTAAATTTATTTGTTGTATCTGAAGATTCTGATGGCCTTTTAACTGAGACTGCCTCTACAGTTAAAAACAATTTGCGCGCATGGTTAAATAAATATAAAATGATCAACGATACGATTGATATTTTAGATGGCCGTATTGCCAATATTGCAATTCAATTTGAAGTTCTTGGTGAAGTTGATAAAAATCCAAATGAAACTTTGTCAGCTTGTTTAACCGCGCTTAAAAATCAATATAGTGCTCATTTTTCATTTGGCGAACCATTTTATATTTCTGATGTATACAGAATTTTAAATGATTTGCCAGAGGTGATTGATACAAAAATAGTTAATATTATAAGCCAATATGGTACAAATTATAGTTCAATAGAATATGAAGCAGAGGCGAACATCTCATCAGATGGAAGATTTATTAAAGTGCCGGCAGATGTTGTTTTAGAAGTAAAATATCCTGACGTTGACATAATTGGAGTTGTGATTTAATGGGAATTAAAAGATATACCGCCTCTATAGATACAACTATTGCAGATGCTTATGCGCAAGATCTTAGCACTAGAGCAACATCATCTAATATGGGCGCTTCTGATATTTTAGAGACGTTTTCAATTTATGGACAGGCAACTACTGAATCTTTAGAAAGAAGCAGGGTACTCATCAAGTTCCCAATTGAAGAAATCACATCTTCCAGAGCTAGTGGCATTATTCCTGCTAGCGGTAGTGTTAATTTTTTCTTAAAAATGCTTAATGCGGAACACTCTGAAACAGTGCCTAGAGACTTCACCATGAGTGTTGCAGCACTAAGCCAGTCGTGGGATGAGGGCCCTGGCCTGGATATGGAAGATTATTCTGACGGAGGCATCGGATCTAGATCCCGCCGCGGCCCGGGCCTTGGCGCAACATGGAACCACAGGTCAACAGGCTTGTTTGCTTCTGCTTCTATTGATTTTGATGGCACCAATGCATATCTAAAGGTGGAAGATAACGATGATTTTACTTTTTCAAATGCAACCAGCGCAACAAATGGGACAGACGATTCTGCTTTTTCAATTAGTGCGTGGATATATCTTGACACTCTTGGCGCCAATATGCCAATTATAACTAAATATGATGCGTCTAGTACTCTCCGAGAGTGGGAATTTATAGTTGAGCGTGATGATGCTAGCAATGCCCACCTTTACTTTCAAGCGTATGATGAAAATGCGAATGCAGCACTAGCAGCAGAAGTTGAGGCTAACACGCTAGGCCTAGCAACATGGTATCACGTGGTTGTCACATATGATGGCGGCGAATCACACAGTGGTGTAAATTTTTATCAAGACGGTACTTTGGCTACAATAGGCGCCGGCGCCACCGCCGCCGGCTATGTTGCTATGCAAAATACGTCGCAGGATGTTTGGATAGGCCGTGAAAATGACGGATCTAACTTGTATTTTGACGGCAGAATGATGGAAGTCGCAATATGGGATAAAGAATTAAATCAGACAGAAATTAATCAAATTTACAACAAAGGCTGCCCAGTAAGCCTCCTTGGCTGCAACAGCGATGCAGGTTCGGACTTAGTTGCTTGGTGGCGAATGGGCGGCGACAATCGAGATGCGCTGGACGCCAGTACCCTCACTTTCGGCACCGGCAACAGAATTGTAGATCAAGTTGATAATCCAAACTTTATTGCAACTGGTAGTGGCATGCAGGCTTCATCTGCCGATATCAAAACAGATACATACCCAAATGCTTGTGCTTTTGCCGATAAAGCAAAGTGCTGGGATCAGGCAGGTAGCTCTATAGACACGGGCTCAATTAATGCGTCTTTCTTTACACAGAGCTTTACAGACGGCATCGAAGATTTAGAAGTCGATATTAGCTTCTTGGTGGAGGAGTGGGCTAAAAATACAACCGGAAGCACGGGGCGTTATAATCACGGCGTAGGTGTACTTCTTTCTGGCAGCGCAGAAGAAGGCGGAAATAAAAATTCTTATTATACAAAAAGATTTTTTGGAAGAGAAAGCGAGTTCTTCTTTAAGCGCCCAGTAATCGAAGCTAGGTGGGATAGTGCCAAGCAGGATTCGTCAGGTAGATTTTACTTAAGCAGTTCTTTGTTATCAACCGACAATTTAAACAAACTATATCTCTATAATATTGTC
>Ga0114908_1001850_pt1 | contig 10463 bp, 10 predicted proteins | sample MalvireepMed_s17_FD_87292 | JGI IMG/M metagenome (GOLD analysis project Ga0114908, IMG submission 87292) | Marine viral communities from the Global Malaspina Expedition - Malaspina viral metaG DeepMed_s17 | ecosystem: Environmental > Aquatic > Marine > Oceanic | place: Mediterranean Sea... | reverse complement strand
GGCCAAACTGTCTGGTAGTACGCCCTGCCATCTGTGGAGGCAACGCGGCATACCTTTCAGTAAACGGTGTTGTTTCCAGATAATCAGCGAACCTTAACGTAAGGTCTTGACCACCTCTTCCCTGCTGGGCGAGTGCGCCAAGAAATTCGTTATATACATTCTGAAACTGATTCTGGTAATACCTCTGGGTATTTGCAGACTGTCCTGAAAACGCAGTTCCCCTTGGGCTGCTGTAATATGCTGCCTGCGGATAATCAGTAAGAAAATCCGCAAACGAATTATCACTGCCAAAATAATTGGCACCAGGTCCTCCTCCGGGATTGTTGTTAGTAGTCATTAATTACTCCTATGTAAACGGATTGAATACTGGAGCGCCACCACCTGTGTTAGGGCTGCCAACATAAGACCTCAGTAACTGGGCGCCACCAGCTTCAGGATTAGCTTCCTGCCACGCGGCAATCGCTCTGTTAATACCTGAACCTGCAGACCTTCCCGCTATCGGGTTAAGCCCTGCTATCTGGGCATTTGCAATCATGTTCGCAGCTTCAGCCATACTCAATGCATCAAGGTAATCACCGGCAGCACCCGTAGGCATTACAGGCATTGTTGTGCCTTCCGCAGGAGTACCAAACAAACCGCCTATCCTTGTCTGCCACTGGTTCCTTGACCACGGAGTCATACCCATAGTTCCCTGTGTTCCAAAAGCAGGGTTATTAGTTCCCACCATATCTCCATACGCTCCAACTCCGTCTGCTACCGTATATCCAGGTCTTGCACCTCCACCCAGAAAGTCCCTAAAGCTAAGCCCAGTCGCTGCGTCTGATACGTTATATCCTGCGGCACCTCCTGCAGCAGTGGGTGCAGCAGCAAGCATATACTGGGATGACATCGGGTCAAACTGCCTGCTTAACACAGACCGTGCCAGGGGGTTTAGAAACCTGCCAAACGCCTGTGCGTCCGCATATCTGTCAAATACATTCCGCCTCCCCTGTAGAGTCCGGCTTTCCTCATTTCTTATAAAATCTGCCATTGTCACTGGGCTACCTCCTGTTGTACTAGTAGTTCCCGGATTTATTGCCGTGTCATTAGTTTTCCCATTACCTCCCCCATTACTTCCTCCGCCCTGTCCTGGGGAAACGCCTCCCATTGTCGAGGTGTCCTCAGATGGAGTAGTAATTACAGATAAAGAATTTTGCTCTCCGCCTGGGGTCCCTACCCACCATCCCTGCATCCCTGGTACCTGATATGCTGTCGTTCCTGTACTAAGATACCCTGTCCCGCTCCACTCAAAAACCTGTCCATTAGGAGTTATAATCTGGTCCCCAATATTAAGCTCACCTCTTTGGTTACGTCTTGTTGCTTCATCTTGAGTCATTGTTGGAGCATTTAAATTAAAAGCCATTAATCCCTCCCGTATCCATTAGAACCAAACCACCTAAAGTCACGCTTGGCCCACTCTTGAAATAGCGATTGTGCTGCTACTGAAGCAGCCTCACCCTGTTCCTCATAATCACTGGTGGGAGTTCCATGAGTTAGTGTAGGTATCTTAGTATTATCCATTACCCATTTATCAATCTCACGCCCGATAGACTGGGGAGCATAACGTGCAACAATCGGGTTTGCACCTTTTGTGGATTTTGCAATAATCCACTGCTTAACAGTTTCAGGGTCCCTTGCAAGACTTTCCAATGCTCCACCCAGCATTCTGTCCTGGGGAATAGCCTCTTCCCCCGCTACTGCTCCTTGAGAAAGAGAAGACTGGTTCATTAAATCACTTGTGTTTGCAGACACCTGTTCCATATTTCGCTGCCAGTCATCACGATTCCACAGGTTAGCAGTCCTGTTTTCAGGGTCAAAAGCAGCACGTAAGTACTCTTTATAATTTCTGTTTACAATTTCGGCACCTTCTTTATTGCTTCCTGTAGGCAATGCACTATTCCACGGGCTATTAGGATTAGTTAATTCAATATTAAACTGATGCCGTAGCTGTCTTTCCCACCTGTTATACAGTCCTTCCGCACGTGGATTCATCATTCTAAACGTAGGGTTTTCCCCTTTAAACACGTTATAAATAAGACTTTTCCCTGAATCAACTTCAGACAACCAGTCAAGCCATGTTGACCCATCTACCTTTGCCTGTACTTCTTCATTTGCAGCAATAGCCTCAGTTACTTCCCTATCTCCTGTAGAGTCTGTTGCCGATACAGTACCAGATGGTTCTATATATGAAGGCGTTACAGGGCGGTCAGCAAAAGTTTCAGGAACAGATACAGGTCCCGAAACACTGTCTACAAAGTCCCTGTCCAACTCATTAACCATACTGGTAATAGCACTGCGTACTACTGTATCCCCTTCGTTCTCTCCAACATAACCTGCTATCTGCCTGACTTTAGCATCGTATGCCGGACCACCTCCTGTGTCTTCATATATATCTTTAAGATGGCCTGTTATTTCCAGTATTTTATCTGTGGTAGACCACGTTGGATAACTTGCAAGCACATCCAGTGTAAGGTCATCCGTTATCATTTCATCTGCAACAGTCTTGGGGTATCCTGGTGTCGTTAGCCCTTCCTGGGAACCAAACAATTGCTGATGTACAGGGTCCGTAGCGAAATCTCCTATAGCACTTCCAGCTCCACCAAAGAAATCTCCTATTCTGCCAGCTATGTTTCCTATACCACTTTGAGCATCTCCCCACGGAGTCTCTACATTAGGCATAAGCCCACCTGGAAACAAATCTATCTGTGGAGTAATCCATCTTCCATCATATCCAAGAGGTGGTGCAACATCTGACCTGGGAGGGCCAATTGCACTTTCGTCATATATTCCACTGGCAATATCCTGTGGAACATTCATAGACTGCAAATCGTTAGCCAACCAACGCCCAAGGTCTTCCTTAGATGCAGTTTTTAGCCATTCCGCATTAAGCGCTATGTTTTGCTCAGTCCGCATCTTATCCCAGTCAAAGTCTTCTGGAGGCGCATCTGGCAATGGCTCTTTCCCCGTACCAGGGAATTGTCCTTCCAACATCCTTGCCAGTGCGGTAGATTCAACAGAATCCACACCTCTGTCCGCGGCAATCATCCGTGCCATTAACTGTTCTTTCCCTGCGTCATAATTCCGGGATTCTGTCATTTTCTCCTGCAGGGCAGATAACTGTTTAGCCTGTGGAGCATAAAGAAGTTCAAGTTCGTTTTGCAGTTCAAGATTAAAATCACCTGCGAATTGAGACACTGCTTTTGTAAGAGGAGTTTTTCCGAAAACTGCCATTTAAACCTCCCTCGGCGGGACTAGTCCCATCTGTCTCATTCTTGCCTCCTCGTTATCAACCGCACCTGGCCTTGGTGAACCTGCAGGCATAGTCATAGGCGGACCCTGTGGAGCTACAGGCGGAACACCCATTGCCGCATTAGGCATTACTTCAGGCGGTAATCCTGGTGGGCCACCTGGTGGCGGGGGCGGAGCGCCTCCCGGTCCGGGTGGTCCCTGTGGAGGCGAACCTGGCATACCTCCAGTAAACCCTGCCGCCATTGCCATTTTGGTTGCCGCAACTTTTTCCATCATCAGTCTCATCAGTTCACCGTAGTAGAACTGAGCCAGGTCCCCTCTACCTCTGTTTTCAAGTGAGGCAAGCAAAGTCCACAGGCTGGCTTCGGGTAATGCCTTTTCAGCTACCTGTTCCTTAATAACATCATCGAGCTGGTCTGCGTCCTGCAGTCCCAGAATCATATCTCTTATAAATATGTCAGGCAGCAGCGGAGTAGGACCCTCTCTTGCTATCTGGGCCATAGACATCTTGGACATATCGTCCTGTGGTAACTGGCTCAGAATAGAGACTTCAGGGTCACCGCCCTTCTTGACTATATCGGGTGATATCTCATCAGAGAAGTACATCCTGTCCCTGTCTCTTCCCGATACTTCCATTGCCTTGAATCTTCCGCTTGCATACTGTTCACTGATAATAGTAAAGATAGAGCGATAGGCTTTTTCCAGTGCGTCTATCCTTGGAGACAGGACTGTTTCTATTCCCTGTCTTAATGTGTTTATTGCGTATCCTGATAACTGGAACTGTAGTTCCCCGTAGATTGAATAAGGCAATCCTCCACGCTGTATCTCAGAAGATACAAGCCCCATAAACGCCCCTGATTCTTTTGCCATCTCAAGCATACCCAGTGGCTCTACGTCTTCTCCCTGACCAAGTGCTATCTCGGTTCCTTCCTGATAGGGGTCTTCATCGAGTGTCTTTGTGCCGTCCCTGGACTTTACCTTCAGTCCCTGCTTACGGGAACGTGCGGTAAGTTCAAGCATGGTAGACATCATAAAGTTATTGTTATCAAAGTTTTCACGATTATGCTTGAATACAGATTCTCCGTAATCAGCAATTGCGTCTGTTCCCACTTCATCTGACTGTATAAGCGGGGCAGACCCCACCATACCTACAAAGCACGGAACTCCGTCATAGCCATGCCGCGTTCTCTTTTTGAGTATGCGGTCTTCCATAACTACATAGTTATCTTCCTTATCGTAGAAATCGTAGACATATACACTTTCGTCCCTGTCCTCATTCTCTCCAAAGTTACGCACGTTATACTGTCTGCGTACATCAGACGGAGATTTTCTTACCCTGTAACATGCCCATTCAAGCCCGTCAGTCCCTTCTCCCCAGTAAGTATTCAACGGGTCCCACGGTGTGATATCCACCCTGGTTTCCTCTTTATCATTCTTAACAAGCATGGCTCTGCCTGCGTACCATCCCCTTACGGTTAAGTACCACGCAAGCTGGCTTCTGAGTGACGGGAGTAATCTCTGCATAAGATTGTCATCTGCCGCACGGATAATCCCTGTAAGGAATCTTTCTTTCTGGTTGTTTGTATCACGCTGGTCACGCTTGTTTCCACTGAAAGGAATCCTTACTACCATCTCGGCAGAGGTAAGCCAGCTCACAATCTTATCAGCCATTACCTGGGGTTCATTGGAAGTAAAGCTACGGTATCCATCACCCGCGTCATAAGGCTCAAGCCTGTATATGCTGTGGTCCTTTTCCATCCTGTCACGCAGTGGAAAAGTTGCAGAGTGATGCGCCTCGACCATACTAATGATATCTGTGACTTTTCTTCGTGCCAAAGTTACCACCTTTTTACAGAAATAGCGCCGTGACCTTTTACATAACCGTACCCATAGTTATCTACTATACCGTAAACCAGGGCTTTAATACCATGATTATTTTTATCTTCAGGAGTCTGTCCTACAATATTTCCATCACGGTCAGTTTTCCATCTGTACGCACGGGTCTGTCCGTCAAAAGGACTTGGTGCCGCGCCGAATTCAGATAACAATCCTGTACATGAGGGGTTTATTACGAGTTTAGATTCCTTCGATATAGGGTCAGGTTTAAGGAAACTTTTCAACCTTTCTGTTCCATCGTTTATCTGTACCTTACTTGATGCCAGATACAGTCCTGTATTTTTCATCCATAGTTCAGCCGGTGCCGTCATAGCCTGGTGCTGGTATCCTGCCACATCTATCACCCCGTACTGTACGTCCTGCCACCACGGCCTTGACTGGCATAGCTGTATTATCTCTTCAGTTATAAGCCCCCTCTCGTACACCTCATCTATAACCTGGATTACGTCATCCTGTATCTGTACTGCCACAACTGCATATGCTCCCGCGTAACCGGGGTCCATCCACAAATGTACGGGAGTTCCCACATCCCACTTCACATCAGCAACGTGGAGGTTAGGTCTGAACTCAGGGAACACCAGTCCTTCCGGCGGACTGGGGATACCCTCAATACGCTCAAGAAAAAAATCATCACTGGCATCTCTTTTAAGTCTCTGTATCTCAGGGTCTTCCACTCCTCCCGGATACAGGTGCGTATTCGTATAACTCGGCAGTGAAAACGACTGTTCGTCCTCACTTGGTATTGACCATGCCGTATGCATCTGCGGATACCATCCAAGTGAACCTTCAAACGTGCCTGCAAGAAACAGCCATCCACGTTTAGGAGCGCATCTGCCGCGCATACGGTAAAAAGTTTCAAGGTCCAGCTGTGATGCTTCACAACCTATAATCCCATTGGGCGCTCTCATAGCCAGGGTTCTTGGGTCTTTAGCTGATTTAGTTTCTATCCGTGTACCGTCAGCCAGTACAATTCTGCCTGGGTCTACTCTCTTGGTAGATTCTGCCAGTACTCCCAGTGCCGCGAAATCCTCTACAAGGTATTCAAATTCAGCACGGGTTCTTTCATAGTCAGCAGCTACCAGCCAGTACAGTCCGGGTTCTCCTATTTCAAGAAACCTGGAGAGTAAATACTTGGAGGCAATCATGCTTTTGCCTGCCTGTTCCCCTCCTGCTACAAGAATAAATCTCTTACGGGAAAACAGTATCGGCATCTGAGCTGGTGTGGGATTAAATCCAACACGGTCAAAGATATAATCAACTACATCTTCCCTGGAAGAATCAGCTATCTGTGTCATCTAGTGAACCACGCTTACTTTGAAGTATATCTCTTGCCTGTTCCACTGCTGATTTAACCTGTTCCGGCTCCAGTTTCCTTGCTTTAGGAGGCGTATCTTTAGCATCCTTCATTGCCTTCCTGAACTCTGATAACACATCCTTGGCATCACTGGCACTCTGGTTTGTACCCTTGTATTTCTCAGGCATAGCGCCATTGAGTGCAAATATCAACAGCGTGGGATTAGCCTTGTAATCCAAATTGCCATGCATCTCGTTTATAAGGTCAAAGAGGACTCCTTCAAGCCTGTCATTGTGACTCTGCTTTGCCTCGTTAAACCTGTCCAGAAACAAAACGTCCTGGTCACGCCACCTCTTAACCGTAGAAGCCCCCACCTTTGCCATCTCAGCAGCCTTGGTAATAATCCCAATCTTCTCAAAAGCCATCAGGAATATTTCCTGTTTCTTCTCTGTATCTCTGTGAGGATTTCCTTCGGATACCCCAGGATGCTTACCCATTAACTGCCGTCCGTTGTAATTACATCTTTTGCAAGGGCTATAATACCGGCTGCCGCCACACCGCTTATCTCAGGAAGCCCTTTAAGCATACCTACAATAGAAATTACGCCAAGTAGTCCTATAGCCAGTATAATCTGTGGTCTTATACGCCCCATATTAATCGAGTTCCTAACTGATTCTGGTATTCCCGGTGGTCTAAAGCTTGCCATTATCTGAATATAACCCCTTACTAGTGTATAATCAAGCTGACACACGGCGTTGACAGGGGATTATGACTCCTTCCCGATTAACTCCTCCGTTAAAAAAGCATCGGGTAAAAGCTTTCACCGTCCGTCTGAAGTCAACTATGACGGAAAGTGTCACGTTCTCCTTTTTTGGGGCTAGGCAGAGGTTTATGCTGACTTCATATTCTCCTCTGTCTAGTCTTTTTTTATTTCAGCGCAGTATTAAACCAGTGATTTAACGGCCTCTTTGGCATCATCGCCAGGTCATGGGTGTAAAACACATTCCCGTTATTCGGATTCTTATGGGGCCTTTTAGCCCTGTCATGTGAGTTGTAATGAATCTTCTCGTCACCACAGTCCCTGCAAACACCCAGGCACTCCCGGCCATCAGGTAGCGGTAAAATATAATAATGAACACAATCCTCTGAATTTTTCATTTTTGACTTTTCCTTTACATTACATGTTACAATGTTACATAACAACAATGCTACGTAATAAATAACAACGTAGTCCCCACAGACGTAGTTGTTATTTATTTGTTACATCCCCTCCCAAAGCTTCTTTCTTAAAATAACAATCGTGGTTATTTTTAACAATTATAGTTATTTGTTCCTGAATACTTAAAATAACCACCTCTTGTTATTATTAACATCGGTGGTTATTTTAGTAACTCTTATTCAATTCCCTGATTCCCCGTAGTGGTTGGGAATTTGGGAATCGATTTAACAAACCTGGTGTAGCACTGTCTCATGAGGGGGTACCTTTTACGAAAAAATTCTGTCAGAGGTATCCACCCATCACCACACAGCATCCTAAGACATACCCCCTCACCATACACCTCACACCACACACACACCTCCCACAGCACCTCACACCACACCCACCGCCTCACACCACTCACCCCTCACCTCACAGCCCTACACACCCACCTCATCCCACACTCCACCACTCACCCATCCCCTCACACCCATCACCACTCACCCACCACCATACACCCATCACCTCACACCACTCACACCTCACCATCCACCCATCACCACTCACCCCCCACCCGTTGCGCAACACTAGGATTTTCGAGCGTGGGATATAAAGTAGTGCGAAGCTCTCAGTCACAACTCGTGACTGGAGAAACATTCTGGAGGAGTGGTGTTGCATGGCAACAACACTACTCCTCCAGGCCAGGAGAGGTTCAACTGTTTGAAGGAAGCAACCGAAACGATAGGAAACACATAGCAATTGTGCCTCATGTTTTGTATTCATTGCGGTTGGTATTGAAACAATCTCACAACACCCAACACAGCAACGCAATGCAGCACAAAACACAGTCATTAATTAAACCTATACAAATAGTGCTTGACAGTGTTTAAACAGTCATGAGACGATATACACCTATATATTGAATAGGTAGGTATAAATGGCACGTAAACGGTACCAACATAGGAATAAAAGCAAACGGTTCGAGTGTATAGCGCCCAACCAAATGCGCACTTCCTCAATTGTTAACGTACACGTTAAACATAAAGCTCAATGGGGGCGTCACATGTTTAATGCCAACCTACAATTAGCACACGTACACAATGAACAATCTGACTGTATCGAGTGCGTATTTGTGAACATTAAAAACTAAATAAAATTATTAATTAGTCGGCGGTTGACTTGTTCGCCATTCCACGCCGATATAGTGGAAAATTGTTTATAGGTTAGTCTCGTGTCACGTGCCATATAAGGATAACGTGACATTATGAAAACATTCGTAAATCTAGACACTTCGACAATCGTAGAACCGAAAGTATCAAAAGCTATTAACGCAATCGGTAATACGGTTCTACAACCATTCGCTAAAGATGACCGGTTCACTAAGGCGTCAAAGTCTCGGTTGATTCTCTCGGCTAGTCCAAACGGTAATCAAGTTGACCTAATCAAGGTTGACAATAAGACCGATATCAACGATGCCATTAATGTATTTATGTGGTTGAATTCCGAGACAATCAAAACCGCACGAGACGGTAAACCAAACAGCAACGCAAGCGATAGCGCAAAAGATGCTAACGCTGACATATCAGTGTCAATTGGTAAAGGTTGGTTAGAGTTGGCCTACCGTGCAAACGGTTTAAAAGCTTATAACACTAAAGGCGGAGGTAAAAAGATGACCTCCGAATTTATAACCGATATTAAGAAACTCGGTTGTGGTGTTAGTGGGCGTAAAGCTTATGCAATGCAAGGTATTAAAGACCTAAGCAAAGCAATGCTTGCCGATATTGAGACGGTCAAAGCTTTAAAGGTTGCCGAGTACAAAAAACCAACCGATAACAGCGGTAAACGGTCAAGACTATTTTGTGTGGTTGGTTGTGATTTCAACGAGTTGATAACTCAGCAATTCAAACTCGACGATATACCAAACGCACAAAAAATATTAACGTGCAAGGTACATCAAGGTACACCACAAACCGAACCGAGACAGTCGAAAGACCAAACCGATGCAGTAAAAACTGCCGAGCATATTTTAAATTAATTTAATCTCGGCACGTGACACGATACTAACTTATAAGCATTACAATGTTTAGCTTTTACAGCTAGGCATTACAACATGGCTACCTGAACACGCCCTGCCCAGGCGGAGTGTGCAAGGAAGGGGTCAGGTTGTCCTGTCGATAGGACAAAACTACGCTGCCGAAACACGTAAAGAAATAGAGGAGGGAAGGCAGTTGTCCTGTCGATAGGACAAGTTACCAATTAATTAATCGGAGGAACATATGAAAGCTTTACGATGTAGCCACAAGAATTGTAACAAGTTCGCCCTTGCGTATAAGGAAATACTGTGCAAGGTACATTACTTTGAGAGAGGTGATAGCAATGGCAAAGAAAAAGAAACACATTCTCAATCCTCATAGCTACGAAAGGATAGAGGCTAACCGATTCTATATTGGTTCTAATCTAGTTGGACACTTACATAAGACTGAAGGTGAAGGTTATATCTGGGAATCAACTCTGGGATTTCAGGCATATGACCGTGAACTTAGGACAGCTATTCGTAGAATGAGAAACATATTCTGGTATCGGAGGTGAAGATGGATACTGCAACGCTCGCGCCTGGGTATCTGCGTGAGTGCAATGTGAAAGAAAGATGCCAACCAAACAAGTTGTCCTGTCGACAGGACAGAGGAGCAAAGTGAAAGTTATGCGTATAGGAAAGTGTATCGATAAGAGTTGTCATGGGTGGTTGGTAGCAATCACCACTCGGATGAGTGCAGTCATATGGGGCGT
>Ga0114908_1001848_pt1 | contig 10477 bp, 7 predicted proteins | sample MalvireepMed_s17_FD_87292 | JGI IMG/M metagenome (GOLD analysis project Ga0114908, IMG submission 87292) | Marine viral communities from the Global Malaspina Expedition - Malaspina viral metaG DeepMed_s17 | ecosystem: Environmental > Aquatic > Marine > Oceanic | place: Mediterranean Sea... | reverse complement strand
TCGTTAATCATGTTAGTAGAATTCAAAAACAGGTCTCCCATTTTCATCAAATTTTACTTCCATCAACCTAGCGTGGCGATTAGGATCATATAAAGGATCTGCTTTTATTTCTTCCAATGATCTTTTATCTGATTCTGGAACCATTTTAGGATCACCAACTGCCTTTTCGTATTCCCTGGCATGATAGATCATTAATGGGTCGCCATTTTCATCTACAGTAAAAGAATTGTGACCTGGCCCATAAATATCTTTTTCTTCATTTGTTTTTAAAACCGGATATCTGGATTTTGTCCATGAATTCCTATCTAATAGATCGGCATCTGCATCGGCTTCCATGATTCCCATACTATAATAGGCACCGGTAGCACTGGCCGAAAAAGTGATAAATATTTTGCCATCATTCTTGATCACAGCAGGACCTTCATTCACCCAAAAATCGATACGCTCCCAGTCGTAATCTGGCGTAGTTAACATAAACTGAACGGTCTTTAGTTTAATTGGAGATTCCATTTCAGCTAAATATAAATTTGAAGCCGCGAATTGCCCGCCGGTTTTTTCAGCCCAACAGAAATAACGCTTTCCGTCATATTCGAACACCGTTCCGTCTAAAGAGAAATCGGTAAAACTTTTTGGATCATTATCTGCAGCCTGCATTTGCCCCAATTCGATCCAATCGTCTTTTAAAGGATCCTGTCCTGAACATTTAATAACATAAGGTCTTAACTTCCAAATGTCACTTTCTTCACTTCCTGCAAAATATACATACCATTCTCCATCTAAGTAATGAATTTCTGGTGCCCAGATATGCCGACTCATAGGTCCGCTTTCGTGCTTTTCCCAAACTCTAACGGGTTTCGCATCCTGCAAACCTTCTATGGTTTTTGCACGTCTAATTTCAATGGCATCATAAGTAGGTACAGAACCGGTGAAATAGTAGTAACCATCTGTATGCTTATAGATAAAAGGATCTGCACGTTGAAGCACGATTGGATCATTAGATCTTACAAAATTTTCACCTTCAGCTGTTTCCTGCGCATATATCTGCGAATAGCTGGCCATTCCGAAAATAGAAAGTGCCACTAAAACCATATTTAATAATGATCTAAACTTCATATTGTTGATTTTACGTGTGAGTTTTTTTAATTCAATTTTAGCTGTTTTGGCCATCCGTTTTCCCAACTTAATTCTTTGATCTTAAGTTTAGGTTTTGCACCATCTTCAGCATCATAAGCATGAAAGAACATATAGTCTTTACCATCGAAAGCGTAAACACTGTTGTGACCAGCGCCATACCAGTTTTCATTTCCTTCTACAACCAAACTTCCGCCACCATTAAATAAGGATTTACCAGATTTATCTAAAAATGGCCCTTTTACAGATTTAGAACGACCTACAACAACTTTATAAGTACTATCTTCTCCCCTACAACATAGATCCCAGGAGATAAACAGGTAATACCAATCTCCTTTTTTGAAAATAAATGGTGCTTCTAAAGCAGCATCTCCAGGATTACTATCGGCGATCTCGAAAGAACGCTCTCTCCTGGCAATCGTTTCCCATTCCTGAGGTTGCGCAATCGATTTCAAATCTGGGCTTAATTTAACCAATTTCAATCCTTCCCAAAACGAACCAAAACTTAACCAAGGCGACCCTTCTTCATCAAAAATAAGATTAGGATCGATGGCGTTCCATAAGTCACGGTTAGGGATAGACTGAACAACAATTCCCTGATCTTCCCATTTATAATTAGGACTATCTACATCTAAAGTTTCATTGGTTACCAATCCTATTGCTGAAGTGTTTTTCGCAAATTCTGAAACTGAATAGTACAAATAAAATTTACCTTCAAATTCAGTAATATCAGGTGCCCAGATATGGTTTCCAAAGTCTGGAACCACATCGTCTGTCCACTCTGGCTTTTCAGAAAAAACAGGAGCTTCATGTTTCCATTCTTTAAGATCTTCCGAAGAAAACATCGAAATTCCCCTACCCGTGCAGAACATATAATATTTTCCGTTAGCCTGAATTGCCACCGGATCGTGAACAATCGTTTCCTCAGTTCGAGTTATTCTTTCTTGTGCTGAACAGAATAAGAAACTATTCAGCAAAATGGCCAATATTAGATATTTTGAAGCTGTCATTATTCCTGTATTCCTTCTGAAGTCATGATCACTCTCTTTAAAGTATTATCATCATTATAATACAAACGATCGATACAAACCGAACGTCTAAAACTACCGCCGTGAGTTGGAATGCTTCCGTTATGATAAATAAAATACCATTTATCTTTAAATTCGATGATCGATTGGTGATTGGTATTAGAATTACCGGCAACTTCATTCAAAATACCTTTATATTCCCATGGTCCTTCGATAGATTTACTCATCGCGTAGGCTGTTTTCTCCGGAAATTTATAAGCATACGAAAGATAATACCAGTCATCTTTTTTATGAATCCACGGAGCCTCGGTAAAATGCGGAAGATCTACCGTTTGAATTTCACCTTCAAATTCGATCATATTATCCTTTAATTTCACCCAATATAACTGAGTATTTCCCCAATACATATACGCATCGCCATTCTCCTCGATCCAAACGGTTGGATCGATATCATCCCAGGAAATTCCGGTATATTCGGTTGTCATATCGTTAGTGATCATTGCGCTACCACGAGCGTCTTTAAATGGCCCTGTTGGTGAATCTGAAACCGCTACACCAATTGCTTTCCCGTGATGTGTTTCGTCGTGCTGTACGGTTACATACCAGTAAAATTTACCATCCCTTTCGATAACCTGGGCGGCCCAGGCTGCGCCGGTTGCCCATTCAAAATCTGTTGGTTTTAATGGCACAGGATGTTCTGTCCAATTCACCATATCGGCCGAGCTATAAACCAACCATTCATGCATTTCGTAACGATCTCTATCATCTGGCGCCTGATCGTGACCAGCATAGATATAAACCGAATCCTTATAAACCAAAGCAGCAGGATCTGCAGTGTATTTATCTGTTATAATTGGATTGTTGAAGTTTTCTTCCTGTGCGAGCGTAACCGCTGAAGTTAACATTAGCGCACCACTTAATATTAATTTTGTAAGCTTTCTCATTGTTTTTTCATTAGTCTTACGCCATAAATTCCGGCAGTTCTAGAACCAGTTTCGGCTTCAAAGCGTATTGTTAGGGTATCATTTTCTTGTTCTACAATCTTTTTAGGTAATTCGTAATCCTTTGTAAAGAATTCGGCTCCATTTTCACCTTTTAGATGTTCACGGGCAACCAGCTCTCCATTGACCAAAATCTTGAATTTTCGATCACTATCTTGTCCAAAGTAGGTTAATCTAATTCTTGCAGCTTCGTTATTTGTAGCTTTAAATTCGTAGCTAAACCAACCTGTGGCATCACGCCAATGACGATCCTGGTTTACGCCAGCGTTCGAATTTTCGGTTTTAATAAAATGATCTGATTCTGGTTGTTGTTCACCGGGGCTCACATAATCGATCGTTTTTTCTTCTAGCTCACGTTCAGCAATTTCCTGTTCTTTTCTTTTTTGCTGAATAGCCTCAAGACTTTCTGGAGTTTGTACCGGTAGGTAAATAACATACCTGGAATCATGCACTTTATAAAAAGGTTCGAATTCCAGATCCTGAAATTCTGAAGGATATAAAACCGATTTTGCTGAAAATCGAAGCTCTTTTTTTGAATCTACTTTGACTTTAGAAGCAAGATTATCTAAATTATCTAAAAGGAACATTGGTGTTTCTGAAAGTGGGATCTTTTTACCTTCAGCAATATGCCCTCCTCTACTTGTATCTGCAAAAAGTCCTTTTAAATCCTCTTTTCCGGTTTTTGCAGCCAAAACTAAAGGCCCATATTTTAAAGATTCGTAATTCGAATCGTCTGGTAGTCTTTCCGAAGAAATATTCATAGGCAAATTCATCGAAATTCGATCTCCATCTTTCCATTTTCTATTGATCGAAATAAAAGAGCCCGGTTTATTATCGAATTTTACCTCTTTGCCATTTACCTCAACATTAAAACCTTCGCCTGCCCAGGATGGATAACGAAGATTTATAGTCAATTTTTGCGATTTTCGAGTTTCAATTTTAAAAGAAGTCTCTTCTGAATTTGGGAAATCGGTTTCCTGTATCAGATTAAAATTCTTGGCTGACCAATTTACTTCAGAAGCAATAAAAAGATTTACATACAACTCATCTTCACTGTGTGCGTAGATCATTTCGTTGTATTTCCCATGATTTTCTAATCCTGAACCTACACAACACCACATACTGGTTTCTGGCTGAGAATACACGCGATAATGGCCGGGACGCATTGGTGTGAAATATACAAATCCGCCTTCTGGATGCTGCGAAGAAAGAATATGATTGTACAATCCCTGCTCGTAAAAATCCATATATCTTTCTTCAGCATCAGCTAAGAACAGCTTTTCACTTAACTTCAGCATATTATAGGTATTACAGGTTTCTGGCCCCTGTACGCTACTTACCATACTCGAAAAATCATCGGCTGGATGAAAATGTTCTCTAACACTATTTCCTCCAATAGAAACAGTTCGATTATTCACCACGTTTTCCCAAAAATAGGTTGCCGCATTATGATAATCCTTATTTTGATCTAAAGCGGCAATAGTTTGAAAACCTATCACTTTTGGAATCTGCGTATTTGCATGCATTCCGTTTAAAATATCTTTTTCATTCTCTAAAGGATCTAAAACCTGCTTTTGAGTGAAAGCATAAGCCAGATCAAGATATTTTTGATCGCCGGTCATTTTGTAAACATCAGCAAAAGTTTCATTTAAACCGCCATGTTCTGAAGCCAACATCTCCTGAATTTGTGCTTCGGAAAGATTTGCGGTGATATCGATCATCCAATCGGTTAGGTCGATAAGCATTTGCTTTGCGTCCTCGTTACCCGCAATAAGATAAGCATCACGCAATCCGGAATAGGTTTTATGAATATTATAAAGCGGCACCCAACCACCGTTAAGGCTAAATCCGCCTGCATTTATTTTTCCTTCTGAAATTTCCTTCCAAATTCGGTCACTTTCAGGAATTCCTCCTACGTATCCATTTCCATTGGCATCCTGAGCTTTTTTTAATTCAGCGATCATATAATTTAATCGCTCTAAAGCTTCTTCGCTACCCGCTGAAGCATACATTTGGGCAAGTGCAGTTAAATAATGACCGCCAATATGACCATCTAAACCTGTATTTTCCCAGTTTGGATAACTTTCTGCTTTTGGTTCTAAACCAGCCTCACGTAAAAAAGGCGCCAGCAAACGATCTGGATCCATTTCCATGATATAATCCAAATCTGTATGCATAGCTTCTTCAAACATACTCTTATGAAGCTTTACGTCCTTAAGATCGAAAAGTGAAAGCTGACTTTGTTGCGCAAAAGCGCTTGTATAAAGAATCAGCGATCCTACAACTAATCCTGCTTTTTTTAAACTGAGAATTCTAATTTTCATTCTGTAATTAATTATTTTGATTTTTTACCCCAGATAGAATATCCATTATTAGAAATTCCTGCATAGGTAATTGTGGTTCTTCTTGGGGAAGCTTCCCAATCCCATGCTTTATCTATTATAAAATCGTTTCCATTTATTTGCAATATCTGTGTAGATTCATCAAAAGACCATGATCCACTAAGCGCACCGCCTAAAGTATTATTTTCATTAAGTACGATATCTACAGAGGTTTGCATTGTCCTATATTCGTATTGTAAGGTGATTTGCTCCCATTTCCCCAATAAATCTTCTTCGGTTACCGGTTCGTCTGGCACCGCTGCGTAACGTTCTGGAGCCACTACCGGCCAGCCATCTTCTGTCCAGTAAATTTCACGAACCTGCCCCATCATCACCGCATTTGATGCATTAATTCCTGGAACACCTTCTGGTAATCTCCCCTGCGAACTATAAAACCATTTTCCTGTAGCTTCATCTTTAAAAACCGTACAATGCGAAATACCAACCCAACCAGGCTGATTATCGAATTTGTAAGGATGGGTTAAAACTGGAAAAGCTTCCGCTCCATTGGTAACATTACCACCATTAATTCCGTAGTAAGGTCCTTCAATATTTTCTGATCGTGCTACCCGAGTATTATACGCAACAGATAACTCATCGTAAGCTAAAAATAAATAATAATATCCAGTTTCTTCGTTATAAATAATTTCCGGAGCTTCTAATCCCTGCCAGCGATTATTGTTCACATCTCCTCTACCTGCGATTCTTGTGCCATAATCTTCCAGAGAATTTAACTCGGTAGGTTTTCCCGTTGAAGGATCTAATTTTAATAATGAAATCCCAGAATGCCACGATCCATAAATTAAATACTGTTTACCATTTGGAGTTTCGATAAAACTAGGATCTATTGCATTAAATTTGAAATAACCACTCCAATCACCTCCACCATTCCGAGTATAAGTTTCTCGCCCATCTGGCACAGAACTTACCACCATTCCTTTATCTTCCCATTGGTTTGAAGAAAGATCGTTTGTTTCAGCTAAACCTATAAAAGCACGTTCTGTCCAATATTCGGTATTATCATTACCGATTATAGGATTATGAACTACGATACTGTAATACAATCGATAAGTGCCGTTAATCTCTGCAATTTCTGGTGCCCAAAATCCATAATTTGGATTTTCAATTGGATCTAGCGGTGGATCCATTTGTGCTCTAAGACTGTTTAATGAATCTTTAACCCAGGATGGTACTTCCTGAAAAGCCATTCCCTGGAAATCCCAATTTACCAGATCTGTTGATCGCCTGTATGGAAAATGACCATTACCTGCATGCGAATTACCATAAGAAGCATCGGTTTGGTACATATAAAAATAATCACCATCCTTAGTAATACTGGGATCGTGAACATTTGCTAAATTCCATGAAGACCGTTCTGCCCATGATGCCATAGAAGTATAATCATCACTATACGTTGGACCATCAAAATCTGATTCCTCAATTTCCTCATCTTCTTCACCTTCAGGTATCCCTGTAAATGAAGTATCATCATCAGAGCAACTAAATGCTCCGATGATGATTAAAATCAATACTAATCTTTTTAAAAACACTATATTATTTACAATAAACATAGGCTTATTTACTCTCTAAAACCACTACAGAGAAAGGAGGTAGTGTCATTTTTAGAGTTCCTTTTTTAAACTTGAAATCTTTAAATTCTGAAGGAGTTATTTTCTTTGGCTCATCAAAAGTATTGTGATCCTGTAACCCTTCTGAAACTAAAATTTCAGCATTAAAATCATCAATATCGAATCCAGAAAGGTCAAATTCTACTTCATTTTCTTTTTCAGAATCAATATTTACTGCTGAAATATGTACCACACCAGTGCTATCTTTAGAAGCAGATACTGATACTGCTGGTAAAGATTCTCCTTCGAATGTATATTCTGGTGAATCAAATTCAACCGGAAGTAATTGTGCATCTTGGTGAACTTTATACATTTCCATCACGTGATACGTTGGTGTAAGAAGCATTTTAGCTCCATCGGTTAAAGCAACAGCTTGCAAAACATTAACTGTCTGAGCCAAATTAGCCATCTTCACACGCTTACTATGATTGTTGAAAATGTTTAATGAAACACCCGCGATCATTGCATCACGCATTGTATTTTGCTGATATAAGAATCCAGGATTTGTTCCTTCCTGGACTTCGTACCATCCACCCCATTCGTCTACGATAAGATCGATCTCTCCTTTTGGATCGTATTTATCCATAATTTCGCTATGCTTCGTTACTAGCTCTTCCATCTTTAGCGCTGTTTGCATAGTTGAGAAATATTGAGCTTCATTATAATCTACAGCATCTCCTTTATCTCCCCATTCTACAAAAGAATAAGAGTGTAAAGCCACACCTTCGATCAAACTATTAGGCACATCACGCATTAGAACTTCTGTCCAGTGATAATCGTCTACGTTTGCCCCAGAAGCAATTCTGTACAATCCGGTTTCGTTATCCCAGCTTGTCATAAAAGTAGCATACTGGCGGTAAAGATTAGCGTAATATTCTGGTGTCATGTTTCCTCCACAACCCCACATTTCGTTACCAACACCCCAGTATTTAACGGCCCATGGTTTTTCTCTTCCGTTTTCTTTACGAAGATCTGCCATTGGGCTTGTACCATCGTGATTTACATATTGGATCCAATCTGCAAATTCTTTTACTGTACCACTCCCAATGTTAGCAGCAAGGTAAGGCTCTGCACCAAGTTCTTCACAAAGATTTAAAAAGTTGTGAGTTCCAAAACTGTTATCCTCTGTTGTTCCTCCCCACCATTGATTTACAATAGTTGGACGATCTTCTAAAGGACCAATTCCGTCCTTCCAGTGGTAGGTATCTGCAAAGCAACCACCCGGCCATCTAAGAATAGGGATTTGAAGATCTTTAAGTGCTTCAATAAGATCTGTACGAACTCCGTCTATATTAGGAATTTCGCTGTCTTCCCCAACGTACAATCCGCCATAGATACAGCGGCCTAAATGTTCTGCAAAATGCCCATAAATATTACGGTTAATTACTGGTGCATCCTGATCATTTTTTACGGATACTGTTGTTTGGGCAAATAATCCTAGTGGAAAGCACAGGAATAAAGAAAGGATAAATTTTCTGTTCATAATTCTAATTATTAAATATCAAAGGATAGAACACCATTTATAATTTATAAATGGTGTTCATTTAGTTAAATTTAATATCCTGGGTTTTGTTCCAGATTTGTATTACTATTTAAAGCTGGTTGCGGTATTGGATATAAAGTTCTATAATTTTCACTAGCGGAATGAGAAAACCACGATTTCTGGCTAAAAGCTCCAAATCTTATCATGTCTTGTCTACGGTGTCCTTCCTGATGAAACTCCCATCCAAGTTCATCTAAAAATCTTCCATAAGCGATATCATCTCCACCCTCATATGTACTTGTGTTTTCGTTTCTAAGGCCATAATCATAGGTAGAACCTCCCATCAACTCGGCCCCAGTAACTTCAGCTTTTTCAGGAGTATCTCTAAAAGAACGTTCTCTTACTGAAGTCACAATTTGTGCGGCCTCATCACTACTACCACTTCTAAGTAAAGATTCAGCTTTCATCAATAAAATATCAGCATAACGGAAAACAGGAAAATCATTACTAAGTATATTGGTTGCACCCTGGGCAATTTCGAATTTCCCAAGACGATAGCCGTGTATAGCTTCAGACCCGTCTATACTTGGCACTTCATTAATATAATTTAAAGGCTGACCATTGAATGCTCCTAATTGCACAGTTAGAGGGTCACCTGCAGAAGAATATTGCTGTCCAAAAATAAAATTATCTAATAATCTACTATCATCGGGATCAAAAGAGGAAACAAATTGTGGTGTAGCACAAATACCTCCCCATGGTGTTTGCAATAAGTTATAGGTGGCCTGATTTGCAGGTTGTAAGGTTTGCATATGCAAATCGAATGCATTCCAATTATCAGTATAAACCTCATCTAAAGCTAATGCAAATATGATTTCTCTGGAGTTTTGATTCTCAACTATGAAATTATTTTTCTGATTTTCTTCTAAATTATAAAGTCCGGAATCGATCACCTGCTGGCAGGCATCAATACAATTTTGCCATTGCGGAGTTCCCGTATATACCTCGGCATTCAGGTAAACTTTAGCAAGCAAAGTATAAGCCGCCCATTTATTGAACCTACCATACATTTCTACTCCAGAATCTTCACTTAGATTGTCTACATTTTCAGTAATTTCATCAACCACGAAATCATAAACTTCCTGTCTGGCATTTTGTTCTGGGGAATAACCTTCAGGAACATCATATTCCGTTTCAATAGGCACATTTCCAAATAAGTCTAATAGCAAATAATAATAAGATGCTCTTAGGACTCTTAGTTCAGCTAACGTAGAGATTCTTTCGTCTTCTGTAAAAGGAATTAAACCTTCTTCTATTTGATAGATCAAACGATTACAGTTAGTAACCCCTCCATAAGTTCTATTCCATGCCTGATTCACTGGATCATCATCTGCAAACCATTCATGTTGATGAAGACGTTTATAAACACCACCATCTACCCATCCATTAGGGCGTCCCGGTATAATAAAACCATCTGCAGTTACTTCCTGAGTCCGCCATATCCCATTCCACTCCAACAAGGTAGATCTCCAAGGTACATAAGCTGCACCAACTAAGGCTGCCACATCTTCCCCTTCGGGAACAAACTCTTCTGAAACTATGGTATTATAGTTTCTATCTTCTAACTCTGTACATCCCCAGCTAATACCTAAGGACAATATTAGAATTGCTATTGATATTCTATTATTAAATTTCATAATGCTTTAGATTAAAATGATACATTAAACCCAAGAGTATAGGTTCTAGTTGTTGGATATTTATCTCTTCCGTCATTTCCAGGAGCTAAACCAGATCGATCTACCTCTGGATCTATTCCATCATATCC
>Ga0114908_1001846_pt1 | contig 10483 bp, 10 predicted proteins | sample MalvireepMed_s17_FD_87292 | JGI IMG/M metagenome (GOLD analysis project Ga0114908, IMG submission 87292) | Marine viral communities from the Global Malaspina Expedition - Malaspina viral metaG DeepMed_s17 | ecosystem: Environmental > Aquatic > Marine > Oceanic | place: Mediterranean Sea... | reverse complement strand
GGCAACTACATGACCCCCGTGTATCACACACGTCGGTACATGGAGAAGCATGATCCGATGCGGCATCCTAATCAGCCGTTCACGACCGTGCAGCCTGTTGACTGTTGGTGGAACCTCTTCTGTAACAGCCGTCAACGGCAGGGAATCATTTGTCCGCAGGCGTAAGCCTGGGACTGTGACCCCTTGACATAGAAAGGTAAATACCAATGTTTGACGCATCTGTACAAGGCCCACTAGGTCTTACACCCTCTACACTCGATGTCCGTGTTACGGCTCGGGGTGGAGCGAAGAATAAGGGTGAAGTTGTAAAGTTTGGAACTTTGGCTACTACAAGTGACGCTGCCATTACAGATACTATTGTTGGTTCATCAACAAGTATTTGGGCAAATGTCATTGAGGCAGCCCATCCCCCAATCACCGGACAACTTCACGCAGTTTGTTTGGAAGATATTGCGGATGATGCGACCGGCATGGTCCGCTTCCGTGGAATCGTGGAAGCACTCGGTGGCGATACAACCGCCATTGGCGTTCCTTGCACTTGCGAAGCAACTACAGGCGAGTTGATTGCCACGACTACAGAGACAGACGTAGTCCTGGCCCTCCCGCTTGAAGTGCTTGCAGATGGAGTGTTGAAGAGTGTTTACTTCAACGGCGCAGGATTTGGAAACGTCTAGTTTCCTTTGACTAACAACTCAAGACTCCTCTCCCCTACCGGGGGGAGGAAGTCATTCAAAAACCTGTACATGGAGATGCCAAATGGCAAGTGTAAACCTATACCAAAAGTTCGACTACACGGATGCCGATGGCAACCTGTATTCGGACGGCAGTACATCTACTGCCAAGACAATATCCATTGACGGCGGCGAGATATTCGACCGGACGTATCTCATCTCATCCGGGGGTAACCCCACAAGGATTCTGGACGACGACGTGATTGACAACTTCGACTTCCTGTGGATTGAAACCGATCAGGTAGGCGAGATCCAACTCTTGTGCAACCAGGGTGGATCTCTGAGTGGCAACGATATTGAGAATGGCTTTGTTCTCAAGTTGAATCCCGGCATCCCCTTCATATTGTCGAATGATGCTTCTAGGAACATGGGCAACATGGACGCCGGGTTCTCCGAGAGTAACTATGGGGATGAAATAGACAGTTGGGAAGACGACTGGATAATAGACGTGATCGACCGCATCGAGTTCTATCACACATCCGGCACCGATGCCAAGGTCCGAGTATTCGCAATCACTTGATCGGAGAATGATATGGCTACCCTAAGCCTGACAACACATTTCACGGTGTCGATCACAGACGCGGACGATGCTAGAACCATTACTGGTGGCAGCACGTCTGCTGCTGATACCATCACGGTCACCCACTATTACGATCAGCGGTTCTCCATTGCCAACAGTACGCTGGTCGAGTTGTGGAGCGATAGCACCGCCACATCGGACTTTGACTTCCTCTGGATCGAGTCTGATGCCGCTGTCGAGATCCAGCTCTTGTGCAACGAGAATGGGGTTATCGGCGGAAGCGACTTGGAGAATGCCTTTGTAGTCAAACTGACTGCAGGAATCCCCTTCATCTTGTCGAACGACGACAGTCGAAATCGGGGCGACATGGCTGCTACAGTCAATGCCTCCAACTACGCTGCCGAAATAGACACATGGGAAACCAACTGGGCCGCAGACACCATTGACCGAATCGAGTGCTACAACAGCAGCGGCGGCACTGCCAATGTCCGAATCTTTTTGGCGACCTGACCCATGGCTATCACCCTTGCAACCCTGAAGCAGCACGTCCAGCACGCCCTCGGCGGCTCCGTGGCCTCACAACTGGATGAGGCCACGATCATCAACGAGGCGGGTCGGCATATGTTCATGACGCCTTGGAAGTTCCGAGAGCGTCCGCCTGCGACCATTACCACGGTCGCAAGCCAGGACCACGTCGAGCTGCCCACGGACTTTGGCGAGGTGATCGCCATGAACATGTCTGATGGCCTGGTTCGGTCCTTCACGTTCACCACGTTTCAGGATTTGGTGCAGAGGCGATCCACGAGTACGGGCGTCACGAATCATTACTGGATCGCCATATCACACCCCGCCCCATCGGACGAGGGTTCTGCGCAACCTGCCCCGAGGCTGGAACTCTACCCAACTCCGACGACCGGAGAGAACATCTCCGTCGTGTACAGGGCCAAGTGGGTTGAGTTGGCTGCAGATGGGGACAACGCCGTCGTGCCCGACTACGCCGAGTCGTCGCTGATTGCCCTGGTCCGCGCGTTCGCACTTGGGTACGAGGAGGAGGGGCTCGAGCAACGCTTGGGCGAGGTGGAGGGTGGAGTCATGTACCACCGACTCAAGGAGAAGGACGGCATCATCCAACCAGAATACGGTCCCCTGCGAAACGGGGCCCTGTACATGTCAACACCTAGTTACCAGCTCCCGTGGGATTCCACATCTGATCCTTCATGACGAGAAACACCATGACCCCAGCATTTGAAAACATGGCCACGCTCCCAGTTGGTTATTGCTCTGAAGCCCTGACGGACACAAGGATCCTCCAGGACGATGAGGCAAACCGCTTCCAGACATTGGACGCAGGGAACGAGGATCGCGGCGTATGCTTCCCTGGGGCCACGGACGAGAACGATGGAGACACGTTCTGGATTGCCGAGACTGGCGGATCCGCGTCCATCATTACGAATGACAACGAAAGCACGACCATTGCCCCAGGAACGATGGCCGCGTTTGTATCAAGAGGTACTCATTGGGAGTGCCTCGTATCAGGTCTTTCCTGGGCATAAACGGCGAGTGGGTCCGTATCTACCCACAGGCATAGGAGTTCATCATGCCAAGTCCACATAGAGTTCGAGAGATCGCCCAGTACGAGGCGAGGCACACTACGGTTAAGGCCGTTACTTCTGGCACGACAGCGCTTGTCGCAGCAGATTCGGGCAAACTGATTGTGGCCGACATTACTGGCGGAAATGTAACACTGACACTTCCTGCGGCAGCGGTTGGCCTTACTTACCGGGCGATTGTCCACAAGTCGGACACGGGTAATGATGAGTTCAACATCAACACTGCTGTGTCATCATCGCTTTTTAAGGGTGGTGTCAACCATTCTCACGATGGCGGCGACAACGCTTCGGTTGAAGCAAATGGATCAAGTAACTACCAGTTTTCGGCTGTTGACGCAGAAGCAGGCACAGACATTACTGTTGTGTGCGACGGGACGCATTGGTATATCACCGGCGTATCTGTGTCTACTGAACCGCCCACATTTGCGGGATGACCATAAAGGCCCGTCATCTTCTCCCCCCCCTCGGGGGGGAGCGGGTGACACAACATGCCAGTTACTTACTCAGCCAACACGATCCAGACGGTCTACAAGACCATCAGCCACGCGGGGGTGGCAACGTCAACCTCCTCTGCCCTGTCTGGTGCTTCCAAGACTGCCAAGCGTGGAGTCAGAAAGCGGCAGTTCGCGGGTGCGATCATGTTCAATGCGGCCACCTCCTCCCAGGCTCTGTCTCCCACCATCTCGATCACCAACGGCACGCTCACCTACAAGATGGACAACACCACGATCCAGCCAGGTGACTCAGCCGTGTGGTCGGAAGAAGAGTACGGGGTCGAGCTGGACATCGACCAGTACGTGTCGGTGGCGATAGACGAGTCGCTGGCAAGTGGCGACGTGTTGTATATCTTCCTTCGATTCAGGGACATTACCTGATGCCTCAAGCACAGAAGCAAAGCGTTGAGATTCGATTCCCCGCCCATGGCGTGGTCGAGGGTGCGCCGCACTCCGCCCAGCCTCCTGGGACGACACCGGATGCCAAGAACGTCCGGCCCTTTGACACGGAGGAGGATCGTATTCGTGGCGGTCGACGGGATGGGGTATCGAAGATTACGGGTTCCGCGATTTCAAGTTCCAAGGTGGACTACATCGGCAATGTCAACATCGCCTCTACATCCACCTCGGTGGAGGTTGGCGGCACCTCGCATTATGACTCAAATCATCCAGAGTTCCCGGACCACGAAGGCATACTTGACTTCAGGAATCTGTCAGATGGATCAGCATTGACCGAGGGGAACATCAACCACCTGTTCTACTGCAGGTCACGCATGGGCATGAATCCGTCAGGCGGCTTTTCGGCGTGGCCTGATAGGCATCACGCATTGGGATGCAACCCACTTTTCGAGAAGGCGGAAAAACAAAACAACCGAATCACTCCTATGCGTAATCTGGACCGTTCGGGTTTGACGAAGAAATCGGATGATGATGGGGTGCCGTATGTGAGTTTCAACCCGGCAGCATGCAGGTTGGATTATGGATGCCTGCAAGATGGATCTCCGAAAACTCCGATGCCCGCATGGAAAGATGTTGTGATAGGGGATGCGGATATAGATACTACGGAAGCGGTAGCCGGGTTTGGGTCTATAAATCAGACGCTTGTATTCAAGAAACTCATCACCCTCATGCCGAAGACCGACTTCGACCAGCAGCCTTGGAACTCTGAGAAGACCCAGAAGTTTGCCACCTCGATGACATTCATTCCCCCGCTTGGATACCCCAACATCAATGTTATGACAGGGGGGGATGATGAGGGGTGGGTGGAGTTTGTCAAGACTGCAGATGATGTTACTAACGCTGAGAAGGAAATATACGACCCGTATTATTCGGAAACAGTGTCCATGGAAACAGGGGTGTTCGACGCGGACGACCACAGGTTCAAACTTCGGCAGAACATTTCGAACACGGGTGATACGGGTTTCGATCCATGTTATAGGTGGGGGATCATCTTCCGAATACGGTTTGACCTGGACGCTGCCCGGTCTGGTGATGGAGGCGCTGACCCGTATTGGGAGAACTGGTGCAAAAATAGTAATCAGGCTACAGAAGATGAGCAGAGCCGTGCGTTTGTAATCTACTTCGAGAAGTCCGCCCTCGCAGAAAGTGCAACTGGAAAGAGTACCCACCTGATGGCAGGGGAGTTACGGTCAAGTACCTCAGCCTTGGCAGCCGACGCCCGGCGAGGCTTCTCCCCGGAAGGCGTAGTCACCTTGGCAGCCGACGTGTTTGATCCTCTCGATACCGGCAAGCACACTCTGGATATTCGAGCTGACGGCAATGCCTTCACGGTATTCGTTGACGGCAAAGTCGAATACACAACGACAGATATAAACATCGACTTTCCCTTAGTCGGCCCGGTCGCCGCTAGTGAGTCTCTCCCCCGACCGCCGACACAAACAAAAAAATCCTTCTGCCACACCATGATGTTCTACGCATTGGAATACTCTGTGTCGAGAAAGGAATCTATCTCCGACACCCCCGGCAAAGCGCGGAGATGCTTGGATCTTGTTCAATACTTTGGCGCGTATGACTGGACCCTCGTGGGCGATTCCAGCGGTGACACAGTTTCCGATGCACAGAAGGGTTCTGACGAACTCCGACTCTACGACTGGACATGGCGGGATGTGAACACCACGTCCGGGGGACGGGACGTGCTTGTTGCTGTGTCCAATGGGTACGTGTATGACGCCCCCCCCGTGTCGATGAACTCATTCAGACTCACCGAGGGTACGCAGCCTCTTGACTCAAATGTACGAAGGACTGATGGGGTGGAGTTCTTCCAGAAGCACTACTTCGTTGATGGAAACAACTACAAGGAGTATGACCCCTCGACCAGAACCACTGCTGATTGGGATGCTACCGGGGAAGTCACTCTCCCAGGAGGAGATGGTGAAACTGGTTCTCGAGGGGAGGGTACGTCTGACGGGAATAGTCGATGCTCTATTATCACCAAGTTCTCCGGTCGTATTGTCATGTCTGGTAAGGAGGACGAGCCGCAGAACTGGTTCATGTCCGCCTTCGGGGATGCAAATGACTGGGATATTGATTCGGAGGTTGGACTTGGCGGGGCCGTGTCGGGAGCCAGTGGCCCCCTTGGGGAGGTGGCTGATGCCGTGACGGCATTGGCCCCATCGGGTGATACTAAACTCGTCATCGGTGCATCCAACAGCATGTATACGATGACGGGAGATCCTGGAGGCCCCGACACGCAACTGATCACCACCAGCCGGGACATCGGCATCGTCGGCCCCGATGCGTGGTGCTATGGTCCAAACCGTATACTGTACTTCATGAGCGAGAATGGATTCTACGCTATCCAGCCAAACGAATACAACGTGAGTCAGACAAACAGGCTCTCTGCTGGGAAACTCGACAGGACCTTCCGGGCAACGGACTTTGGTACTGTTCATGCTCGACTTGTGTACGACCACGTTAACCACGGGGTACATGTGTTCCTGACACCAACTAGGCTGAAGGAAGAAGCACAGGCCCACCATTACTACGACAGCAGGACTGATTCATTCTGGCCGATGGAATACCCGGCAGTGATCGGACCCACGTATGTATATGATTACAAGAACGTGGACCCAGAACTGCGGTCGATCATGCTTGGCGGGTACGACGGGCACATCAGGAAGTTTGATACTGACGGGGTGGACGACGATGGGACGGCGATCGACTCGCATGTCTGGATCGGCCCCATTACTCTTTCCTCGATCCGAGAGACAAAGCTGACGGAACTGGTGGCGATCCTGGACGAGCAGACGCCCGGCCTGAGTTACGAGGTCTACGCGGCGGACACGGTGGAGCAGGCCAAGTCTGGAACCCCCGTGTTCACTGGGTCGTGGATCGGTGGACGAAATACGTATGTGCGTTCGCGGGCACGCGGCGCTGCAATCTTTATCAAGTTGCTCGATGGAACCAGTCAGGCTCCATGGGCATTGGAACGACTGTCTGCAACCCTGGCTGTTGCCGGTCGCGCACGAACTAGGAGTTAGTCATGGGTTTCATGGAAACTATGTTCGGAGGTATGGAAACCTCTGGTAATCCATACGCCGCAATGGGCTTAAGGATGCCCCGTGCGATGAAACGGTATTACAGACAATCGATTCGGGATCTGAAAAAGGCCAGGAAATACGGACGAAGGGAACGCAAGCAGCAGTTCGATCTGTACGGAAGGGCAGCCCGCGAAGAACGAAGAGGGATGAGGGGTATGTTGGGCCAGTTGGAAACGGCTTACGGCCAAGAGGAAGAAGGGATAAGGGGTGCATTGGACCAGATGAAGTTGGCTTACGCCCAACAGAAACAGGGGATGAGGGGTACATTGGCCCAGATGAAGTTGGCTTACGCCCTACAGAAACAGGGGATGAGGGGTACATTGGCCGATATGAAGTTGGCTTACGCCCAACAGAAGGAAGGGCTGGAGAGTGAGTTGGGTCGACTAACGGCAGCGCCCGTTGTCGACCCCTCGATCAGGAAGGCCCATACCGAGGCCTTGGAAAGCCAGTTGCTTGAGGGCGAGAAGCGTACAGAACTCGGAGCTGCTCGTAGGGGGTTCTACTCCTCGACCATACCCGGTGCCATTTCTGGAGTACAGAGGAGGAAGGGCATGCTTGGCCTAGAGACAGGCCTTGCTTCCACGTTTGGTGCCCAGCGAGCACAACAACTTCAGGGACTCCAACAGGCTTTGGCGATGGCCCCTGCAGAACGCACAAGAGGTCTTGCCCCGATTCGAGAGGCTTTGCGGGGGTTCGCCGCAGAACGAACGAGAGGTCTTGGCCCGATTCGCGAGTCTTTGGGGATGTTCCCTGCAGAACGCACAAGAGGGCTTGCCCCACTTCGCGGGGCCTTGAGGATGTTCCCCGCACAACGAACGAGAGGGCTTGCCCAGTTTGGCGGGATGATGGCTAAGGGCATGGCAGAACAGTTCAGAGGACGTGCCCAACTTCGACAGCAGTTCCCAGGATTCCAGTTTGACCCAATACCCGGTATGAGACTCCAGAACATTAGGGCGGGAGCGCAGCCGTGGGGTGCGATGACGAAGCCGATTGGGCAATACTCACCAGGCTTGCTTGGTGGTGTGATGTCAGGCCTCGGCGGCGAATTCATGGGCGGACTTGGTTCAGCGCTTATAGGGTGATACGGGTATATGACCTGATACGGGTCAGAAAGGTAGATAACAATGCCAATAGTCTATGACACTTCACTATTCAATATCGCCATGCAGATGAACAAGCAGGCATGGCAGGGTATCGCGGAAGCCCGTCAGGCTGCTGTCCAGACGAAACAAGCTAATCTTCAGGCCAGGGTGGCGAAGGATACTGCCATGAGCGAGATGATTGGCGGATTGGCCAAAGGCCTGGAACCGGTCGCAGGATCACTAGGCGGCCTTGCAGGCGGCGCGCCTTGGCCTGGTACGACTCCTACGGCTACTGAGTGGTCACCCATTGGTATTTCGGGACAGGGGGACCCTTGGCGACGGGGGGGGTCAAACCTGAATCCTGGTGTATATGGTTCAGAAGGCTACATGTTTACCTAAGGACAGAATAAATGGCATTTCAACCACAAGTCGACCCCCTGCAACCTGATCCCAACGCATACCCCATGCCCACGCAACTTGGATTCGGAGAGGAGGGGTTGGTGTACCCCACCAGCCCCCCAACTCCTCCAACAGTCGTGGACATTACGAAGTCCGCCAAAGCCGGAGCCGATGAGGCGATCAATGCCAATGAACAACTTGCATTGGATGCCGAAAATGCAGGCGACCTGGAGGCGGCAAAGGGATACAGGAGAGATGCAGTGGGAGCCCGAGGAGTCCGATTTGCTGCGGGACAGGAACAGCAGAAGATTTCCGACCTCGGCAACTATGCCAAGTACCGCCCACAGCGTGCAGGCGAGGTTTGGCGGAGTCAGGCTCGAGGCATCAACAACTCCATCGTAGTTGCAGGCGACGGGTCAGCCATTCTAGTCGGTCCCAACGGGCGAGGCATCGCAAACCTTGGCAAGATGGACATTGACACCACGGTTGCCATGGATCAGAGGATGGTGCTGGACCAACAGAAGAACGAGAGGTTCGACATCCAGAACATGATGCTCCGTCGTAGTCTGGAGGAAGAAGCTGCGGTAACCGAGATGAACTCTCACATGAATGGGATCGTCCTGGATCGTATGTACGATGCCTTGGGCGAACATCCTGAATCCCACGCCAACATGTTGTCAGAGGTGTACGCCGAAATGGAGAAGTATTTACACCTCGACACAGGAGATTTCAACAACCGTCTTAACCATTTGTATGGGGCTGTCACAACTGGCAGCCGTAAGGAAGTGGATGATCTCATGCTGGGTGTTTCCGCTGCTGGCAAGGGAAGTAAGCAGGATCGGACCACCAAGCGTACGGGGATGATGGGCGGCCTGGTTGATTCTTACACTACGTCGATAAGAGAAATCGACACCGCTATCAAGGATCTGCACGAGAAGATGATGCGGGATGAAGAGGCTCTAGCTCAGAATATAAGGACCACCAGCGAAAATATGGGCATAGGAGATATAGACGAAGAGACGATACAGACTGAGGAACGTCGGATGACCGAAAATTGGAAGGCGATGAGGAAGGAGAATGAGGAAGAACTCGATAGGCTCAGGAAAGATCGAAAAACTCTGGTCACAGACAAGAACCGGTTGATTGATGAGTTGCAATACGAGACATCTGAGGCTGGCTCTCGTCCCTTCCAGGGATCAACCAGAAACATAGACGAGATGCTGGCCTCTCCCCTCCAAAGGCACAATATGCTTGACGGGCCAATGGCCAGCATCATTGACGTCGTTGCCCGGCACAATGAATACTCTGGACGTAATGACCCACGGCTTGGTGACTTGATTCAAAACCCCGACCAGCTCGTGTCCTTCATCGCAGAGTGCCAGTCATACGCCAGATCCTCTGCTGGGTGGAGTGATGGCGAGGGGAGTGAGGATTCGTGGGCTGCTGCGATCTTGGCCAAGATCGGGACATCTGGAGACTTCGAGGGGATCCGGGCGGCGATAGAGAAGATGGCGGAGGCAAGGGTGGGCGAGGTCCTGAATAAAATGTCGGAGCAGCAGGAGGAGGAACGGCGGCGGCAGGAGGAACAACAGCGGCAGCAGACTGGCGGAGTTGAGGGCACGGGGACAACCGCTCCGCCAGAAGCGATGGCCGTCCCCGCATCGGACAACTTCCCCGAAGGCTTGACTAAGGTGAACCTCGCAGGAACCCTGCGGTCCTTGCCAGGCGGGGCGGGGGCAGATGTTGCCAAAGTGTTTGAGAGTGGCCGAAGGGCGGGCGAGTTTACCGCAGAATATGAGTCTGATAAAGAGGCCATTGCAAGGGCTATGGGGGCCGAAGGGTATTCAAAGAAGCAGATGCAGGAAGTGCTCGCTTTGTATGAATCGCTGCCCAGTGACCCCGATCGATATGGCACCACGCTTGAGCGCGCGTGGTCGCCTGAACTTGAAGAAGATTTCAGGGGAGCCTTGGGGTCTAAACTCGAGGAGATGGGCCAGTCCGGGATCCTAAAAGTCGTGGTAAGTAAGGGGGTCGACCGGGATCGGAGAGAAAAGGCAATCGAAGTGCTGGAGCCTATTGCCGTAAAG
>Ga0114908_1001839_pt1 | contig 10501 bp, 7 predicted proteins | sample MalvireepMed_s17_FD_87292 | JGI IMG/M metagenome (GOLD analysis project Ga0114908, IMG submission 87292) | Marine viral communities from the Global Malaspina Expedition - Malaspina viral metaG DeepMed_s17 | ecosystem: Environmental > Aquatic > Marine > Oceanic | place: Mediterranean Sea... | reverse complement strand
CTCCTCAAAGCGCGCGCATGGCGCTGGCGACTATGCGGCCGTCGAGCATGTCGATCCGCCGCTTTGCCATGTCGGCGTGGCTTGGAGAGTGGGTGACCATCACGATGGTCGCACCGCCATCGTTGAGGGCGGTGAGGATCTTCATCACCTGCTCGCCATTGGCGGTGTCGAGGTTGCCGGTCGGTTCGTCCGCGAGGATCAGCTTCGGCTGGCCCACGATCGCGCGGGCGATTGCGGCGCGCTGTTGCTGGCCGCCTGAAAGCTGGTGCGGGAAATGGCGCGCGCGGTGGGCAATGCCGACCGTATCCATGGCCGAGGCGACCCGCTCCGCCTTGTTGCCTGACAGGTCCTTGCGATAGGCAAGGCCGAGCGCAACGTTCTCTTCGATCGTCAGTTCGTCGATCAGGTTGAAGCTCTGAAACACGAAGCCGAGCTGCGCGGCGCGAAACCTGGCCAGTTTCTTCTCGGCCATCGCGGCGAGATCGGTGTCACCGAACCAGTAATGGCCCGATGTCGGTCGGTCGATCGTGCCCAGCGTGTTGAGCAAGGTGGATTTGCCACAGCCCGACGGGCCCATGATGGCGAGGAATTCGCCTTCCGCCACGTCGAGGTTCACATCGACGAGAGCGGTCGTCTCGACCTCGTCCGAGGTGTAGCTGCGTTCGATATTTTCGAGCTTGATCACGAAGTTCATCCCTCTTTTCAGCGGATATTGATGGTGTCGCCCTTCACCCGGGCGAGATTGCTGGTGACGATGCGCTGGCCCGGTTCGAGGCCTGACAGGATTTCGACCTGCCGCGGATTGCGGCGACCGATTCTTACGCTCACCCGGCGGGCGTGCTTGCCATCGGGATCGACCACGAAGGCCGACGAGCCGCCTTCGCTCAGCCACGCGCCGACCGGCGCAATCAGCGCAGGCGTTGCAGCGCCGAGCGTGATCCGCACGTCGAGCGTCTGCCCGCGATTGAGATCCTGTTTCGGCATCGTTTCGAAAGTCAGCTCCACGCGGAAGCGGCCTTCGGTGACGGTTGGCAGGACTTTCGATACGGTCAGCGTCGCACTGTCGGACGTGGTGGCTTTCTGGCCGACCTCGACCCGGCCGAGGTAATATTCGTCGACCTCGGCCTCGAGCTTCCAGTCGCCTTCGCTATCGACCTGCCCCGCGGAATCTCCGCTGGCGAGCGTTTGGCCCGGCTGGAGCGGGAAATTGGTCAGGCGGCCCGCCATGGGCGCGCGGATCGTGAGCGCATCGAGACTGCCGCGCACGGCGGCGAGGTTGTTCTGAAGGCGCGCACGCGTGGCATCGAGCATCTGGCCTTGCGTCGCGGTAATCCTCGCCTCGTTGGCACGTCCGTTTTGCAGCTGTGCGAGGCGCTCGGTCTGGTAGTCGACCTCTTCCTGATAGCTCTTCACCCCGGCATCGGAGACGAAGCCCTTGTCGTGAAGTTGTCGGCGGATATCGAGATCGCGGCGGGCGCGAACCAGGTCATATTCGGCGGCCGCGACCTGGCCCGCGCGATCGACGCGCGAACGCTGGATGCCCAGATTCTGACCCGCGACGCCGCCCAGCTGGCTGGCGATCTGCGCTTCCTGGCTCAGCACGGTGAGCTCGAGATCGGGATTGGCGAGCCGCGCGAGCGGCTGGCCTTTCGTTACCAGCGCGCCGTCCTGAACGAAGAGCTCCTCGACCTGTCCGCCGCTCATCACCCCCACCAGCGTGGTCGTGGCCGGAACGACTCTGGCGCGGACGGGCAGGTAATCGTCGAAGGCCGCACGGGCCACTTCGCCGGTCTGGATCTCGTCGGCATCGACATTGGTCGAACCGCTCGCGGGGATCGCACGCCACCCGACAATGGCAATCGCGATCACCGCGAGGGCGATCAGCAGCCGCTTGTCGCGCCACCACGGGGCCCTCTTTTTCTCGACCTTGCGATCCATCGCGGCACCGGGTGTGGGCGTAGACAAATTGTTGGACTGTTCGGCTGTGTGCGTCATCATGTCCCCAGTATCGCCGAACATGGCCCAGAGACCTAAGTTATTATGATTAAACGGAATTCTAACACTGCCCGTCAGCCGGGCCGTCCATCGCCGGACACAGTGTCCGCAAGTGGACAGCAGCGCGAAGCGTCAAGCGAAGAGCCCGGCCTGGCGATTCTCCTGATCGACGACCGGCCCGAGGTTGCGAGCGCGATGGAGATCGCCTTTCGCATGGCCGGTCACGGCCTGACCGTGGCTCACGAACCTGAGGCGGCGTTCTCCCAACTGGCGCGAACCCAATTCGATGGGATCGTGCTCGATCTCAATTTCACTCCGGGAAAGAGCGACGGCAAGGAAGGGCTCGCCTGCCTCGACCGGATCATGGCGGACGATCCCGGCGCCTGCGTCGTCGTGCTGACCGCGCATGGCGGGGTCCGAATGGCGGTCGCAGCCATGCAGGCGGGTGCGCGCGATTTCGCGGTCAAGCCGTGGAACAACGCGGATCTGATCGGCAAGGTGGAAGCTGCGGTGGACCGCGGGCCGGTCACCACGAATGCGGGCGCGCCCGGTGCCGAACGTAGCACGCCACCTGCGCGCATTCTTGGCGAGAGCGCTCGCATCGAAGAGCTGCGTCAGCTGATCCGCCGGGTCGGGCCGACCATGGCCGGGATCACGATCACCGGGCCATCGGGGGCAGGGCGGATGCTGACTGCGCTCGCGGTCCATGCAGCCTCCGCCGATGCGCAGAACGCGCCGCTGCGGATCGACCTGCGCGAAGCGGGGGCACTCGACGGGATCGAGGATGCGGCAGGCAGCGTGATCCTGCGCTATCCCGAGCGGCTCGAAGAGCTGGCGCAGGATTGACTCGCACGGCTGCTGCCCGAAATTGCCCGTCCGATCGCGATCGCCGATCGGATCGATGCGCTAACCCCTGCACTGCGCCGCCGCATCGCGACGATCGAACTTCCCGTGCCGTCGCTGGCGCAGCGGCGAGCGGACATCCCGATCCTTGCGCGCCATTTCCTGAATGATGCGGCAGCTCGCTTCGGACGTGCGGTACCACGGCTGACCGAAGCGGTTGAAACCGCTTTGCGCGAGGCCGACTGGCCCGATGAGGCGCGTGGTCTGGCCGCTGAAATGGAGCGCGCTGTTTTGCTGTCGGATGACGGGACGATCGATACCGGCATCCTGTCGATCGGCGCGCGTTGCGCGGCTGCTCCTGCCGAAGAGAACATGCCCAGGTTCGATCTCGATCGCACGGAGAAGGCGATGATCGCCGCCGCGCTGGCCGAACATCACCACAATGTCAGCCATGCGGCCAAGGCGCTGGGACTGAGCCGTGGCGCGCTTTACCGCCGGATGGAGCGCCACGGCCTGTGATGCTCTACCATCGACGTGGGTGGCGGGCGGCTGCGCTGGGGGTTGGCCTGCTCGCTAGCGCATTTGTCGCGGCATTTGCCTGGGACACCGGGCGCTGGGGCCTGCTGGTCGGTGCGATGCTGACGGGGTGTTGGGCACTTGCGCTCGCATGGTGGAATGCCGCCCTGGTGCCTTCGCGCCCATCGGAACCGGGCAGCGATGCAGAGGACGAAGACGCGGCGGTGCACCGCCTTTTGCTCGATGCCGCACCCACTCCGCTGCTCGCGATAGATCGCGATACGGCCCGCGTGCTCAACCGCGCGGCGCGGACGATCTTCGCCTCCGATGACCGCATCGTCCCTGTGCCGACAGCGCTGCTCGATCCTTCTGCATCGACATTGCGCCACGAGGGACGCCGGTGGCGGATCGACCGGGTCGAGGCCTCGTCGGGGGTGACGGTCGCCGCATTGATCGATGTCGAGCGCGAGGAACTGGCCGCCGAGGCGCGCGCAAGTGCGGATATGATCGAGGTGCTGGGCCACGAGTTGCTCAACGGACTCTCGCCGATCGTGTCACTGGCCCAGAGCGCGCAGACGGCGGCCACGCAGGAGCCGGTGGATACCGCGCTGCTCGCGGAAATCCTCGGCCCGCTAGCCCGCCGCGCCGACGGCCTGCAGCGCTTCGCCACGGATTACCGCGCGCTTGCGCGCCTGCCCGAGCCGATCGTCACGCCCGTTGCGCTCGACCAGTTCGGACAAGATCTGGCGCAGCTCTTCGCCCGGCGCTGGCCGACGGTCGCGCTCACGCTCGATATCGGCGAGGTTGGCGAATGGGCGATGGATCGCGACCAGGTACACCAGGCGGTCTGGGCCCTGCTCAATAATGCGGCTGAAGCCACTATCGCCGCAGAGGACCCGCGCGCCGCCCTGTCGATGACATACGAGGAGAACCGGTTGGTGATTGCCGTCGCCGATAATGGGGCGGGGGTGCAGCCGGAAAGCGCGGCCTTCGTCTTTCGCCCCTTCCACACTACCAAGCCCGAGGGCTCCGGGATCGGACTTTCGCTCGCCCGTCAGATTGCCCGTGGCCATGGAGGATCGCTGGAACTGGCCGGAGCGAACCCGACCGTTCTCCAGTTGAGCCTGCCCAGGGCTCCTTGCGGCTGAAGAACTGCTTCGGCCGCCAGCGGCCGGCATTCACCAGGACAGGTGGACCGAAGTGCCCTTGTTCGAGGTTTCGATTTCCAGCGTGACACCGATGTCGGCCGATCTTTGCCGCATACCCTTGAGGCCAAGCCCACTTTCCGAAGGGTGGCGATGGGCTTCCAGCAGCGGATCGAAGCCACTGCCATTGTCCGTTATCCAGATATCGCGCTCGCCCGATTGCACGGTGATGACGTCGGCGCCGGAATGCTTGACCGCATTCGTAATAGCTTCCTGCACGATGCGCATCAGCCCGAGGATTTTGGAGCGCGTCGGATTGTCGAACCGGGGATCGCCTTCCACCTTCCATTCGAAGCGGGCGTGATGGCGATCGAGCAGCGGTTCCAGCCGGTTGCGGATCATCCCGAGCGCGGCCGATATCTCTACATCGGAGTGGAGGCTGTCGATCATCAGCGCCATGTCGCCAAGCGCATCCTCTAACGCGTTGCGCAACACGGGGTCGTCCCTGCCCGAGTTTTCGAGATAGGCGAGCGTGTTGACCAGTTGCCCGCCGATGCCGTCATGCAGGTCGAGCATGATCCGCTGCCGTTCCTGCGCGACGACCTGCTTTTCCTTCTGGCGACTCAGCGCGCGATACATTTCGTCCAGTTCGGCCGATTTGGCGCGCACCTGATCCCGCAGCGACTCGCTGAGCCGGTCGCGCTGTCGCTTCATCTCGACCAGCCATTGCACCAGCGTCCAGCTGATCCCCGCGAACAGGAGGGTCACCGCGACTTGCCCCAGGGGCAGCCGCACGACTTCACCGGCCATGAACGAATCGAGCCAGGCGGTAACCCCGCAACTCGCCGAGAGGCTGAACAGCAAGACGAGCACGAAGCGGTCCACGCGTGCGAGAAGCGGTGTCGATATCAGGATCCAGAGGATGCAGATTACAGCAACAGCGACGCCGATGAAACTCACGCCAGCTGCACTGATGCCCAGCACCGGGTGCCCCGCAACCAGGATCGCCAAGCCGGCGGCGATCGTTGCGTGCACCGCCACGAACGCCAATTGCGAACGTTCCTGAAAGAAGTCGCGCAGAAACATGTAGAGGCAATAGGCGGTCCCATGCATCGCCAGGATCGAGGCAAATTTCCACCAGGGCCCTGGCGGGGCCACATTGGGGTAGGCGAGTTGCCAGCCGAAGATCGTTGCGCCTGCCATCGCCAGGGGGAGCCAGCCCAAGCCCTGTCCCCGACGGTTCATTCGCCAGAGCGCGAAGAACGCGGCCCCGAGAATGGCGGCCAGACCGATGTTCATCCGCACCATGCCGGTCCGGAACGCGAACCGGGTCAGCCAGGTCAGCCGGATGGCGTCCGCTTCCCCGACATAGACGGGATAGAGCGCCAGTCGGCCGATATCCGATTGCGTCAGGGTGATGTCGATTTGGTTGGTACCGGGGCGCAGCACCGGCCCTGGCAAGACACCGTAAATCGGCCTGTTCCAGTCGTGCCACAGCGGGCCGTCCGGTTCGGAGTTTGGCGACATCCTTATGCCGTTGACCTCGATCCTTGCATGGTCGGTCACCCGCGGTGCCACGAAGGCCAGAAGATCATCGCTGACGGGCCTGTCGAAACTGAGCCGGTAGTGGGCACCCACCACGCTCGTACCGCGCTCCAGCGTGGTGACATGGGGGAGCGTGACGGGCCTGAAATCCTGACAGTCCGGCTGGGGCGCATTCGCGCGCTGAAGGCATAGCTCGGCGCTGTCGAGGCGCTCGCCCCGCGTCATCTCGGGATAGGGGTTAATGGCCAGTAGCTGGATCAGTACGGTCAGTGCGCCGACGAAAAGCGGGATCGCCAAAAGCAGACAGAACGTGCGCAACAACCCGCGCGGCGCAGCTTCGACCTCGCCCCTTTCGCTCAGCAATTCCTTCAAAACAGGCCGAGGCGATTTGCGGTGGCGACGGCCTGGGTGTTCGAACTGACCTCAAGTTTGCGGTAGACGTTGTGGATATGTGTCCCGACGGTGCCGACCGTGATATTCAGCTTCTCGGCGACCTCCTGACGTTTGAAACCGTGCGCAATCAACCGGAGAATGTCCTTCTCCCGCGCGGTAAGACCGATCTGGAGGGCATCGTCCTGCGGCTCTTCGGGCTGCGGGACCATATTGAGGAGATAACGCGCGATCTGGGGGCTGATCGGGCTTCCCCCTTCGAGAACGGTCAGCAGGTTGCGCCCGACTTCCTCGGGCCGGTCGTTCTTGAGGATATAGCCGGTCGCACCCGCTGCAATCGCTTCGATCACGCGGTCCTCATCGGCGAAGACCGTGACGACCAGGCTGTCGCAGGGCCAGTCGGCGGCCTGGGCGGCACGGATGATCTCTACGCCGGAGCCGTCCGGCAGGCCCAGGTCGACGAGAATTGCCCGCGGCCTGACCTGGGAGAGTTCGAAAAGACCTTCCCGCACCGAGCGTGCGATCGAGCAGGTCCGCACCTGTGTAAGCTGTAACAAAGCCCGCGCGAGGCGATCGGCGGTCTCCCTCCGGTCTTCGACGATTACGACATCGACCGGCGACGATACGACCTGAACAGACCTGTCATTCACCGCGGTTCTGCCGTTACGGGTAGGTAGGAATGATGTTTCAACGTCTGACTTTCTTACCCCCGATCAATCGCGCGGTCGCTCTGGGAGAGCGGGGCTGTGCAGGATTGTGCCTCAACGGTACAATTCGGCGTTCTGAATAGGGCCATAGCAGACGTCAAATCGACCGAATATCAATGGATCCGTAGATGGTCCGGTCGTTACCAAAATCTTAAACCGCCAACCAACTGGTTCAATCCGGGAAAATGCGGATCGGCATTCAGGGACGTGCCGCCGCCGCACCCGGGCATTGATCGCGTTGTAGGGGTGGGCAAAAGTGGCATTCGGAACAAGCGCAGGGCGTGGCTTCGGCTGCGCCGAATGGCGTTTCTGGGCGAGATTGGCAGAACTGCGCCACTCGCTATCCGCCGCCCTCATGCGGACGCCTTCCGCCGTCCGGGGATCGATCGTTTCCGTCATTCTCGCGGCGCTTGCGCTGCTTCTGCCCGCCGCCGCCGCGGCCCAGCCCGTGTTGCAGGTTTACGGCATCGTCGACGGCTCGGCGGTGGCTGTGCCCAACGGTTCCTCATCTCCGAGTGCGGCAACCGATTTCGGGACCGTCGAAGAGACAGGCAGCGTGGTAGTGCGTTACTTCCTGCTCTACAATCCCGGCGACGCGCCGCTGAACATCACCGATATTTCGGTGTCTCCGGGAAGCGTATTCCGGCTTACGCAAAACAACACGGGGGTGATCGGCGCGGGCGGCAGCCAGTCGGTCCCGGTCGAATTCGATCCGAACGCAGGTGGGCCGTTTTCGGAAACGATCAGTGTGTCGAGCGACGATCCGAACAATCCCAGCTACACCTTTCAGGTGTTCGGCGAAGGCGTCGCGACCTCCGGTCCGACTGTCACGCTAGGCGCGCTCACCGATGCCGGTAGCAATACCTTCACGTCCAGCGTCACCTTTTCGGCTCCCGTCACGGGTTTCACCGCCAGCGATCTGGTGACGACCAACGCCAGCGCGACGCTGAGCGGTTCCGGTGCCAATTACGTCGTGACCCTGAGCCCAGCAGCGTCGGGGCAATTCAGCGTGCAGGTCCCGGCCAACGTCGCGGTCGACGGATCGGGCAGGTACAATCGTCCGTCGGATATCCGCACTGCGACCTTCAACCCGCCGCCGGGGGGTGTCCTGCGCGTGACGGGCAGAGGCAACACGATCGCGAGCGGGGATACGTCGCCGCGCAACGCCGACGGAACGTTTTACGGCGAAGTCGTTGTCGGACAGAGCGCTGTCGACCGGACATTTGTGCTGCACAACGACGGGGCGAGCACGCTGACGGTTTCGTCGGTCACCGTCGACAACGCCTCCGGCAGCGCTTTCAGCCTTGTCGGGGCGACGCCGAATATGATCGCTCCAGACGGGACCGCGTCGATTACAATCCGCTTCGATCCTGCCGCCGAGGGGGCATTCGATGCGGTGGTGCGGATCGGCAGCGACGATCCGGACAGCCCGATATACAGCTTCACTGTGCAGGGAGCCGCCGAGGCGGCGGCGCCGGCCATGTTCGTTTTTCTCAACGGTTCGCCGGTACAAAATGGTGCTGCAACCACCCCGGGGACCGATTTCGGCACTATCGCCGTCGGCGCGTCCGACACCCGACAGTTCGTCGTGTACAATGCGGGCAATGCGGACCTGACCTTCGCAGCTTCCGCCTCGCCGATCGAGGGCTACCGGATGTCGATCGTGTCGTCCGGCACGATTCCCGCAGGTAGCTTCCAGGCCTTCGATGTGTTCTTCGATCCAAAGGCCGAAGGCGACTTCCCGACCACAGTTTCGATCGCGAGCAACGATCCGAATACGCCCGTCTTCACTTTCGACATGGAAGGCTCCGCTGTCGCGCCCGTGCCGACCGCCGGCACGATTTCACCTGCCGAGGGCCCCGCGGTGGGGGGCGCGACTGTCTCGATAGCCGGTACGGGCTTCCTGACCGCGCAAAGCGTCACCTTCGACGGCACCGCCGCGACGAGTTTTACCGTGGTGAGCGACACCGAGATCGAAGCGGTTTCGCCCGCCCACGCCTCGGGTGCCGTCGATATCGTCGTGACCACCGCCGGTGGCACCGCGACCGCCACCAATGGCTACACTTACCTCGCTTCGAGCGACGCGACGCTGGCATCGCTGTCGGTCAGCGAGGGGACGCTGAGCCCGGCGTTCGACCCCGCAGAAACCGACTATGCAGTCTCGGTTGGCGAAGCGGTCGCGACGATCGCCCTGACGCCCACCGCATCGGATGCCGGGGCCACGATCACCGTGGCGGGCATCGCCGTGACATCGGGCCAGGCGAGCGATCCGATCGCACTGTCGGCGGGTCAGAACATGATCGCTGTCGAAGTGACCGCCCCCGACGGCACGACCCGGCAGTATAATGTCGTCGTAACGCGCGCGCTGTCGAGCGATGCCTCGCTCGCCGCGCTCTCGGTCAGCGAGGGCACGCTTACGCCTGCATTCGATACTGCGCGCGGCAGTTATACGGTAAGGGTCGCCAGCGACGTCGAGACCATCACAGTGACACCGACCGCGTCGGATGCGGGCGCCACGATCAGGGTGAACGGCACCGCGACGCCATCGGGAACCGCGACCGCGCCCATTCCTCTCGTCGTCGGCACCACCCCGATTACGGTGCAGGTGATGGCCGCCAATGGTGCGTCGCGTGTCTACAGCCTTCCCGTCACGCGGGCCGCGCCGCCGACGGTCCAGGTCTATTCGATGACCGGCGGTCAGGCTGCCGTCGCCAATGGCAGCACCGCAGCCACTCCCGGCACCGATTTCGGCCAGGTCAATGTCGGAGGGCAGGGCATGCGCCTGTTCGTCGTCAACAACGCCGGCGACGCACCGCTGACGCTGACCGACCTCTCCGTCACGCCTTCGGATGGCTTCTCGGTCCCCGCGCTGACGTCGGAGACGTTGCAGCCCGGCGGAAGTTACCAGTTCACGATTCCCTTCAGGCCGACGAGCACGGGCGACGTGACCGCAACCGTTTCGATAGCCAGCAATGATCCGAACGCGCCGACCTACAGCTTTGCGGTCTATGCAAACGGAGTGGCGCCGCTGCCGACAATCGGCTCGGTCTCGCCGGACGAGGGAGTCGCGCAGGGCGGCGCCTCGGTCACCATCACCGGTACGGGGTTCCTGACTGCGCAGAGCGTGACCTTCGGCGGCACCGATGCCACCGCCTTCACCGTCTTAAGCGATACCGCGATCCAGGCAACGACACCCGAGCATCCAGCGGGCGCCGTCGATGTGGTCGTCACCTCGCCGGGCGGCAGCGCCACGGCCACCGATGGCTATACCTTCCTTTCCGGCGATTCGACTCTGGCGAGCCTTGTGCCGAGCGACGGCACGCTCTCGCCCACGTTCGACGCCGCTGAGCAAGACTATAG
>Ga0114908_1001838_pt1 | contig 10501 bp, 15 predicted proteins | sample MalvireepMed_s17_FD_87292 | JGI IMG/M metagenome (GOLD analysis project Ga0114908, IMG submission 87292) | Marine viral communities from the Global Malaspina Expedition - Malaspina viral metaG DeepMed_s17 | ecosystem: Environmental > Aquatic > Marine > Oceanic | place: Mediterranean Sea... | reverse complement strand
CATTAAATAAATAAAGGCATTGCATCAATTAAGAAACAAAGTCTAAAGGAGTTCAAAACCGGAACCTAACTGGGATGCTCAATGGTTTGTGGCTTACGTTCGTAATACTCAATCTTTTGTGTCCATCCCTGATAGTAACTAAATCAAACATTGATTAGGATGAGTATAGAGAATCCTGTAATAGAAAAAGAATTAATTCAGGGCTTAGATCAAGATCACGAGAAAACCAATAAAGATCCTTTAACTGAAACAATTAAAAAAGCCAGGCTTAATCCAGATGATGAAATTGTTGAGGAAGAGCCAATTTTATGGATTAACAATACAGGATTTGGAACGAGGGGAAATATAAGCACTTTTATAGGTAAAGCTAAAAGTAAAAAGTCGATGCTTGTATCGATGTTCTCCGCTGCTCTTTTAGGATCAACAAACATTAAAGGTTTTTATCCGGGAGAGAATGGTTTCAAAGGGGTAATATTTGACACAGAGCAATCAAAAAGACATTGCCAATTGCAATATAGGAGAATCGATAAACTTCACAGCGAGCGCATTTCTCCTCTCTTAGAATACTATATGCTAAGGTCACACTCCCCGAAGGAGAGGTTAAAAATTATTGAACGGATAATTTATTCTAAACCAGAATTAGGATTTATAGTTATAGATGGAATTGCAGATTTGCTCGCCAAAGGAGTGAATGATGAAGAAGAAGCTATTACCCTCACCAACCTATTGATGAAATGGAGTTTAGAAAAAAACATTCATATAATAACCATTCTCCATCAGAACAAAGCTAATGACAATGCTAAAGGCCACATAGGTAGTCTTCTGGTACAAAAAAGTGAAACGGTATTATCTGTCGAAAAAGAAGTTACCAATCCTAAAATTTCAACGGTTACCTCTCCCTATTCCAGGGGTATGGAAATTGAACCTTTTCATTTTTCAGTTAACGAGGAAACTGGGGTGCCATACATACTCGAGGATTTCAGCAAATCTAAGACCGGTAAAAAATCTATTAATCCTTTCGATTATACTTTAGAAGCCAATTATGAAATTTTAAAAGAAGTATTCATTAACCGCAAAGAGATATCATTTAAAGAACTAAATGACCTTATAAGATACACTTTCAATAAGCACAGCGTGTCATTCGGAGAAAGAAAATGTAGGGACTGGATTACCTATTTCAAAGAACAAGAAATGATTTATCAGGAAAAACAAAACAAGCCTTATAAACTAAACGTATCGTGGCAAGGCAGTTAGGTACGGCACCCGTAATATATACGGGGTGCCGTACCACCATACCACAATTGCCATGATACCACGGCAATTGCCACACCTAAGATAAACGGCCTATATACAGTATTTTAAAGATGGAAAAAGCATTTAAATATTCATTAGAGCGCGGCAGTAAGAAATTTTTATGCCCTAACTGTCATAAGAAAACATTCGTAAAGTACATTGATAATGAAACTGGAGAATACCTACCTGATAGGTACGGTAGATGTGACAGAGAGCAAAAATGTGGTTATTTTCAAACACCTGAATCTGCAGAAAGCACCTTCATACCAAATGCGGTTGAAGTGATGAAGCCGGAGTCTACGACTTATTTATCTCTAGATCATCTCGATAGCTCATTCAATTCTGAATTTGAAAAGCAAAATAACTTCATTCTGTCTTTGAATAAAATCCTGGATGATCACTCTATCAAGAGAGTGATCAGTGAATATTTTATTTCCACTTATAATTACTGGAACAATTGGGCCACTGTATTCTGGCAAATTGATGAAAAGGAAAGAGTAAGATCCGGCCAAGTTATTCTTTACGACCCACACAACGGGAAAAGAATTAAAAAACCTTTCAGCCACATAACTTGGATGCATTCAATTTTACTTAAGAAAGGGGAAATTGAGGACTTTAATTTAAAGCAGTGCCTTTTTGGTTTACATCTGATTAATGACTATCCGGATAGAAACATCGCTATTGTAGAAGCACCGAAAACAGCCTGTATAATGTCCGCTGTTTACCCAAAATTTCTATGGATGGCCACATGCGGACTATCCAATATAAATCCTGAAAAATTTAAACCTATAAAAAATAAGAAGATAATCCTCTATCCAGATTTAGGAGCTTTTGATGTTTGGAGTGAAAAAGCAAAAACTCTTAAGAAGTTTGGATATAACATTGAAGTTTCGAGCCTACTCGAGATTAAATGTAAGGGATATCCAAAAGGTCTGGATATAGCAGATTTCTTTATTAAGAAATCAAAAAATTAACATTCCGCGTTTTCCTCTGCAAGATGTGTACTTGTAATGACAATTTCAGAGAAATTTCAAGTACTGCATTACGTAGGAGGGGAAATGCGCAACAAAAAGTAACCAATTTTAATACTCAATACAATGACAACAACAAGCAAACAAAGAACATTAATTTACGAAGACGAAGCAAAGAAAAAAGTAATGCTTAAAGATGTGAGTGAAATGATGCCAATTTTAAAAAAGGTACAATCCACTTACAATGATTTGGGGATTGGAAGTCTGAACAATGATATTTTCCATGAAATCCTAAACACTGGAACTTCTAAAATAAGAGAGCGTTTCAATAAAAAAACCGAAGAGGAAGTTAAAAAGGCTGGCTTTACTTCTGAGAGCATTATACAAAATCTACTAATGGGTACCGATGAAGTATTTGAAAAATTCAATACTCAGGTCAAGAAATTAAAATCATTCAGCGCTACAAGGTACGGAATGGATAATACTCCTCGCCTACCTAAGGAATATATTTATTGTTATCACTTTGGTGGGTTTGGCGTTAAAGATGAGGAAGAGGAAAAAATACTAGAACATTTCTGCAGAACTTATCTGCAAGGACCAGAAGAACACGAACTATATCAAGAAATACAGGAGTTCTTAATGGCTGCTAAAAAGATCAAAAACCATCTTAAGAAGATAGGTTATAAATACGATGGAAATATTCAAAGCATTTTAAATCATTTTACCACTTTCAAGGACGGAGAAGTTGAAATAAAGCCAAGTTCTATCCGATGGGCAGTATCTGGGCAGAAAGAACAAATTGCAGCCCGTAACAGAGACAGAGAACATTGGAAGAAAGTAAATGATGAGTTAAGACCTCCTCATTTTTCTCAACTATAAAACCCCACAGCAATGAGCGTACTAGAAATAGATTATACGAAGAAAAGTGAAGTAGAAAACTTCATTAGCAGCAATTACAATAAAGAAAAAAGTCAATATTATGCTGAATATAACGGTGACCGTAAAATCCGAAAATTGCAAATCGGTCACCGACCAAACATCACCCAAGGTAGACGAGTAATTGAAGCCGAAAGGATCACTCTAAACTTTCAAAAAAAGATTGTGCAAACGGCAGCTTCATTTCTTTTTGGTGAGCACCCAGATATTAGTATCTCTGGGGAAGGTTCTGAAAAAGAAAAAAAAGTATTGGAAGCGTATAAGGCTAACCGGATCAATAATAAGCTATACGACTTCGCCGAGGAGGTGATGAGCACTACTATGGGAGTGTTCATTTTCACAAAAGATAGACAAGATGTAAGATGTCGACTTTATGGCCATGAGAACGGTACTTTCATTCCTAAGTATGATGTTTTCGGGGATCTGGAAGCCGTATTTTGGAAATTTCATATGGATGAAATTGACTACATCTGGATTTTCACCAATGCAGAAATCCATTATTACGAGGGAAAAGATGGAGACATGAAATACAAAGGAAAAGACAATCACGGTTTTGGTGTTATTCCAATTGTTTTCATGGATCAAAAGAAACCAGAGTGGTTTGATGTAAAAGAGTTAATAGATCGAATTGAAATGCTGGTATCCAAACTTTCAGGATCTAATAATTACTTTGCCTTTCCAATACTAGGCTTGAAAGGTGCTTCCTTTGAAAATAAAGAAGGAAAAGAAGAAACGTTGATCGATATAAGTGAAGACGGAAAATCTTTAATGCTAGGTTTTGCAGAAAAAAACGGTCATGTTTTAGAAGCTGACGCTAAATTCATCCAAAGAGACACCGGAGTTGAATCCATAGACTTAGAGCTTAAAACTCTGAAAGAAATGATCTTCAACATTTCGCGCACTCCTGATCTTTCATTCAATAACGTTAAAGGTATTGGCGCGATATCTGGAAGAGCCTTAAAGTTGATGCTTCAAGACGCCATCAACAAAGCCAAGGCAAAACAGAATCAATACCAAATAGTTATTGAACGAATATTGAATGTGATTTCTGCAGGCCAGGGAAACAAAGAAAAGTTTGATTTTAATATCAATTTCAATCTTTCCCTTCCGGACGATCTTAAAGAGCAAATCGAAACGCTTATCGATGCTACCGGTGGTAATGCTATCCTTAGCCAAGAATCTGGAATTAAACTAAGTCCATTTACTCAAGATGCTGACAATGAATTTATCAAAATTCAAAATGAAGAAAAAAAGCGAAGCGGTGGATTTTTAAATAGCGGTGAAGATGAGTGATTCAATAGACCCATGTGAGCGTAAGATCTTCTCATTGATTAGTGCACAGGAATGGCACATGAATCAACTATATTCCGAATACACGAATGAATTCGGGACCATCTTACGCAATTATAATGGCAGATTGAGCCAAGCCAGAAAACAAGAATTAGACAGAGCCCTCCAACGATTCCATGATGACTTGGAGGCGCTTTTTATTCAGCAAATTACAAGGGGTGTTGATCAGTCGAATGCATGTACCGATGATTTCATTAAAGATTATCTCCAAAACATGGATATGACCTCAGAGCAAGTCAATACTATGCTTATGAAAAACGAAGGGGCTACTATGGCATTTATCAACCGTAAAGTAAAAGGATTAGGATTAAGTGACCGGGTTTGGAAACTAACCAGACAGACGCAGGAAAATATCGATCTATTATTGGAAAGCGGTGTCGTTAATGGAAGAAGCGCACCAGAAATGGCAACCGATTTAAAAAAGTTCCTCAAAGAGCCAAACCGAAGATTTCGAAGAATTCGAGACGAAAATGGAAAGCTGCAATTGAGTAAGCCAGCACGGCGATATCATCCGGGAAGAGGCGTTTATCGATCGAGCTACAAGAATGCATTAAGAATGAGCCGCACGGAGGTTAATATGGCGTATCGCACCAATGATTTTGAACGAAGACAAAACCTACCTTTCATTGTGGGCCAGCGAATAAGAGTTAGTCCAAGTGCAAGAGAACCCGATATTTGTGATGAACTGGTAGGCCTTTATCCGAAAGAATTTAAGTTTGTGGGCTTCCACCCCCAGTGCAAATGCCTGTCTACTTCGGTGCGTATTCCGCGAAATGTCATGAAGAATTATTTAGCTGGTGAACCAATACCTGCGAAGTACCAGGTTAAGGGAATGCCGAAGCGAGGACTTAATTTTCTTAATAAGAATGCGGAACAAATAAAAGGCTGGGCCAATACACCGTATTTCATACGAGATAATTTCACACCAACTAAAACCGGATTTAAATTAAATGAGACTATTCCAAGTTAAGATACACCGGTTCATCAATGGAAAAAAAATGAGTTGGTTTATACAGCGAGTTATTGAAGCCAAAAAAGAACCAAAACTAGGACTGTATAATACTTTAAAGACAACCCCACCCATTGAAGAGCATATAGTTGAAGTTAAGGAATTTGATTTAGAAGCTGCTTTTTTGAAGCAATCCTTAACCGACAAAACAAATGAAATCATCAAGTTTACCCGGGAGGAATTCAAACAGGAATTCGGAATTGAACTTGAAGAAGATCGAGCCAAATTTATTAAATGGTACTTCAGTACTCGAAAAGCTTCTTTTCATCTGTTATTGAATGATCTCTCTGAGTTCTATTTAAAGATAAGCGAGATTGAAGTGATACGAATTATAAAACCAGACTATGAGCCAGAATACGAAAAACCTAAGCGAAAAAAGAAAAAGGTTTAGCCAGGAGTATGTAATTGATTTAAATGCAACACAGGCAGCCATAAGAGCTGGCTATTCACCTAAAACAGCAAAATCACAAGGGCAAAGGCTGTTGACTAATGTTGACGTTCAAAATTATATTGCAGAGCTTAAAAATGAAGTAAGCGAAGAGCTTAAAGTCTCACACCAAGATGTTTTAAAGAAGCTGCATAAATGGGTAGAATCGGACATTACCGAAGTTTTGGGACTTAGTGTAGATGAAGTAAAGGCTTTACCTCTGGATGTTCGAAAGCTGATTAAGTCATTTAAGCACCGTAGAAAGACGTTCACCCAAGGCGATAACATAGTTACCGAGGATTACGTAGAATGCGTATTTGTGGATAAGGAGAACGCTCAGGCGATGATTAATAAGCATATCGGATTTAACGAAGCGGACAATAGACAAAAAGCCAGCAGCAATATAGTAATGGTTCAAATTCCAGACAATGGAAGAAATAACTCAAATTAAAGCCCAACCGGGTTATCAGGAAAAAGCACTTTCTTCTGGGGCTGATATCGTGATCGGTGGATCAGCTGCCGGAGTTGGTAAAACATTCTGCTTACTCATGGACCCGTTAAGGGACATCAATACAGCCGATTTTGGTGGTGTGATCTTCAGAAGGCTAACCACACAGATAAAAGCCGAGGGCGGTTTATGGGATGAATCTAAAAAACTATATTCTATAGTAGGCGGCACACCAAACCAAACAGAATTGCAATGGACATTTCCGAGCGGCGCTAAGATTAAGTTTTCACACCTTGAGCATGAGAAGAATGTAACAAGCTGGCAAGGTTCTCAAATTCCTTTTATTGGCTTTGATGAGCTTACCCACTTTTCCAAAGAAACATTTTTCTATTTACTATCGCGTAACAGATCAAGTTGCGGAGTTAAACCTTACATACGGGCAACATGTAACCCTGATCCTGACAGCTGGGTGTACGAGCTTGTTAAGTGGTGGATTGGCGATGATGGTTTCCCGATAGAAGAGCGTCAAGGCGTGATCCGGTATTTTATAAAGGATGGAGATACTATGATCTGGGGAAGTTCCATAGAGGAACTCATAGAGAAAGCGGCATATTTCATTGATCCATTGGTTAAGGCTTCAGGCATAGCCCCTAAACACTTCATCAAATCAATCACTTTCATAGGTGGCTCCATTTACGACAACAAAAAACTGTTAAGTAAAAACCCCGACTACCTGGCAAACCTTGCCGCTCAGGACGATCAAACTAAATTGCAGCTATTAGAAGGGAACTGGAAGGTTTCTCTTAATCCAAGCGATATTTATAATTACAATCAGTTTAAGGACTACTTCACTAATGACTGGGTAAAGTCAGGAGAAAAATGTATTACGGTGGACGTTGCTACCTCTGGAAAGAATAAGCTGGTTATTTCCTATTTTGAAGGGGAGCGCTGGGAAGATATCGAGATTATAGATAAATCCACTGGTAAAGAAGTGATCGATGCCATTTTAGAAATGGCTAGACGTCACGGTGTACCGAATTCAAAAATCACTTATGATGCCAACGGAGTAGGTTCTTTCATTGGTGGTACCGATAATGCGTTTATCCCTAATTCAATCCCATTTGATAACGGTGGAAAGGCTTATGAAATGAAAGACGGCCGTAAGTTTAAAAACCTCAAGGCGCAATGCTACTATCTGGATGGTGAAGTCATGGATCAATATATTTCGCCAAAAGTAGCCGATAAGATGTATGATACTAAAATGACTGTACGCCAAAGGCTATTGCATGAGCGTAAAGCCATTAAGAAAAAGAAACGTATGGATGAAGAACCGCTGGCACTTATCGCTAAGCAGACCATGAAAGAAAAGTATTTACAAGGTGATTCCCCTGATTTATTAGATTCCAAGATGATGAAAAGAATATTCGGATTAAAGAATGATGATTTCGAAGTCGTAAAACCAAAACCGGTAAAAGGCTTAACTTGGTGAGGCTAATTTATATTTCGGATAAAATACGGATAAGATTATCAATTGAATTTCTAACAGTCCCTGCAATTGCTAGGGATTTCTTTTTTGTATCAACTCTTAATTGGACTTTGCGTCATTTTCGACGAAAAGTTTACTAAGCGTAATTTTGCGCTCAGTATAACTCAGGGAAAAATTTCCCTCGTTAAATTTAATTGCTTGATTCTGAACCAAAGCCGTAATATCGGCTTTGAAAATTTTCTACCAGTTGAATCCTTATAAGCACTTACCCCAACTTTGGGTTGAGAGATTTTAATATAAGTTTTATTAAGGTTGTTAATATCTCTTTTCAACTAGGGAGTGGTGATGTCATGGTTAATGCTACAGAAATGACTAAGCCATTTAATAAACGACCTATAGATTGGTTAAGACTTCCGAGTACTGATATGTTTATTAAAGAATTAGAAGCTGTGAGAAAATCACACAGGTCTGAATTAGTCAATAAAGTTAACACCAGATACAACGGGCGCAAGTTTGCGCTGGTTGCCTAAATAGCATCTACGCATCTAACTCATTAAATCGGGGTTAACTATATACACCTGTCTATATCTTCGCATTCGAAACAGTAAGCCTTTTTAAAATGAGTAAGAAAAAAGACAAAAACCATGAATTGCTGATTATCAACCTGCATTCTAGCTTGAAAAAGAAACTTAGGATTAAAGCAGCGAAGAACGATCAAACAATGACCGGCTTTGTCACCTCATTAATAGAAAAGGAAGTAAGAACTAATTAATACAATACATTATGACAGCAGAAGAAATTGAATTTTTGGACAAAGCAGCGATTGGTTATTTATCAGGTAGCGCGCCAAGTTTAGGTTTTAGCAATGATCCCGAAAAAGTAGCACAGGACGCATTTAAGTATGCAAAAAGCCTATTGAAAGAACGTGCTAACCATATTTCATAAACCTCTAAATAAATTACGATGACAGAGAACGAAAAAGAAATTGCAGAGACTGAGGCAGAAATCACGCAACTGCAAGAGAAACTAAAAGATCTAAAGTCTGTAAACAGACCATCCGAAGAAGAGATCAAAGATTTTGCACGTAGAGTGGTAAGTTAATTACATCATTATGAAAACAGGATATAATTTTGCTGGCGTTCGTGTAAAGAACATTATTCATGCTGCTGCTTTAATTAAGATTTTGATAAGTGGCAGATCAAACCTATCTAAAGCAGAACAGATTAAAGATGCTAAATTTAGGAAAATGGTTAGTGCGGATATCAACCGAAAAATAAATAAGTTCTCTACAGATCCGTTTGAAGCTGGCTTACTCTTCGCAGCAAATTTTGATGATTATAGCCCGGAAGATCAAGTAAAGCTTACTGAAATAATCTTGAATGATATGCAGGCATGGATTGACGAACGCAGACCTAGCAAAAAATGAAACCAAAATTTAAAATAGCAGCAATTAACCAATATGTTCAAAGTCAGATTGACACTTATGAAGATAAGGTTATTGAAGCGCTGCATTACGCAGGGGATGAGTTTGCCGAGGATGCTAAGAGAAATAGAACGCATGGCGACCGCACCGGTAACTTAGCCGCTTCCATTGGTTATATCATTCTAAAAGACGGTAAAGAAATATTTTCCCGGTTCGATGGTGACAAGAGCGAAGGTGTAAAGAATGGAAAGAAGATAGCTACTGAAGTGGCTGAAAAACAAAGTACAGGGTTCGTTTTGATCGGAGTGGCCGGTATGAGCTATGCCGCAGCTGTAGAGAGCATGGGTTATGATGTGATTACCGGATCTGCTCCAACCTCTAAAAAGATCAAGGATTTACTAAAATCAATTAAAATTAATCGATGAGAACGTTATTCGACCACATTTACAATAGTATCAAGAAAATTAATTTCGACGAAAACGAACTTTGCAAACAGTACTGGTTTAAGCTTGAACGGCTTAAAGCAAACTTCACAGATGAAGCAGCACTACAAATGCTTTTTGAAAATATAGAATGGCTGATCAATAGCGATGTTGTGGATAGCGATATTATCCTATCCCTGGGTGATGAAAAGAAAATGAATGATGCCGGGATCTTCTTTTCTGGAACCACAGTAGAGAAAGATTGTAAACTAATCTTATTTAAAGATGCTAAGGCTATTGTTTCCGGCCATAGTCAAGTACGATGTTTTGATAACTCCATTTGTGAAAGCTATGATTCTTCATTTATAACGGCTTTCCATAATAGCCAGATACTTTCTAAAAATTCCAAAGTAGTGGTTTTTGGTAGTTCCAAAGTCCAAAGTAAAGGTTTGTGTTTAATCGAAGATTATAGCGAAGGGAAAGCCGAAATTCAATCTACTAAGCGCGATCTAGTTTATTAAGCTATGAATCGTAACATGAAGCTAGTTCATAAGAGACAAAGCCTCATTGGTATTTTTATAACCCGAAAAAGAGCTAAAGGATATACAATCAAAAAAGCGGTTGAAGAAGCTGCTGTTATCTTCTCAGTAGGTATAAAAACCGCTTACAATGATTATAATAAGTATAGGATGAGTCTTTTAAAAGTATGACTATCCTATTCATACAAGTCTTGTCT
>Ga0114908_1001833_pt1 | contig 10516 bp, 14 predicted proteins | sample MalvireepMed_s17_FD_87292 | JGI IMG/M metagenome (GOLD analysis project Ga0114908, IMG submission 87292) | Marine viral communities from the Global Malaspina Expedition - Malaspina viral metaG DeepMed_s17 | ecosystem: Environmental > Aquatic > Marine > Oceanic | place: Mediterranean Sea... | reverse complement strand
TCGGACGGCGAATTTGCCCCCCCGTGGTCCTGAAGTGTGTGAAGCGAGGGTGAGGTGTGGTTCCGTGGCCGGCCTCGCCAAGTGTGAATATTGAAAAACGCCTGTTTATGGATGGGAACTAGCTATCTCGCCCAGTCAGGCCCCGTGGCCGTTGTAGGTTTCTGTTACGGGGGAGCCATCGCCTGGCTGGCAGCCAGCACACCCCATGCCCGGATGGCGGTCTGTTACTACGGTTCCTACATCCACCAGTTCAGGGATCAGCACCCTCAATGCCCGGTTCTACTCCACTTCGGGGCACTTGATTCTATTATCCCTCTGGAGAACGTCGAAGACATCAGGGCCGAAAACACGGAGGCCAACCCTGATATCTGTATCTATCCCGACGCCGGACACGGATTCAACTGTGATTTGCGGGACAGTTTTCATGGACCCAGCGCTGAGCTGGCGTGGCAACGCACCCTGGATTTTTTATCGCAGAACTTCACCAGGGCCTGAACAGCCCGGGCTGAGGTATCTCATACCTGACGCCGGAGTATCAAGGAGTAAACATGCAACGTTTCACGGTTTCACTTGACGACGATCTTGCAGAACTTTTTGACCAATTTCTCCATCGCTTCAGCTACAACAACCGCTCCGAGGCGATTCGGGATCTGATCCGGAAAAAACTTGAAACAGACGAGCTCGAGCATTCCCTGGATGGCCACTCTGTTGGCACGATTACCTACGTGTATAGCCATAAGGAACGTGAGCTGGCAACCCGATTGGCACGGATACAGCATCAACACCACGACGTTTTGGTGTCGACGTTGCAGGTGCACCTGGATCATGACCATTGCCTTGAAACACTTGTAGCCCGTGGCCCGACAAAGGAGCTAAGGGCGTTCAGCGAAAACCTGATTGCAAAACCGGGCATTCGTCACGGTCAGATCTACCTTCTGCCGGTGGTTTATGAAGTGGCATCCCACAGTCACAACGGGTTATCCACGTCCCATGAGCCACACCAGCACGTTCATACTCACCCGGCCACCTGAACTGGCCAAAGCGAAAAGGAATTAACGATGTCAGCGAGTTTCCAGAAAACAAGAAAATACGGCCTTGTTGCAGGTGTCTGGTTATTCATTGTGCCTGCCATTTCATCGGCCCATTTTCTGGAATTGATCCCTCAACACGCTGTGGTTTCAGAACAGACTGGCCGGTCCATTAATCTCGATATTCAATTCACCCATCCGATGGCCAGTGGTCCCAGAATGGATATGGGCACGCCGGTTCGGTTTGGCGTAATGACGAGGGGAGAGAAAGAGGACCTGCTGGGTTCTCTCACCAAAGAAGAGGATGACGAAAAGCGACACTACTCCTCAGGCTACTCTATACAGCAGCCCGGTGATCATGTCTTTTTCATTGAGCCGGAACCCTACTGGGAGCCCTCAGAACAAGCCATGATCATTCATTACACGAAAGCGATCGTCAGCGCCTATGGTGGTGATGGCGCCTGGGATCAGCTCGTCGGCATGCCGGTGGAAATCGAACCTATGACCCAACCCTATGGATTATGGTCCGGAAATCTATTCAGGGGCGTGGTGCTGAAAGATGGCGAGCCTGTGCCCGGTGCAACGGTAGAAGTTGAGTGGAGAAACGATGGCTCGGTAGCCATCCCTTCTGATGAGTTTGTAACCCAGACCATTAAGGCCGACCAGCAAGGGGTATTCAGCTACGCGATGCCCCGTGAGGGTTGGTGGGGGTTCGCTGCACTGCTAACGGCGGATAAGCCGATGAAAAATCCGGATGGCGAAACCGTGGATGTCGAAGAAGGTGGACTCATCTGGGTTTACGTTCAGGATATGGAGTAAACAGCCACGTGGCTCATATACCGGAAGGCATTCTTTCTGAGCCAGTACTGATCGGTGGTGCTGTCCTGGGGGTCGCAATGCTGGGCTATTCGCTGAAGCGAATGCCAGCAGAAAGCATCCCCCAGACAGCTCTGCTTGCAGCTGCCCTGTTTGTTTCTTCTTTGGTCAGTATCCCTGTGGGGGTCAGCAGTGTTCATCTTTTGCTGAACGGCCTGATGGGGATTGTTCTGGGTATCGTGGCGGTGCCCGCCATACTGATTGCCCTCGTCCTTCAGGCGGTATTCTTTGGCTATGGAGGGCTGGTTGTCCTGGGCGTCAACCTGGTCAACCTGGCGCTGCCAGCGGTGTTGTGTGCGGTTGTCATACGCCCGCTGATTCATAACGCATCTCCCAGGAAATCCTTCTGGCTTGGCCTTCTCGCAGGAGGCCTTGGTGCCTGCATGACGGGCACTTTGTTAACCGGCTCAATCATGCTCTCTGACCCGGTCCTGATTCCCGCGGCCAAAATCATCCTGGTAACGTTTATTCCACTGATGGTTATCGAGGGCGTGATTACGGGCTTCACGGTTGGGTTTATCAAGCGTGTCGCACCGGAATTAATTCTGCCAAAGGAGGGCCGTCATGTTTAACAAAACTCTGCTGACAATTGTTGGTTTTCTGATTTTCCATGGGTCAGTACTGGCGCATCAACTTAAAGTGTTTGCTTACGCTGAACAGGATCGAATCACCGGAGAAGTATACTTTGCTGGAGGTCAGAAGCTGAAAAATGCACGGGTTTCTCTGGCCAGCCTCAAGGGTGATGACGAGATCGCAAACACACGCACGGATACCGACGGCAGCTTCTCTTTTCCTATTAATGTTCGGCAGGGCTACCGCATCAGTGCCAATTCGGGGGAGGGTCATGTTGCACATTGGGACGTCCAGATGTCCGAACTGATTATGTCCGAATCAGAACCAGGCAGTCTGCAACCGTCAAACCCTGCTTCTCCACCTCCAATGTGTGAACCACAGTCAGGCAAGTTGAAGACACTGATTGAAAGTGCCGTTTCCCGCCAGGTTGCTCCGCTGCGTGCGGAGCTGCAGGAGGTCCGGGATGAGCGGCAAATTCAGGACATACTCGGGGCTATTGGTTATATAGCAGGACTCGCCGGGCTCGGTATGCTCTGGTTTTCCAGGCGTCGGGCATCCAGGCTATGACTGACGTCCTGCACTCTCAGACCGATCAAAGTGGTACTTCTGCGATCAATCATCTTGATCCCCGTACAAGACTGCTAACAGCGGTTTTGACCACAGTCACCCTGATCAGTATTGATAGTCTTGTCATACTCACCGGCGCCCTTGTGTTTGCAGCAGGGATCACGGCATTTGCAGGTCTCGATGCATTCTCTGTGCTTCGCCGCCTGGTTCTGCTGGAAGGGTTCGTGATTGTCTTACTGCTGGCCCTTCCTTTTACCACCACCGGAGAGCCCTTGTTCGAGCTCGGACTGATTGCACCATCAGTGGAAGGTCTGAACCTCGCCCTGGTTATTGCCCTCAAGGTCAATACCATTACCTTGCTGAACATTGCGCTGATTGGAACCCTGTCGCCGCTGCAGGTTGGCAATGCACTCAGGCTGTTGAGAGTGCCCGCGAATCTGGTCCAGTTGTTGCTAATGTCGGTTCGGTATATCAGTGTGCTGGAGGACGAATATGTGCGCATTCGTCGCGCCATGAAAGCAAGGGCGTTCGTCGCCAGATCCAATGTCCACACCTGGCGCACCTTTGGCTGGCTGGTCGGCATGTTACTGGTAAGAAGTTTCGAGCGCTCGCGCAGAGTGAGCAACGCCATGAGGTGTCGCGGCTTCAACGGTTCCTATACCTTTCATTCAGAGAGTCAATGGAGAATTCTTGACGGTATTACCCTCACACTAGTAACCGCTACCTCCGTATGCCTGATATTCAGGAATTACATGACATGACCTCTTCCTTATTGGAACTCCAGGGTGTAAACATTGATCGGAATAACGAACGGTTGATAAGTGACATAAACTTCCACCTGAACCCTGGCGAACGGGTTACTTTGCTTGGAGCGAACGGCACTGGAAAGTCCACGTTTCTGGACGCTCTGGTCGGGCTCCATCCATTATCAGGGGGGGGATTACGCCGCATTCGGAAAAACACTCAACAATGAATCCGACTTTCATCAGATACGGTCGAAAATCGGCCTGGTGTTTCAGGATTCTGATGATCAGCTGTTCTGTCCTTCCGTAATCGAGGATGTCGCCTTCGGTCCTATCAACCTCGGGCATAGTCCCAGGCATGCCAGAGCTATAGCCCTTGACACTCTGAACAAGCTCGGCTTGGGGGAATTATCAGAAAGGATTACCTATAAACTGTCTGGCGGAGAAAAAAGGCTGGTCTCTATCGCGACTGTGCTCGCCATGGACCCCGACATCATTCTTCTGGACGAACCAACAACTGGCCTTGATGAGAGCGCCAGGCAACGACTCATCAAGTGTCTGGCAGAACTCTCACAAGCGCTCGTCTTCACCTCACACGACCAGGATCTGATTGACCAGTTGGCTACACGGGCAGTGCTGATAAAAAATGGATCTTTCGTGAATTCCATTCTTCATCAGCACCCCCATGTTCACGTTCACTCACACAAACATGTACATTCAGATGACGACCTCACACACACTCCCCCTTCAGACCCGGAGCATTCATCTCATTATCATCCAGGCGATGCGAACAGGCAAAAAAGCTAGACGGTAATCAGGTTCCGGAATAACTGAATCGCATTGAGAAGTCGACTGCTTTCAGGTCTTTGGTGAGTGCCCCCACAGAAATGAAGTCTACCCCTTTTATGGCATAATCCTTCAAGGTATCCCAGCTCACTCCTCCGGAGACCTCAATGAGCATCCGGCCCTGATTCAGTTTTAGCGCATCATGCACCAGTTGCGGTGTGAAATTATCCAGTAACACCATGTCTGCGCCAGCAGTCAGGGCCTCTTGCAGTTCATCAAGGTTCTCGACTTCAACTTCTAGTTTCGAGTAGCTGTTGTGTTGACGCGCAACCTCTACAGCCTTGGTGATGGAGCCGCAGGCGACGATGTGGTTCTCTTTGACCAGAAACGACTCCGCAAGGGTAAGGCGGTGATTGACGCAGCCTCCGCATGCAGTCGCGTATTTCTGGGCAACCCGAAGCCCGGGCAGGGTCTTACGGGTATCAAGCAACCTCACACCCGTGCCAAAGCCTTTAAGCGCATCCGAGTACCGCCGCGATACAGTCGCGATGCCTGAAAGCATCTGGAGGAAGTTAAGTGCGGTACGCTCCCCTTGCACCAGTGCACCAGCAGGCCCTGAAAAGCGGCAGAATACCTGGTCGGGAGTCAGCGGGTCGCCGTCATCAACATCCCACTCAATAGTGATTCTGGAGTCAATCTCCTGAAAAACCTCGTCAAACCATTCCCGCCCACAGAACACCGCGTGCTCCCGGCAGATAATTTGTCCGTGGGCAACATGGCCATAGGGAATCAGGCCTGCGGTGATGTCTCCCGCCCCCAGATCCTCATCTAGAGCGCGCCGAACATCCTCGCGAACAACCAATTTTGATAACCGCACTATGCTTTACTCCTTGCTGACTAAACGGCATACCCAAGCTGAAACAATAGTCACAGTGTGCAGGCACTGTCCAATGATTACAGCCCGCAGGCCTCAGTAATAACCCGAAGTTTTCTCAATAAAACGGATCGTAGTGAATCTGGCTGTTGGGGACATTTCCCTTCAGTTGAAGCATCTTCGTCGTCGCCTGAACCATTGGTGGCGGGCCGGCGAGGTAACATTCAAATCGGGAGAGCTCATCCCCATGCCGGTTCTCTACAATCTCGTGGATAAACCCGGTATCCCCCGTCCAGTCCGGCGCATTTTCAGGCATTGAAATCGCGGGATAATAGTGGACGCGACCTTCGAAACCAGGCAGTGCTCTCAGTTCCTCGAGCCCGCAAAGGTCTTCGGGGGTTCTGCCACCGAAGTAGAAGTGTATCTGACGGCCAGCCATGTCGGGGTTCATCAATACACCCCGAGCGATCGATAGCACCGGCGAGATACCGGAACCACCAGCAATACACATGATATCTCTTTCGCTCTCGGCGCGCAGGTAGGCGTGACCATAAGGTCCATCGATGATTATCTTGTCACCGGGCTGGAGCTCATCAAAAAGAGCACCGCTGACTTCGCCACCGGGTTTTCTTCGGATCCAGAACTCCCATACTCCGTCATCATTAGGAAGATTACTCATGGAGTATGCGCGCGGCCCCCTGCCGTCACAAAAAGTAAGCATGGCATATTGCCCCGGAAGAAACTCTGCAGCCTGGCCCCCGGGAGCCTGAAAGCAGAACTCGACAATGTCGCTCGTAACGTCCCTGCGCGAGCTCAGGGTAGCTTCAAATCGAGCGGGTACATTGACCGGGGTATACTCCGGGGCCGTCCGCATTTTGATCACAAGGTCTGTGGTGGCTTTGCACTGGCAGGCCAGCTTCCGGCCCTTCTTGACGTCGCGGGCAGTAAGCGCCGGGGCATCTGGCCAAAGCTCTTCAATTTCGCCTTCAACCACCTCAAATTTACAGGTCCCGCAGCCACCCGAGTTGCATTCGTAAGCCAGGCCATAGCCAGCGCCAAGCCCTGCCCGAAGGATACAGTCGTGAGACTCTGTCTGTTCAAACTGTTCGCTGGTGCCAACAAGACTGATGGTGGGCATGATTGGTTCCTCACAAGTTATTGTTCTGATTTCAGTAACGCAGCGGCCTCAGGGCCTGATTCTGATACCGGCTAGGGCTTCATCAATCCCAGAAAACGCAGGCAGTTATCATCGGTCAGGGCCAGAAGGTCCTCCTGACTCAGACCTAAACCATCGAAGCGTTTGCCGGGGTGCCTGTCTCTGATGACAAACGGATAATCCGTCCCCATCATTACCTGTCGGACGCCGTAGATTTTCATCAGATAAGCGATGGCATCCTCGTCATAAACGAGCGTATCGTACCAGAACCGACGCGCCTGCTCTATGGGTGAGAGCGGCATTGCATCCTGCAGGGCCTGACTCACCTCCCACCCATTCTGCAGGCGAGGTAACGTCATCGGAAAGGCACCTCCCCCATGACTGAAGGCGATGCGCAATTTCGGAAAACGCTCGAGAACACCGTTGACCAGAAAAGAGACAATACCGATGCTGTTTTCATTGGGGAACGCAACCAATGGCTCCATCAACGGCAACGGATACAATCGATCCTTGTTGGGGTGCAGGGCATGCACAAACAGGCACATATCCTCTTCTTCCAGAGCAGCAAAGAATGGGTCAAACCGACGGTCCCCCATCGCCACACCATTAATGTTACTTCCCACTTCCACGCCCAGCAGCCCGAATTCGTGCTTGAGAACTCTCACTTCCTTTGCCGCTGCATCCGGGTCCTGAAGAGGCACCATACCCAGGCCAAAAAACCGATCTGGCATCTCAGCCACCAGGCCCGCAATGGTGCCGTTTATATGGCGACCGAATGCAAGCGCATCGTGCGTATTGAACCAGTAGGACAACAACTCAGGCATCGGTGATAAGACTTGCCGATCAACGCCCTCTTCGTCCATTTCCCATAATCGTGAGCGGGCGCTCCAGGAGGTATCGTTCACTTCCCGGAACGCTTTGCCACGGATCATTACGGTTTTATGGCTTCCATGCCCGCAATGCATGCAGGGCCATGCATGATTGGGATCCCTGCCGGGATAGGGCGGGAAACTGTCGGGAACCACATGGGTATGTGAATCAATCATAGCGCTCTCCGCACAGGGCTTTACGCCGGGGTTTTACCTTCTTCGAGATTTACGTATACGCCGCCACCCTCAACCGTTACGGGATAGGACTTCAGAGGCAGTACGCAAGGAAAATCAACAGCCTCGCCTGTGCGAATGTCGAAGGTGCCTCCGTGGAAGGGGCACTCTATGATGAAATCATCATCCACCTCGCCCTCGGCCAGGCTGGCCTCTCCGTGAGTGCACGTGTTATCCGTCGCAAAAAAATTGCCTCCTACCTTATAAACAACAATAGGGGGTTGATCTGAGAGGTCAATCTTCAGCATTTCATTATCAGAGAGATCCTCTTCCTTACACGCAAAAAAATGCTTCTTATCGTTCGCATCAGCCATATCGACTCCTAATAGTTTCAGGCAATTCCGTACACGCTCACCATCATAACCCCTAGAACGGTAGCTATGGTTCCCATGACGACCTTGGTGGTAAAAATCTCATCTGCGCGAATAAAGATGTAGGACATCAGCAGCACAAACAAAGGTGTTGTCGAGGCCAAAGGTGCCACCACAACAAGATCCGAGTATTGCATCGCAAAAAAGAGAAGCACTGGACCAAACGATGAAAAGATACCGGCAAATATGAAAAACCCGAACTCTTTTCTCGTGCAACGAATCTGTTTGAAGCCACCAGTAAAACCGCTATAAAGACTGGCGAAAAACCAGGACGACGTCGTGGTGACTGCTGCAGCGGTTACCGCATCGGTTCCGATATCGATTCCTATCTTCCGGAACACCATTGATATTCCGTAGGAAAACGAAGCGATCATGGGCAATACAAGGTAGGTTTTTGGAACCGCTTTCAGGCTGGCAGTTTCGTTTTTGCCGCCCTGAGACCCGACAACCACACTACCCACAATAACCAGCAACGCTCCAAACAACCCCAGAGTCGTCAGGCTCTCCCCAAGAAACGCCATGGCAAGCACCACCGACACCACCGGATGCGTCAATGTCAGCGGCGTTGTGATGTTCGAACCAAGCCTGGCCATCCCCAGAAACTGGAACAGACGCCCCAACAGCGGGGCGAAAATACCTGCAAGCACAAAATAGCGCCATTGCGACCAGTCACCAAACTGCCACCCATAGCCCACGATGCTCCAACCCCAGAGAAACACCACGTTGATGGACAGCGTCACCCACAGGGCCGTCTCGCTGGAGGCTGACTTTACCCCTACCCTGACCAGCGTAAAGGTAAAGGCAAACATCAACGCAGAGGCCAGGGCCAATGTTACGGCAATAACCTCGCTGCTCATGACCTGCGCGTCCGGGACAAGCCTGTTCCCGACATCGTCCAAGGCACGCTCATGAAAAGAACTCCCGGAGATCTAGAGCGCATTCTTAACTTACCTCCGAAATTCTCATGCCTCTTTTCCCGGTGTCTATAACTTCACCGGTAATGTAAGAAGCGTCGGGAGATGCCAGGAACGTAATCGCAGCAGCCTGTTCCTCCACCGTGGCGGCGCGATCAAAAAGGCCTTCGCGCGTGACGTAATCATAAAATTGCTGGTTCCAGGCTTTCTCCTGGTCCGTCAATTCACGATCGAGCCTGGGTGTAGGTCTTTCCTTGACGGCAGTGTTGCCGGGGGCAACGCAGTTGACCCGGATATTGAAGTCTGCAAGCTCAATGGCAAGGGCTGTTGTCAGCCCGACTACGCCGCCTTTGGAGGCAGAATAGGGAATACGGAAAATCCCCATGGTTGCATTGGAGCCAACATTGACGATGGCGCCGCCGTTCTTTTGCATATGCGGAATGGCCGCCCGACAACACCACAGTGGCGGCCAGAAAGAGCGGTCCACTTCTGCCCTGATCTCCTCCTCCGTGTAATGCCAGAAGGGCTTTTTCCAGATCGTGCCACCCACGTTGTTTACCAGAACGTCCAGTTGGCCAAACGCGTCAACGCCCATCTTCATGGCAAGCTCAGCGCCAGCCAGATGCGAAAGATCGGAAACGGCGGTTACTGCTTCAATGCCTTCAGCCTTCATTTTCTGAACGGCGTCAGTTACGGGCTTTTCAGCTTTGTCCGCCAGCACCACTTTCGCGCCTTCGTAGCCGAGGCGCCATGCGGTCGCAAGACCTATTCCCTGGCCGGCGCCGGTAACTAATGCAACCTGGTTTTCAAACCGTCTACATTGATTATTTGTCATTCAATTCTCCAAAACAGGCTTTGATGAATGAAAGCCACCTGACGGGGTCATTCGCTGAATTCATCAACATTCGGCTTTGCGCCCCACATGCAAAAAGAGGTCGGCGCCATCTCAAACTGGCGGGGTGTATGATTCTCTTCATCCGTAATACGTTTTACACCGGACGAATACTCATAAACACGTTTGTCGGGCCCGAGGAAATAGATGAACATCGCCGTCGATGTCGGGTGACGGCCTGGGCCGAAGACGATCGGGACATTTTTTTCCTGGAGAAAGTACCAGGAACGCATGACATCATCGATGCTCGCAACCTGGAAGTTAACATGCTGAACCCCGGTATGTTCAGAGGCAAAGAGGGCGATCTTGTGATGGACCGGGTCAATGCGTAACAGGGCGCCCTCCCCGATCTTGTCGCTGACCCTGGCACTCATCACTTCCGTCCAGAACCGTATATCCCGTTCGCTGTTGCGGGTATGCAAACCGAAGTGACCGAATTCCGTAATTCCCGCATCCCGGCCAGGAAAATAACGTACGCCTGTCTGGTAGGGTCGATACACCAGTTCAACACGGTTGCCGTTGGGATCCGCAAAGAACAGCGCCGAGTTTACCTGGCGCTCCTCACACTCTTCATCGGTTGCGCGTTTTGCAGTTATACCTTCCGCGGCCAGTTCTTTCTCTGCTTTATCAAGT
>Ga0114908_1001831_pt1 | contig 10523 bp, 9 predicted proteins | sample MalvireepMed_s17_FD_87292 | JGI IMG/M metagenome (GOLD analysis project Ga0114908, IMG submission 87292) | Marine viral communities from the Global Malaspina Expedition - Malaspina viral metaG DeepMed_s17 | ecosystem: Environmental > Aquatic > Marine > Oceanic | place: Mediterranean Sea... | reverse complement strand
GCATAGGAAGGGTAAACGGCCTATTTACAGCGGGGCTAGTAGTAGGAGGTACAGCAGCAGTGTATGGATCAGAAAATAATGATGCTTGTTGAGGGGTAGCAAATATACTCTCACCAAATGGATCATATACATATTTAATATCGGCAGGGGGAGGAGTCTTTACCTCAACCGGTGTGGTTTCCATTAATTGAGCCAAATATTGATTCTGAGCTTGCATTCTTCTTTGTTCTGCTTGTGCTTGTGTTTGCGCTGCTATCTGGTTCTGTATCTGATTTTGTACTGCGGTTTGTTGTTGTATTTGGGCGGCGATACCTTCTTGGGCGGCAAACGGGCTTTGAGCAGCTATTTCCGTCTGTGGAACAGCTCCCGTCATAACTTGTTCTAACATAATTTGATCGTTAATATCTATTATATTATCACCTGTTACATCATACGCCAACTGTTGAGATGTAAGAGGTGAAAGTGCGGTACCTGCTTCGGTAAGTACTTCCTGTTGGGCTATTAGATCTGTAACAAAATCAACATCTGTTTCGGTTACATCCTGACCTCGTTTGCCTAATATATTCGCAATACTGTTATATGTAGCTACAGGCATATACTCCTGTAGTTTGCCACCTAATTCAGTTTCAGGATATTGACCCGTAAAACGCTCTACATCAGACGGGATAAAGTCTTCAAATCCAGCTTCTCTATATCCTTCCTCTACTTCTGGGGAAATAACAGCCAGAGGGTCATACCGTTCGGCTACAGCTCTTCCTGTCTCTGTTTCAAATTCCGGTCCACCTTGGGCTATATATTCAGTTAATTCAGCTTCGGTAGGTGTATAACCTTCTGTACTGAAGAATTCTTCTATTTCTGACCGCGTAGTCTGGCGAGGATCTACATAAGGAGCAATTTGTGTTCCTGTTTCTGCCTCAAATTCCGGTCCACCTTGTCCTGTGAATTGGGCTATATCTTCAGGTGAAGGTGTATAACCCAGTTGAGCATAAAGTTCAGAAATCTCATCAGCCGTTGTTTGACGGGGGTCTACATAAGGAACAAGTGCTCCCAGTGTCTCTGTTTCTACTGTTTGTCCTACACGCTCTGATACTTCTTCTGGTGAAGGTGTATAACCAAGTTCAGCAAATCCGGTTTCTACTTCCCCTTCGTCTGTGTAACCTTCATCTATATGAGTATCTACGGCTGGCTGTAAATCAACAGCAGAAGATTCACCAGTAAATGTATAGATATCTTCTGGAGTATGTACATATGGAGTTTCGTTAAGATCGAATGCTCTTTCAACTTCGCTGGATGTGTTAAATTGATCGGGAGCTGCAGTATTAAGTATGGCTAGGGCAGTAGTATGTACAGCAGGGGCTTCCGTCCAAACACCTTCTTCATCCTGCACCATGTCTACTGGTGGTAACGCATCCCAACCAAAAGCATCTTTTAGAGTCTGCACGCCTTGCTCTTGTAAAACAGGATCTTCAGACTGAGCCTCACGTACTGCTGTATTTAATTGCGGATTTTCGTTTACAAGCAGATTACCTAGAGGATCACCCGTATTGAACGTGTAATTTGCAACTGGATTACCATCAGGGAGGAATGGAATATGCCGTGGTTCCCCTGTATTCTCCATAACATTAATTGTCTGGTCTATTGCAGATATTGTTCCGGCAGTACCCATACCAGTAAATGCCGCTTGTATACCAGTTACTGATTGTAATGCGTCCCAATTATCCCCTTCAAATTTACCACCTTTTTTAAACACATCAGAATCAGGAACTACGGTAAGTAAAAAATCTCTTGTATAATTTACAGCGAATAATTCTTCTGCAGCTTCAGAAGCTCCTTCAGCAAACATGGTAGCAACTATTTTAGCTGTCCTTTTAGCCGCATATTCAGCAGGCCCTATATCTGCTATTTCCCTAGCTCCACGTTCTGATATTTCCTCCAGTATTTCTCCGGTTACTTTTTTACCTAATAATTTTTTTACAAATGGTGTAGCAGGATTAAGAATATTCCCCGCTGTTAATTCTAAAACTACTGCTCCTGCTGATCCTCCTATGGCTGCTCTTGTTGCTTCAAGATCCGCTTGTTCTTCGGTATACCTACCGCTCTTCATAAGTTCTGGAAATACAGTATTATAAATCTCATTTGCGGTAGAACCGCCTGTTTCCGCGGCAGAAAGAAAGATTTCTGTACCTATAGCAGTTCTAATGCTCCATTTACGAGCCAGCTCCTCTGCTATCTCTTTTGAATACTTACCCCCTTTTAAAGCTCCATATCTAACTGCCTTATACGCGAGTCTACCGGTCATAACATCTGCAGTTATAATTGGTAGTTCCTGTAGTGTTTCTTTACCTACCCACTCGTTTCTTATAAATTGTCCAACATCTCCTCTTCCTTCTTCCCAAGGAGCCTTGACCGCGTTTTGCAAAGCCCACAACGCTGCTGCAGCCGTACCTTCTTCTTTCGATATTCTAAAAAATTCTGCGTTAGCGGTTCTCATTAATTCTTTATATGATTCCGGCCTTATTTCATTAGCAATATCCGCTATTATATCTGTAGCAATAGCTGTACCGGTCTCGCCCGGTTTTATACGTGGATCAATAAAGAATTTTTTAAAGAAGTAGGTATCATTAAAGGCTTTGGTGAATTCACTAAATGCATCGTATCGAGTTGCAGTCGCTATTCTTTGGTCTTCGACCCATTGTGCATCATAGGCTTTATTTTCCCAATCAGTGTCATACGTACCTACCTTGTCTTCATATTCCTGTAACTTTTCTTCTCGATACATGGCATAATCGACAAATTTACGCATAACCCAAGGCACACTATTGTATGCCTCATCATCTACTTCTAACTGTCCTGCTATATTCATAGCTACATATGGATCACGTTCTTTCAATTCGTATAATGTAACAGGTACATCTACCGGACCTATAGTTGCGAGTGAAACTGAAAGTTCGGCACCAGTTTCGGCATCCGTTCCTCTAGGGAATTCCAGACCTCTGGGAGTAATAGCTCCGTTACTCCATCCTTCTATAGGCTCAAATGAAACAGGGTCTAAAAGTACTGCTTTGTAATAACTTCTAGGGTCAACTACGCCCGGAGTTCTAACAAGTGGGAACAACTCTCCTGCTTCTGCGGAAGATACTAACTCGGGTATATATTCTCCTATTTTCTGAAGTGCGACAGAGGCATACCTTCTTAATTCAGGTATCCATATATTTTCTGCGAAGGTAGTTTCTTTATTATCTTCAAAGTGAATAATCGGAGGAATACGCTCGGGCGTCATCAGCTTACCCGCTAAGTAGACCACATCCATCTCATCTGGATCACGCCCTTCAGCTATGGCTATCTGTCTATTAGCCCATTCAGCCGTACGTATTTTATAGTCCGTGAGCATAGGGTACTCAACGGCAGCATTACCAGTTATAATATCATTACCAGTTACATCTTCACCTAATGAATATTCTGTTATACGTTTTGAAGGTTCAGGTAGTATCGCAGGTAACTCACCAACTTTAAGGTCTTCAAGATCCTCAACAGGTGTCGAATCTGCCCACTTCTGAATACCTTCAGCTATAAGTTGGTTTGTATCTATCCCACCAAAACCAGATCTTATAGCAGCTAAGTTATCACCTATTGTATTCTCGATGACATAATCCAACATATCATCGTAAGTTGGAAGATCATTCAAACGACTAAGACTACTTGTGTAATCCGTTATTTGGTCTAGGAAATTCTCAGGAAGAACTGAACTTACAAGAGTTGCTGCCTGTGCTCTGTAATCGTCTTTATTGATTGCTAATGTTGTACCATGTTTTAACCAATGTTCCTGTGGGGAATCACTAGGCGACAAACCATATATTTCCCTGTACTCATCTTCATTAAATTCAGAAATACCGGTCTTTGGATTAGTTGTAAACGTCTCAACTATATCTTTGGTGAAATCTTGTCTGACAGGCGCTATAACTTTTTCTAAATGCTCTTCACTAGTGAAAAGTGCTTTCTGCGCTAGTGTATATTCATTAGAAGCTGTTTGGAATCCGTTATAAGCACTGTCGTAGTCTATTTTTAAAGCAGCTAATTCAGCCTTTAATCTTGCGTGCTTACCACCATCAGCAGTGAAAGCATCTATATTATTCGCTCTAAATGTTTCTGCTACTCCTCGGTCCCCACGCCTTAAAGTATTGTTATAGTAATCTACATCGTTTTTATATTTTTCAATCGCTGTATTTAATTCGTCTCTTTTATTGTTAAAATCTAAAGCAGCTTGATCTACTAACGGCCCCTTTTCATTTGCGATTCTAAGTTTAGCTTCAGCTTCAGCTCCTGCACCCGAGATAGCATCTATAGCTCTGGCAATACCACCCCCCGTAACCTCATCTATTTTAGCGTGTAAATCTCCTAAAGTAGCACCAGATATACTTGCTTGGTATGCTTCGTATGGATCTACATCTATGTACGCAGAAGCAATTACATCACCTGCAACTTTACTAAGTACTGCTGCTTGTTTATCACTTACACCTGAAATTTTACCAAGTGTATTTGCTGTGACATTTGTTGTCATTACAGCGCGAGCTATAGCACCAGCTACTTGGTTTTCATCTACCTCACCTGTTGTTGCGAGAGAAGTAACGGAGGCAGCGGCACCACTTGTTATTACATTTTGTACTGTCTCAGGTATCGCATTCCAACCTTCGGCTAGATCACTTAATTCTATTCCTATGGTATTGGATATACCTGAAAATTTATTGAGTGATTCAGCGTCTACCTTAAAACCAAAATCTGCGCCTTCACTTGTACCCGCTACAGTTGGAGTAAGATAATCTGCTGCAGCACTTGCGCTAGCAGAAGCACCTCCTATTGCAGCACCTGTAACAGCAGCTTTTAATACATCTTCTGCATCACCACCTAACGCAACGGCGCGAATAGCACTTGATGTAGCTTGTGATGCTGCTTGTGATGCTATTTGTGCTGTGGCTGTTTGGGTTCCTACTTGGAAACCCATACCAGCCGTTGTGCTACCTACTGTGGTACCAACAGCTTTACCGACTATTGTACCAGCTTGTGCGCCTGCATAAGAAGCACCTATCGCTAATATAACATCTCCTAGATCACCGCCTTTTATGGCTGTACTTGCACCTTGAATAATAGGAACTGCCCATTGCATACCGGGTATAACCATTGCAGCTATTGATGCAATGGTAGTAAGAGGGTCATCTAACATACCCTCTACGACACCACCTATAACGTCGATTACAGGTTCAAGTATATCGTCTACAACAAAATCAACGACATCAGCTACAGCATTACCGACCCATTTAACGACTGCTTTAACAGGTTTAAAAATAGATTTAAAAAATGAACCAAAACCCACCTTACAAACCCTCCGGTAAAGGTTCAGTACCCGGCTTTATGAAAGCCATATATCTATCGTCTTCGTCTTGTCCTATACCCATTTCGGTGTCAACATTTTTAACTGAATTTTGTACAGATTGAAGAGCAGCTAGATATTCTTCTTCAAACAAGGCTGTGTAATGTGTAATACCCTGAGTCTGCAGATGCGATATATACTGTCGTATGTTGTTCGCAAAATTAGTGTCTGTATCCATATTAAAGATATGACCGGCCATTTTATTATTACTATTTTCAGTACCTCTATGTGATAAAAACATAGTATTACCAAATTGTTTTGATTCTGCAGACTTCATATTACCTTCTGCAGCTACCATAGCTAATCTTGTAGCCATAGGTATATTCTGGTATTCCTGAAGTTGTTGTATAGCTCCTAAGATAATACTCTGTTCATTCAGTGTCTCTTTGTTGCTATCTACTAATTCCATAATCCTAACTTATCTCCAGAATACTAGCTGTAACATGAAGCCGGTTTGCGGTCGCAGCGGTAACTTTAAGTATTTCGGATTCTTCTACTACAAGAGGACCAGTTAATAATTCCACGGTAGCATTTGCGCTTACAGCTTTGACTTTAAACAGACTAAATACAGCACTTGCCGAATTAGTCAGGGTAAGTGTTATAGTATCCGCATTACCGGAATCTTCAGATACCAGAATAGATTTAACAATAGTAGTCGTAGACGATGGAGCCGTATATAATACGGTTGGGCTTGTAGAAGTTAAATCTACTTTTGCGTTTTTATAATTATTAGCCATCAGCTCATAAACCACGCCAGAGATTCAGAATTCACTTGAGTGCTTCCATCTCTCAAGGCTTCGTCAAGCTGATTAAAATATATCCTTAATATGTCATTAAACTTATTAAAGTAAGTTGGATCATATAAAGGGGAAGCGTATGGAAGTGCGGGCGCACTAAAATTTATATTGTGAGTGTATGTAGGTGCAGCCATTATCTTCTCCCATCAGGCCGCATATCTATTCGTGGAGTACCTAATTGCCATTGTACTCCAGAAGCTGTGGATTCAATCTTTATAGATAATTGCCTACCCCTGACTCTGGTATTTAATTGTCCTGTATATGCTTCTACCGGTAATGTTGCACTTCTGGTTATCATACCAGTACTATTACCACCTTCTGACGCAGGATCATTGTACCCAGAACCAGAATTTTGTAATGGGTATAATGTCATAACAGCACTTGGTGAATCAGCCGTGGAACCATCAAATGTCATATCGGGCATTACACGCCATATAAAGTTAAATTTATGCCCATCATCCAGATCAAATTCAGAAGAAGTTATATGTGCATCTATAGCTGCAGTGGTAGCAGTTTCGTTGTCGTCTATACCTTCTTCATGGTTCACAAGATTGGAATTGTAAGTAGCCGCGAGTGGGAAATCACGCATACCGGAATCCAACCAAGCTGTTCGCGCTAGAGTTCCATAATACCAGATATTATCTAGGTAGTTGTAGATGACATATTTATCTACAGTACTGGAACCGCTGGAACAGTAAAACCACCAAACTTCATGGTATGCTTCGTTGGTGCCAGCAAAAACTTGATCGTTTTCTAAACTATTAAAATCATTGAATATGTACCTTAACAAATCACAAGCAAGAGGTTGTACTCTACCGTCATATTTATAAAATTTATCCTTCCCCATCCAATAGGATATACCATTTGCATAAGCTACTGCATTAGGGGAAGCTATTGAAGTATTTTCACCTATAAGTTGCGCCCCCCATACAACTTGTCCTCCTAAATACTGCAAACTGTATACAGCGGAATCAGTCCATATAGTAATTGCCTGCCTAAATTGTTTTCCGGTTATTATCTCTGAACCTCTGGATAATTTTAAACTACCTGCTTGATTAATAGCTGAAGGAGTCCAATCAACAGCACTTTCCTGATCAGACCACCTTAAAAGCATGGGATCTTGAACACTTGTGCCTATGGTATTTGCTCCTAAACAAAACAGAAACCGATTAATATCAGATGTAAGTATAAAATTTTGAATGGTAGGAACATCGGAAGCACTACCTAAACTCGAAAGAAGCACCCCACGAGTGGTTAGACCATTGGTAGCATCCCAATAATACGGAGCACCCCCTTTGGGTCCGAATACAAGATCTTCTCCAAAATTAGATTGAGTCCACAAACGAAGTTCTACTGATCCTGTACCTCCATTACCCCATGTACTTTCACCCCAGTTACCAGCACCCCATCCAGTTAATGGTACTACAGTTTCTGGGCCTACATTTATTTGGTATGCAGCATCAGTAGCAGAACCTCCATTACCGGAATCAGAAGAATTGGCCGCAATAGAGGCAGTAAATGTATACGTATTTGTATTTGTAACCGATACAACCTGATGTTCTGCATTAAGAATTGCAGCGGTTATAGTACCTCCCAGAGATACCGCACTAGTAAAAGTAACGAAATCTCCGACTAAAGCTCCATGACTACTATCTGTAACCGTTATTGTAGTAGAACCATTTGTTGCAGCAAAAGTAGCTGCATTTGTAGTAGTCGAACGAATAGGGGTTATATCGCTGTAAACACCACCCTGTTCTATATAAAATTTTAAATGGGTACCAACGCCGGTTAATTTTTGGTTAGCCAATGTCAACCAAGTCCATAAAGACCGGCATATACCTTGGAATGTCTTAGCAGATATACGTGACCAGCCCCCTATTTTTTCAGGGAGTTGCTGTCTAAAACGTATTTTATCACACTCATACCAACCATTTTCGTTGGCATATCGTGTTCTTTCTCTATTTACCCCCGCTTTGAATTCTAACCTTTTCAAAGGCATAATGACTTACTCCAAGGTTTTACCCTGCACAGGGGGGATTGAAGTTACCTCTATGGTCACACTTTTCTTTAGATTAAGAGCTGCCCCACAATCAGAACATGTATCTGCACTAAGCTCGTTTTCATCTAAATCAAACCCACAGGCAGCACATACTACTTCTACGCTATGAGCTGGTTCTATAGCGCCGTTATCCACAATTTTTGCCTCATGCCTTCTTTTCATGTGTTCACCTACGTAAGTTCAAAATGTGGCGCATCAATGAAAGGACGTTTTCCCTCAGATCGACGTAAATCAATATAACTACCCATAGCATCTTCCATAGAACCTTCCCATTTACATATATTTGATATATGCCACGCTGCGCCCCAACGAACAGCTACATCTTCCCCGATAGCAGATTCTTTTATAGCATCAGCGATATCATCATATAAATTAAGTTCCCAAGATCCTCTACCATTTATATAGGCCATGAGATCTACTGCAAGCCCCCCAAGATGCTTGGATTTCATGGTTTGGGATGCCCCTTTTTCCACAAGAATCCTTTGTTCTTCGAGAGTTCGTCTTCCCTGTATAACACCAAAATCAACTCTAGTTATCTGTATAGCATTTCTAACTATACTGGATAACCTTGTGTCCACCCTCATTAAATTCCCACGAGAACGTTCCGATAAAATATAACTCATTTACCTGCTCGCCATGCTCTGGCCTTGGACATTGCGCGATTCCCGAACCAGAAAGCTATTATAGCTGAGAATATAGCCTGAGTTTCCCCATCCCATATAGTAAGTAATCCAGCCGTTAAATCCATTCCACTAGTGCTCACCATAGCGTATAAGGTGACTCCTTTAATCGTGGCAAACAAGGAAAAGAAGGCATAAGTAAGGACAGGGCGCACAGAACCCCGAAGAGCGTTGACAAATCCTCCAGCGTCAATACTTCTATCATGGCTGTATAAACCTTTTGTTTCCTCTATTTCAGCTTGGGCATCCAGTTCCTGTACTTTTAATGTGGATAATTGTTCAGCATATTTGGCTTTAGCCTCAAGCATAGCCAGTTCCTGCTTGTTCACCTGAGCCTGTTTAAAATACCCAAGAATTTCCGGTACAATGGATGTACCAAAACCAAGCAAAGTACCGAGAAGACTTAACATTCAGGTATCTGTCCCGCCCGCCCTTAATATTTCTTCGATCTCTTGCATTGAATATTGCAGAACATGGTTATCGTTAACCTTCACAATACAAAGCATATCCACCAAAGGGCTCCCATTAAGATAGTTCACGAAACGCCGACCATGAATCACACCTACCGTTGGCTGTTGGCGACTTCTGAAAAGCCTCACCACTGTAATCTCGGTATGCTGAAGGCCATGATGACGGAGCCATATTTGTACTGACCTGTCACTCAAATCACGGAAGTCAGCCTGCCACTTGTAATGAAAAAAACCTGTTAGCTGGTTGAAATCAAGACCCGGTTCTCCACAGGGATGCAATATTTGTTGCTCGCTATGTTCTTCCTGTCCTTGAGCAACCGCAGCTACCGAAAAATTAAAAGGAAGAACCAAAAATAAAAGAATAACTAGGAATAGTTTAATCATTTTCTTACACTCATATATGCGGTCATACCCATGTACGCACCCACTATCCCTGCCTGTCCTATGTAAAATAAACCAAATAAATCAGCTAACACCTCTATTCTGCTATCAGGAAATATTGGTAGAAAAACAAACCCAGTAAACACAAGCATAGAAACCAAGGCAACCCAAGCCATCCTACGTTGTGCGTCTGCTTTTTCATATTTACGCAATGCTTCAACAGCGGCTAACTCTGTATCCGAAACAACTCCGTCACGATCAAGATCTAATTCATCTTTCGATTTTTTCCTATCAACCATTTTAGCCACTTCTTGAACGTTTTTGTTTCGTATATACGGATCATCATCCATATAATAGAGAATAAAGCTGCCAGATTTGGCAGTATTTGTGCCCAAGAAAAACCAGCCACAAGGATTGCAGTTATATCAAGAGGAGTTTTTGGGTCGTTTAATGTCATTTAAAGTCACGATGATTCCGTTTCAGCGACTAAACTTTCTTGCAAAGCGTCCACAAATCCTTTTAATCCTACCGCTATCTGGTCTAACTGAAATCTATGTTGCTCCTGTTTCGCTTTCAAATTCCTTATCTGGCTGCATAAATACTTTTGTTTATCAGTAAGATCGTCAACATTATATTCTTCGTCATCCAGTATTAATGTATTCTCGGCCACTTTTACCTCTTGAATTATTCTGGTTTTGGATAAGCAGCCTT
>Ga0114908_1001806_pt1 | contig 10617 bp, 6 predicted proteins | sample MalvireepMed_s17_FD_87292 | JGI IMG/M metagenome (GOLD analysis project Ga0114908, IMG submission 87292) | Marine viral communities from the Global Malaspina Expedition - Malaspina viral metaG DeepMed_s17 | ecosystem: Environmental > Aquatic > Marine > Oceanic | place: Mediterranean Sea... | reverse complement strand
TATTTTGTCTGTACCAGCTAAGAGAGAACTTACATCTAAACAAAAAATATTCCTAGATGAGCTTATGGCTAGTGGTGGTAACGTCCAACAGTCCGTTAACAAAGCAGGTTATGCAAAAACTGCTAGTAGTTGGCTGATACCTTCATTAAAAGAAGAGATTATTGAACGAACTAAGCTTCATTTAGCTGCCCATTCAGTAAAAGCTGCTAATCGTATTGTAGAAGGATTGGATTCTGACGGAACTTTGGCTGCTTCTCAAATGGATACAAGATTAAAAGCGGCAGGAGATATTTTGGATCGTATTGGAATTACAAAAAGACAAGAAGTCTATACGGAATCTAAAGTTTTGCATGGTGTTGTACTAATTCCTGCTAAAAAAGAACCAGATGTACAAGCATGGCAAGACCTAAATTAGAACCTGGAGAGAAAGGTAACTATAATCTCTCCAGAAAAGAAAAAGCAAAGCGATCTTTAAAGACTACTATAAGAAACTCTAATAGAAGAGAAGCGGCAGCTAAGAAAACTGCATTGAGTAAGCGTAATGTTGCTAATCAAGCAAAAAAAGCCTTGACTGCTTTGGAAAGTGGTGGAACTTTAACCGGGGAAGCAATAAAGTCTCTCCCTCCTAACGTAAAAAAAGCAATCGATGCTAATGAAGTAGAGATTGCCTTCGAACCTAACGAAGGACCACAGACAGAGTTCCTTTCTTCTCCACAAAAAGAAGTATTGTATGGAGGAGCGGCAGGTGGCGGCAAGTCTTATGCAATGCTTATGGATTTGTTAAGGTATGCAGACAATAGAAACCATCGTGCCTTGCTATTACGAAGAACTTTAGCAGAACTAACAGAGCTAATAGATAAAAGTAAACAGATTTACCCTATGGCATTCCCGAATGCTAGGTTTAAAGAGTCAACAAAGACCTGGGAGTTTCCATCTGGTGCCACTGCTCTCTTTAGTTATGTAGATAAAGATGATGATGTATACAGATATCAAGGACAGTCCTTTACCTGGATAGGAATTGATGAGTTAGGACACTATCCTAGTCCTTTTGTTTGGAATTATCTAAGATCAAGGCTCCGTACTACCGATCCTTCGATAGAAACGTATATGAGAGCCTCTGCTAACCCCGGTGGTATCGGAGGTTGGTGGGTAAAGAAGATGTTTATCGATCCTGCTCCACCCAATAATTCTTTTTGGGCTACAGATATAGAGACAGGAAAGATATTAAAGTATGGAAGGTATCACGAGAAGGCGGAACAACCATTATTTCAACGTAAATTTATTCCGGCTCGTCTGAAAGACAATCCATATTTAATGCAAGATGGCGAATATGAAGCTATGCTTTATTCTTTGCCTGAAGTAGAGCGTAAAAGATTATTAAGCGGTGATTGGGATGTGGCAGAAGGCGCTGCTTTCTCAGAATTTAACCGCCTTGTTCACGTAGTTGATCCGATAGATTTACCTTACAACTGGGTACGTATTCGTTCTTGTGATTATGGTTATTCTGCACCTTCTTGTGTTCTTTGGGCTGCTATAGACTGGGATAATAATTTATGGATTTATAGAGAGCTTTATCAAAAGGGCCTAACCGGAGAAGCACTGGCTGAATATGTATTACACCTGGAAGCTAATGATCCTCCGATCTATATGGGCGTTCTTGATAAATCTTGTTGGAATAAAACCGGTCATGGTTTAAGTGTTGCGGAAAGTATGATCAGAAAAGGGGTTCGATGGATTCCTTCTAATTCTGATAGGATGAATGGAAAGATAGAAGTACATCGTAGGCTAATGTTGGATGACTATGGAAGTCCAAGAATAAGATTTTTTAGTACATGCACAAATATAGTTAGAACATTGCCTACTATTCCTTTAAGTAAAACAAATAGCGAAGATGTAGATACCAAGGCAGAAGATCACGCTTATGATTCTCTTCGTTATATGTTAATGACTAGACAGAGTTCAAAAGGAAACCTTCATAATTTAGGTTTTCATCATAAAGATAATTATCAGGTTCAGGATTCAACATTCGGGTATTAAATATGGCAAGAAATTTTAATGAAGTAGCAGCCGAAAGAGCAGAACTATTAAAACAAATAGATTCTTTAGAAAAAACTAAAGAATCCTTAAATCCAACAATGACAAGTACTATAGAATCTTATGATGTTCAAATAAGAGACTTAGAAGATAGAGTAAAAGAATTAAGAATACCTTCTGGTGTTTCATATATGGACCCAGTTATTGAACCCTTAACAAAAGAACAATTTAAGTATATCAAAGAAGAAAGTAAACTTTCAATACCTACTCTTCGTTTAATGGAAAGTATAAAAAATAAAGCAGATGCTTTTATTACAAAGCATGGTAAATTAAAAGAAAGAGGTTCATGGATATTTGATGGAAAGGATTTCAAAAAAGAACTTACTAAAGAAGAAAAGAAAGTATTTAGTCGTCTAACTAGAACTAGAAGTGTAAATGAGAGTATTAATTTAATTAAGAAAACTCTTCTTCCTGGTACAGCTTTTTCAAAAAGAGATCCAAAACTTATAGCTCCAAGAATTGCACAAGATATAAAGAGAGCGGATAAAGATAATAGTATTAGAAAAGCAATAATTGCACAAAATCCTGAATTAAAAGGAAGTGAATTAAACAGAGCTGTTGATGCAAGATATCATGATATAGCAGGAAGAGTTTCTGAGTTAGCAAGGGTTGCTGGAGAAGAACAATTTATAGTCGCTTCTGAAGGATTAGCCGGTCCTTTAGCTGCTACTATAGCAGGAGCAAAATATTTAGGTCCACCTGTTGCAAAGATGCTGACAAAAGTAGTAGAAAAATATGCTCCAAGAGCAGCACAATCTTTTAAAGCTGCTTATAATAAAATGGCTGATGTTGGATATTCATTAACTCCTTCAGCAAGAACAACTATTCCTGAAGGACCATTAGTTGCTGGTCAATCATATGCTGCTCCAGGTACAGCTAGAACAGCAAGATCAGAAGGACATCCATTTGAAAGGGGAGCAGTTCCTGAAGCTGATATTGCTCCTCCTCCTCCTCCTCCTCCTAGGTTTGACCCGCATCCTGTTGGAGAAGGCCGACCCCATTATAAAGACCCTCCTGCAAGTGCAGAAGCTATTAAACGAGCAGATGAGGTTCCTCCTCCTTTTAGTACTGATCTTCTTGAAGAACCAGTACTAAGAGGCGCAAGAGGTCAGTGGACTCCAGCAGCAGGAAGAGCGGATTCTACAGGTTGGGCTGTACAACCTAGAACTTTAGCAGAAGAAACAGCAACAGTTGCTGGACCTATGATCCCAAGACCTTCAGGAGTAGTACCTAGGGCAGAAATAGAAGCAGCAAGAAGAGCAGCATCAATTCCTACTGTTAGTGGAGAAGCGCAAGCTCTTAGGAATTTAAGAATACGGACAGGACAACCACACTTTGTTCCTTCCAGACCTCCTCCTCCATCACCAACAGTTTCACAAACACTAGGTCCAGTAAGAAATGTTGCAGCAGCTATGCCAATAAGAGCAGCAATGGCAGAGATGTTAGGATTTGAAACATTTGAAGGAATGTCTAGTGCAGACAAGTATGCTCTAATAGATGCTACAGAGAGAACAAAGCAAAAAATATCTAGTGATTCAGAGATTATTTCTTCTGATGAATTTCCTGAAGATATTCTTGCACGGACAGGAACCTTTGTAGATAGAGAAGATATTCCTATTTCTGAAGAACAAATTGCTGAACCAGGTTTCGGTAGAATGCTTGGTCTTCGCAGATCAGGAAAAGAGATAGAACGAGATGTAGCAATTACTGAAGCATTGGATGCAGGAGACTATGATAGAGTAGCTGCATTAGAAAAACAGTATGGTTCTTCTGATTGGAAAGAATCTCTTACTCAAAGAACCAGAGACTATACTCCTGAACAGATTGAAGCAATGCTTTCTCCAGACGTTTCTGGATCGCCTCTTGATGAATTACAAGGACTTCTTGGTGATGTAGAACCAGTTAATGAAGATTCAGAATACATGTCTTTAATGAATAAAAGTGGTAGAGTTAAACCAAAGAAGAAGAAGAAGACAAAGAAGAGTAGTAAAACATCTAAAAGTTATTCCAATAAAACAAGAAAACCCTCTAGAGCATAAGGAGATATCATATGCCTACTAATTATCGTTATCCTGGTAAATCTGACTTTGAAGCACAGACCCCAGCCGGTCAGATGAGTGATGTAAATGCTGGTAGTCTATATCGTGAAGCTAAAGAAGGTGATCTTCTTGGTTCTTCCAGTGCTAAATTCAGTCAGTTTATTCAGACTTCAAAACAGAAAATGAAAAACGAAGAAGCCACTATTTTCCGTATGGCAGAAGATCATTCATTATTCAGCAAATAAGTAAAAATATATGTCAGACGACAAAGAAGATATTGATCTAGAAGTAGATTCACCTTCTGCGCTTACAGGATATATAAATAAGAAATTTGAAGATGCTGAGAATGGTAGATTTTCTGATGAACTTCGTTGGATTTCTGCCTATAAAAACTATAGAGGAATTACAGACTCCACTACAGCATACACATCTTCAGAAAGATCAAAGGTATTTGTACGTATTACCAAGGTAAAGGTACTAGCTGCTTTTGGTCAAATCTCTGATATCCTTTTTGCAAGCGGTAAGTTTCCTATTACTGTATCTCCAACACCTATTCCAGAAGGCATAGCTGAATTTGCTCATCTTTCTTCACCGGATGAACAGTCTGTTTTAGAACAGATAAAGAATGTTCCTCTGGCAGAAGTAGATGATTTCCTTGGAGGACTGGAAGGTAAGTATGGACAAGCACCAAGTTTAGTTCCTGGTCCTGCTATTGTTCCACAAAGTCCAGAGATACAGCCAGCTTTAATTGCCGCTCGTAATATGGAAAAGCAAATACATGATCAATTAATGGATACCAATGCAGTTAGCATTCTTCGTAAAGCAATCTTTGAATGTGCTTTACTTGGAACAGGAATTGTTAAAGGACCATTTAATTTTAACAAAACTATACATAACTGGGAAATAAAAAATGGTGAAAAAATTTACACTCCTAATGAGAAAGTTGTTCCTAGAATATCCTGCGTATCTTGTTGGGACTTTTATCCTGACCCCTCTGCGAAAAGTTTGGAAGATGCTGAGTTTATTGTAGAAAGACATCGTTTAAATCATGATCAACTTCTAGAATTAAAAAATAGACCTTTCTTTAAGGAAGATGCTATTGAAGAAGTTCTAGATAGAGGACCAAATTATTTTGAAAAACATTATGAAAGTATTTTACAAGAAGATGATTCTTCTCCTACTCATGCAGAGAATCGTTTTGAAGTACTAGAGTATTGGGGTTCTCTACCAAATAATCTAGTAGAAGAATTAAATATACCAGATGCTCCTTCTTCTGGTTCTGTACAGGTTAATGTTTGGGTAGCGGCAGGAAAAGTAATCAGGGCTGTATTAAATCCTTTCTTACCAACAAGACTACCCTACTCCGTATTTCCATATGAGATTAATCCATATCAAATGTTTGGAGTAGGTGTGGCAGAGAATATGGAAGATGCTCAACTTTTAATGAATGGTCATGTAAGAATGGCTATTGATAATCTGTCTCTTGCCGGTAACATGGTATTTGATGTTGATGAAACACAGTTGGTTCCCGGTCAGTCTATGGATATTTATCCTGGTAAAATCTTTAGGCGGCAGACAGGTCAGCCTGGAACAGCAGTAACAGGATTAAAATTCCCTAATACTGCTCCTGAAAATCTACAGATGTATCAGGCGGCCAGACAACTTGCAGATGAAGAAACAGGTATTCCTTCCATAATACATGGACAAACAGGAGTAACAGGTACAGGTCGTACTGCTGCTGGTCTATCGATGCTTATGGGTTCTGCTGGATTATCTATCAAGACAGTTATCAAGAACATAGATGAATTTCTTCTTCGTAGTATTGGTGAGGCTTTCTTTCAATGGAACATGCAATTTAATGATGACAATGCAGAGATACGAGGTGATCTAGAAATTAAACCTAAAGGTATTTCTTCTGTCATGCAGAAGGAAGTTAGAACACAGCGTCTAACTGCTCTCCTGCAAACTATTGGAAATCCAATGTTAGCTCCCTTTATTAAAATTCCTAACTTAATTAAAGAACTAGCTATTTCTCAGGACATCGATCCAGATCAACTTGTTAATGATCCTCAAGAAGCAGCTATTTTTGCAGATATTTTGAGAGGTTTGAATGAACGAGTTACTAGCCAAGAAGCTCCTGCCCCTGGTCAACAATCCCCAAACATGGGAACCCCTGAAGGAGTTCCTTCAGGACCACCACCAGTTGATCAATCGGGCGTTGGTGGTGGAACAATCGGAATTGGAAATGCGCCGGTTGCAGGGGAAAGCAATTTTACTGGAAACCTTAGAGAAGCTTCCTGATGTGGTTAAGTCTTCAATACAAAATGCCGAATTAGAAAGAGAACGTAAATAATGGCAGATGATAAAACATATAGTTATATGTATAGTCCAAAGGACGTTCCTTCTTCTGGAAATAAATACCAAATAGGTGATCCTTCTGGTCCTCTTCCTTATGCTCCTCCTGGTGTAGTACAATTCGGAACCTATCCTGAACCGCCTGAAGGATATAATCAGTATCAAAAAGCAGATGGTGAAAATATTCGTTCATATGATGTAGGAACTGGACCACATCCTAATGTAGGACCGGGAATGATACCAAGAGGTTATGATGTTCCCCCTCCACCTCCATTACGAACTCCTGAAAGAACTATGCGTCCTCCTACTCCCACTCCTCCTTCTATGCAATCTGCTGGTTATTCAAGAGATTATGATAGAATGGTTAGCCATCTTGATCCTAGATATTCAGGATTAGGGCTTGCTACACAACAAGAAAAAGCTATTGGAGGAGCCTTTACTGGTAGAACACAAGAGTCAATACAAAAACAATTTGAAATGCGGCGTATGCAACAAGGTGGAGAACAATATGATACCTTGGAAAGCTATGCTATGGATAAGTTTAATTCAATTCCAAAAATGGACTTAACTGAATTTCAAGACATAATGGAAAATGATTTTGGAGTTCATGATCCTATAAAAGCATTTAGTAAATCTCCTTTAGCTCCTTCTATTCAAGATATGCAGGAAAGGTATGATGCTACTCTTCCTCCTCAACCAAAACATAGTTTAACAGCAGCAAGACAAGCAGCTAATCTACAAGCGGCAGGAGGTTCTGGATATACACCTGGAGCATATCCTACACCTCCTACTCCTACTCCACCTCAATCTGTAGCTTCTCCTCAACCTGCTCGACGTGTTGAAACTGATCCTAGGGAACTTGGTTATAATCAACCTTCTCGACGTGTTGAAACTGATCCTAGGGAACTTGGGTATAGTAAGAAGGAAGATTCTATGGACCCAAGAGATTCTGCATCTTCTCTGTATGCTTATAGTAAACCTAAAGCTTCTTTTAAATCTAAGTTTTCTCCTGAAGAAATACAAACCGCTGGTAAAGAAATAGCGAATAGAGATAAACATCTTAGAGATATGCCTGGTGAATCTCAGCCTCCTGGTTTTTCTCCTAAAACACAAGAGATTGCTAATTTTATAAAAACATCATCAAAAACTTTAGAAGAAGGTGGTGATATTGATCCAGAAGATTCTGATGCAGGAATAAATACTTTTGGAGGATTTTTAAGTGCTTTAGGTGCTGCTTTTGGTTCATATGCAACAAAGGGTACTACTTTTGGTATGATTACTAATGCTCTTGGTTTACAACCTGCATCATTACAAGCAGCTATAGATAAAGCATGGTTTAATGCTAATAAAAATTATTTTTCATCTGCACAAGAAGCAGCAGATTATGCAGCAGAAATGGGTCAGGCTAGTCTTGCAACTAAAGCATCTGGAATAGATGTAACTGGTCATGAGCCTTCTCAAAGACATCAGGAAAATATTCATTTTGATTATGTAAATTCTGTAGCTGAAGTTGCGGCTGAAGAAGCCAATGCTGCTGTTGCTGCTGCGGCTCAAGACCCTAATAATCCTAATGCTCAAGCTGCTGCTGAAGTTGCTGTTGCTAATGCTGATGCTGCTGCTGCTGATGCTGATGCTGCTGCTGATGCAGCAGGTATTGGACAATTTGGCGGTGATGAATACAGTGGTGGAATGAAACATGGAGGAAGGATCAGAAAATACCAGGATGGCACAACGGATGTAGGTTCTCTTGAGCCAAGAATAGAACCTTCTAGAGGTGTTTCATTACCTGGAATGGATGTTATTAATGATCCAAAAGCTGGACCTCCTTCAGACTTAGATGATAAAGTTCCTGCAATAGCAAAAGAAGGCGATGTTGTCTTTCCTCCAGAGTCAGTAGAGATTATGGGTTTGTTAAACATGAATGATATGATAAAAGCTGCACTAGGTCTTGCTCTTGAAGTAGGCGCTGTAGTTCCACCTGATATCGATCCGAATGAAAAGGTTCCGGTTAGGTTGACTAATGGTGAAGTTATAATTCCTAAAGTAGTAGCAGATGCTGTTGGTAAAGAAAGAGTAGAAGAGATTATTAATAAAGGTTTGAAGCTTAGAGCGCAAAGAGAAGAACAAGCACAAGCACAACAGCAAGCTGCACCTCAAGCTGCACCACCTATGCCACAAGGACTTAAAGAAGGATCGTCTGGTCTTAAAAAACAGATGGATAAAATATTAAGAGGAGTTACCGTTGATCTTCCTGGTGACACTTTTGATGTTAATGTTGGTTGGGATCGTTATGATGATGTTGAAGGTATTATAGACATAGCAAAGAAAGTAGGGGCTGTACTTGGTAATCCAACAGATGGAACTAATTTAATGTTAGAAACAGCCGCTGTTGAATCAGGAATGGGACAAACAGATAGAGATATTAACAGAGCTTCTGGTGAAGGATTTACTATTGGTCCTTGGCAAGTAACTACTACAGCCTTAAATGATATTAATAGTAGAGTTGGCGATCCTTACCATAAAGGTATGAAAAGAAATATTGATAAATTTAAACAACATGAATGGGCAAAAGATATTCCTTTTGGAAAAGTAACTGAAGATGATTTAAAAGACCCTACAACTAATGCTGTATATGCTAGACTTTACTATACACTAAAAGAGGGGGATATTCCAGATACTCCAGAAGGACGTGCAGAATATTGGGCAAAAAAATATAATACTCCAGAAGATATTCATGGAACACCTGCTCTTTATATGAAGAAACTTAAAGAAGCAAGAAAAGCAGGATACATTAAGTAATAATAATAATCAGAAAATATCTGATTTACAAGACAGGATACCCGATTATCGGCCCCTGTAACAGAACCAAAAGTGGACACCCAGAACTGTCGTTTTGGCCCCATAGGAGGTATTATGATTGAAGAAGAACAAGTAGAAGAAATTACAGAGCCTACCCCATATACAGGCTTAGATAGGATGGAAGCTTTAAAGGAAGATGAGCCAGAAGAACCTTTTATACCGGACCCCTTGGCAGAGGAAACTCCAGTACAAGAAGGATTAATCGAAGCGGCTCCTCCCGAACATGACTGGCAAAAAAGATATAGTGATCTTAAAAGCTACCATGACCGGAAAAAGAACGAATGGATACAGGAACAAGAACTTCTCTCTGCAAAGTTAAAGATTACAGAGAAGAAGAATTTAAGTTCTAATCTTCCAAAGACTGAAGAGGAATTGGAAGAATTTAAAAAAGAATATCCAGATGTTTATGATGTAGTTCAAACAGTATCTTCTCTTCAAGCAAATGCCAAGGTACAAGATATCGAGGATAAGCTTGAGGCTCTTAAGAAAAGAGAACAAGAAGCTACAGTTAAGACTGCTGAACAGGAACTTCTAGCAATACATCCAGACTTTCTGGAATTGAAAGAAGATGCTACCTTCCTTGAATGGCTACAAAACCAACCATCTAATATTTCTGACGGTATCTATAAAAACCGTACAGACGCAAAATGGGCTGCAAGAGTAATTGATCTTTATAAACTTGAAACAAATCAATCGAAAAGAGGTAGACCAAAGAAAGATAACAGAGCCTTGGCAGCAGAGCAAGTAAGTAAACCAACTTCTTCTGCTCCTAAAGATAAGGGTGAAGATAAAAAGATTTGGACTACTTCAGAAATCTCTAAGATGAAGCCGAATGAATTTGAAAGATTGGAAAAAGAACTTGATCTGGCTTCAAGAGAGGGAAGAATAATTTAACCGAAAAGGAGACATAATATGTCTGTAGCAACTTCGGCGGGTTATGATAATTTATCTGGTGGTAAATGGAATCCGTCAATATACAGCCAAAAAGTCCTCAAATTCTTCCGTAGGTCATCGGTTGCTGAAGCAATTACAAATACCGACTACTCGGGAGAAATCGAGAACTTTGGCGATACTGTGAAGATTATTAAGGAGCCAACGGTTTCTGTATCTTCATATACTCGTGGTGCTGTCGTCAATACTGAAGACATTACTGACACTGAAATTACCTTGACAGTTGATCAAGGCAATTACTTTGCTTTTAAGGTTGACGATATTGAAGAACGTCAGAGCCATGTTAACTGGGAATCGTTAGCTACTTCTTCTGGTGCAT
>Ga0114908_1001803_pt1 | contig 10623 bp, 5 predicted proteins | sample MalvireepMed_s17_FD_87292 | JGI IMG/M metagenome (GOLD analysis project Ga0114908, IMG submission 87292) | Marine viral communities from the Global Malaspina Expedition - Malaspina viral metaG DeepMed_s17 | ecosystem: Environmental > Aquatic > Marine > Oceanic | place: Mediterranean Sea... | reverse complement strand
TTTCTTAGCGCTGATATTACTTTTTGTAATATCCTGCGGCAACGACCATAGCGGGGGAAGCGGAAGCCCATATATCATTCATAACATACCCGATGCACTTGTTTACATCCAATCCGACGCTGTAATCGAATATGCAAAAAAGAAATATGAAGATGATTGCTATTCTACATGGTATTATTATTGTCCCCCTTTAGATGAAGTTTGGCGCATGAAAGTAATCGTAGATACCTGCGATGATAATAAAGTCATCGAAATGGGTGAATGTGAAGAAGTTTTAGAGTGTATTCCCACCAATGAAATCCTTAGAGAAGAAGAATGTGTCACAGAAGATGGAATAAATGGTTTCTTAAAAGTTTATTGCCATAAAGGCTATTTTGAATATGGTGTATGTGATCCTTGTGTAGAAGAGATTTGCGACGGAATTGATAATGATTGTGACGGTACAACAGATGAAGGCGATTATCCTTGTAGCACAGAATGCGGGGATGGTAAAGGATTATGTGTTGAAGGTGAAGTTGTAGCTTGTGACGCTCCACAGCCAGATGAAGAGGTCTGTGATTATGTTGACAATGATTGTGATGGCCTCGTAGATGAGGGACAATTAAACGCCTGTAACATGTGTGGGCCCATACCAGAAGAGGTTTGTGATGGTTTTGACAACGATTGTAACGGAAAAATAGACGAAGGCCTTATAGAAAAATGTAATACAGCATGTGAAGAGAATTTAAACGTATGTGTAGATGGCAGTTGGTTTTGTACGGCAAAGCAACCTGAAGAAGAAGTATGTAATGGCCAAGATGATGACTGTGATGGGTTAATTGATGAAGAGTTATTGTGCTTATGTACATGGGATCAAATTGGTGTTCTATACCCTTGTACAGAGCCGCCTCTTTTATGCGGCCAAGGCTTTAAAACGTGTGAGTGTACAACGCCCGAATGTACAGCGCTTCAAATGAGCCCTTGTCAAGCTTTATGTACATATATTCCAACAGCGGGGCCAGATCCATGTGACCCGCTTGTTGGCCAAATTATACAAAATGAAGTTTGTAATAATCATGATGAAAATTGTAATCAATTAATTGATGAAGGACTAGTTCAAGAATGTTATACGGGACCAATAGATACTCTTGATATTGGTATTTGTATCGCCGGCAACATGGTTTGTGATGCGGGACTTTGGGGTAACTACGATGGCAATAACGATTTCATTCCAAACTTATGCCTTGATGAAAAAACACCGGATGATAAGGACGCATGTAATGGTCAAGATGATAATTGTGATGGGTTAATTGATGATGGTAAAGAGATGCAAGATACTGATATCATTTTTGTTGTCGACGGCTCTGGTTCAATGGGTGATGAGATTAATGGTGTTTTAGCAGCATTAAACATTTTCTCGCAAGAATTCGCTGACCAAAGCGCCGTTAAATGGGGTTTTATATATGCACCGACATACGAGCTAGGATGGGGCGAAAAAGCGCTTATTATTTCTGACTTAAAGCCTTTCGAGGATTTTTATAGCATTCTTGCCAGTACAGGCTTCCAGACTCAAGGTGGTTACGAAATGCTTTATGATATGCTTTATCTTCTTATGGATGGAATTGTACCGCAAGCCTCAATGCCGTATCCAAAATCGATTCTTCAATGGGATCCTAATTATGGCATTAGTTCTGTGCCAGAGCTTCAACATTTCTCTGTTAGTTGGCGCCCTAATGCAAACCACGTCATTATTGTTTTTACAGATGAAGATGGTCAAAGTTATATGAATTCTACCACAATGTCACCAATCGATGGGAAAACAGCATTCGGAAATGGCTATATCACTCAACCTATATTATTAGACTTAATTAAACAAGATCCTAAATTATCAATTTATACATTTACACCACAATATTATAAAACATATAATTACATTGGCAAACCAGGAGGCTGGGAGCCACTTTCTCTGGCTAGCGCATTAGGCAAATGGTACGAATTAACAAATTCGGCAACAGAGATATATGCACATCTCTCAGAAATTTTAAGTGAAACTGCTTGCGGAGAAGAATAAAAGTAAGTTTGCAATCGGAGACTTAGTACAATTCGATATATCACACATAATAGGAATTGTAACAGACACAAAATTAGCTGAAGCCTTTCACCCTCTAGAAGAAATATTAGATGTTAAAGTTTATTGGATCGACGGCGTAGAATTTTGGTGCTTAGAATTTACTTTAAAGTTGATCTCAAAACGTTAAAATTAAATAACACAAAATAAAGAACAATAAGAAGTTAAAAACTAATTATATTTAAAAGAGGTCCACCCTATGTCAGATGAAGAATCTTTTGTTGCAGTCGATAGCTTTAGAAATTTTATAAAAGAAAACCCAGCCATACTTCAAGAACAAGCAATGGATCCAATTCAACAACAAATTCAAATGCTAGTACAAACAGCACAAGAACAATTAGGGCCATTATATGGACAACTACAAGGAATGCTAATACAAATGCGAACCTTAAACACTCCAGCTGCAAACGCAGAAGCTAGCAGACAAGCTTCACAAATTGATTTAATAACTAGACAATTAGGAAAGGGAGATATAAATCCAATGGAAGCAATGCCTAAGTTTGGTCGGATTGCCGCCACAATGGGCAAAAAGTTACAACAACTTGGGCAAGGAGGCCCTTAAAACTGATTAATAATATATGCATTTTGAAATATTAAATAATACAGGAATTGATATGTCAAGCTTAATTGAATTGGCACAAGAACTACTTCCTTTCTCACAAGAAAAGGTTGGCTGGAAGCGCCCACCAACACTTAGACTTGATTCAGACCCTGAAAATGGAGAAAACCCATTGGGGAAAACCGCTCACTACAATCCAAAAACATTAGAAATTACCATTCTCGTTGATAAAAGACACCCAAAAGATATTTTAAGATCTTTGTCTCACGAACTAGTACACCACTTTCAAAATGAAAGAGGAGATTTTGATAAAGAATTTGAAACTGGTCCAGGATATGCTCAAGCAGATCCACATTTGAGAGAAATGGAACGAGAAGCATATGAAGTTGGTAATTTATGTTTTAGAGATTGGGAAGATGGAAAGAAAAAGAACTTAAGTGAATCTACTTATTACACAAAACCTATCTTACTAGGAGGAGAAGAAATGTCTAATAAAACACCAGTAAAAGACTGGAAAAATGAAGAAATGAATTACAGGTTAATGAAGAAATTCGGCCTTGTAAAAGAAGAAATCTCTGTTGACGGCGGTGCAGAACAAGTATATCATGAAGACACAACTGCAGAAAAAAGAAACAGTGATGAAGATGATGATGAAGATGAAGGCTCTGACGACGAAGACGCAGACAGTACCAAGCTTCCACTAAAAGAGGGGTGGCAACCATTTTTGGTGGAAGCGGAAACAATTTTAACTGAACAGATCGGGCATACACCTCCTGGTGTACCATGCCCCCCTGGAACTATACCTGTAGGTTCTTCAAGCCCTACGGTTCCTGGTGGTGGTGGTTTTATGTGCGCACCATCGGGGCCCAGCTCTCCCGCGGGACCGACCAGTGCTCCAACCCCGCGGGTCGCTAGCGCACCGCGAAGATCAGAAGAAGATACCTTTAAAGTATTAATGTATCAATCGGAAATGCCCGTCGATACTACCCGGGGACGGAGAGAATGTTGGTATGAGGATGAAGAAAAAAAATGTATAAATGTAGGACCATCTGAACGTGGCGGTTCACCAACAGAAGCGAATCCTTTTGTTATTGATATCCCAAAAAAATATCAAACATGTTTTGCAGACGAGAGCGAAGGCGGTTGCCGAGAAGAAATGCTTGATACTGGTGTCTTGTCATACTTTGAAGAAGCTAAGGCCTCACATATAAATCAAATTGTTCAGGAAGAGATGCAAAAATTGATACAAGAGCAGCACAGTACTGCATTCCCAGTTGATAAAAAAGACACTTCACCTGGCTTTTTTGATTTCTTGTCAGATGCATGGTCACAAGGTACATTATCCCCAGAACCATCCAGTCGACGAGCAGCCTTGGCGAGAGCAGACATTAAAGACAAAGAAGGTAATGTTGTGCAACCTGCAGGATTTACTAGTCGAAAGCCATATCAAATCCATGGCCGTGAACATCAAGTTTTGGAACCAGACTATGTTGCAGTTAATATACCGGAGACCGAACTTGAGTATACTACTGAAATGTCAAGACAAGACGCCGAAGAAATCTTCGGAGAGGCGGCGCCGATGTATTTTAGAGGAAACCCTGATGGAGACACGGTTCGCAGCCACTATAAAGATACATTACCAGCGACGACGATGTATTACCCCAAAGGCCGAGAGCCGACGACGACGAGCGAAGCACAAGATTGGCATCGCGCACAAACCCTGTACAACGCCGCAGGCAAGTCTCGCCCGAGTCGCATCGGATGCAGCAATAAACCTGGTCAACCGAAGTGCGCACCGCTCGCAGACGGTCCGCGCGAATGGATCGTGCCACCAGAAGACATAGGCACCTATGAGCGCATGCATACCTCATTCCAGGAAGATCCGAGCCACTTAGTTGCTCTGGGCTTGATGCCGAGCGGTGGGTCCTTCGGAGCACTTGGCGCCGGAATTGGCAAACTACCAGGAACATTAGCCGGGTCGCGCGCGGCTGACGAGGCAGCACTAGCAGCTAAGACAGCCATGGCAGCTAAAGTCGCACCCACCTTGGGGCCAGGTACTCGAATCGCTTCCGCGGCCGAGAAAGCTAAAATGCTTGACGTTGCTACGGACGCTGAAAAGGCCTTTTTTGCTAGAGAGAAAGCTCTAGAGCTAGCCCCAAAACCCGGATTCATCGCTCGGCTCAAGAACGCTCTCTCGCCCGCGTCCGGCGAAATGAAGCGCGCAGTTGAAGCTGAGAAAGTTTTGGCCCGGGCAGAGCAGATTTCACATTACGAACGTACGGCGGGGCAAACGCTTTCTGAAACAGAAAGAATTATACAGTTCGGGCTCGAACCTGGACAAACCATTGCTCAGGCCGAAAAAATAATTGGAAGAACATTTACCCCAGCTGAGTTAAAAAACCTAGAAACGTTGGGGGGCGCCTCTGGGCCTGGTCGCGTGAGCCGGGCTTGGCAAACCACTAAAGATCTTGCCGGTGATGTACGACAAGTAATTGCACCCCGAGCTAGCGCGGCGACAACTACTGGCGAAGAACTTCGTTTCATGGAAAAGTTTCTTAGCAGAAAATATTACACAGAAAAAGAAATAGCTGCATTAACAAAAATAATTCCACGAGGGGAAGAGACGCTCGCCGCGTTCAAAAATTGGAGGAATGCGCAACTCTTCAAACACCCGGGGCTGCGACCACTAATTGAATATCCTTGGATTCGAACATTGATTTGGGGCACAATTGCCACAGGCACTGGGAAGGCAGCTTATGATTATTGGAGTAGCACACCAGATATCGTACATGATCCTAGAGAAGACGCCCCAACAATGGTGCCTAGAATAATAGATCCTGCGACCGGTCAGGTATACGCTTATTTAATGCCAAAAGACTTGCAAAAACAATTTGATGCTGCGCCCGGGGAACAGCAACAAGCCATACTCCCCCAGAATCCAAATGATGTCGCGGACATGTTTAGCGATATTGGTAATTTGATGTATGTAGTAACTGATAGGCAAAAGCGAGCACAAAAATTAATTGATGATTTAGTTTATGAAACGGAAACAAAAGTAAATGTATATGGCGCAGAAGCTAAAGAACCGAAACGCTTTTGGAGTGATTTAGACTTCGAAGAGCAAAATATTGTTTTAGGGTATTTAAGAGCTTATCGGGCACCGCGATATGTTGAGCAAACAATGGGGCGGACATCTCCAGGACATAAATTTTTCTGGAAATCTGGAGAGAAAGAATTAACAAAAGATGTTTCAATCAAAGATGAAGAAGGTAAAATATTTAGCACGGGAGAAGAGCCTTTGCTTGATAAAGATGGAAAGCCAATCACTATAACGCTTCCGAGTTTTGAAATTAAAGGAAACATTTCAGAAGAAAAAAAACAAGCAATTGCAGCTTGGCTGATGATATATGGTCATATTCCTAGCGGTGCTGATATAGAAAAATCATCGGCTGACGAATTAATATCCGGCGCACTTCGACAACATTTTGAACCTGAGACTATTGCCGATGAGCGAAGACCTGTAATAGTTGTCCCTGAAGCGTTACGCGCAAGAATGCCAAAACATGCTCTGCCCTGGTACAGTTGGCCAATGTTCGTTGCAACCCGAGTATCGACCTATGCCGGCGAAGGTCTAGGCTTCGACTTTGACCCTTATAAGAAACTTGAAACAGACGTCGAAAGCGATCCGCAAATGGGCGGCCCATTTCACCCACCAGGAAGATGGGAAACTGAAGCGCGGACTGCTGAACGGCCTTTTGAACCATATACACCAGAAGAACAAACACAGACACCGGCCGGGAAGGGCTACGAAGAATATTATGATCCAGAAACAGGACAACTGCGGGATGAAATTAGAGATAGCATATCTAGACAAGCATGGGAAGCAATTTTAAGAGAAGAAGGTATCTCCCAAGAAGAATTTGATAGAATTGAACGCACTGAACGGGGAGATCGCATTTGGCAACGCGTAGAAGAACTTGAAGATGGCATACTAGGGGCAATCGATGAACAATTCCATGGGGGCGACACTGCAGAAGACGCACTCTACGAAGCCGGAGAACAGTTAGGGTACACAAAAAAACAAGTTGATGCGCTAGATGCAGATTCTCCGCAATTTGACGCCATCACCGCGCGCGCGAATGAAATTTATAAAGAAGGTATTAGGGCCGGTCGCTTCTCCGGAACAGGAGGCAATCCTTTTGAGCCGGCCCTTGAGGGTGAATATGAAGGCGAGCCTGCACGTGGGCCCGACATAGACATTCCTCCCCTCGACTCCGGCTGGCACAATCTTTCAAATGAGGAAAAAGGCGAAATTTTATTGCAGCAAGAAACTGGTGTTACTGATGAGCGTGCGCAAAGGAGGCGAGGGCGGGTAAAGAGACCTAGACGTCAACGTCAACGTCAACAGCGTCGACGAGAAACACAAACGCCTAGAATGTTTAGAAGAGGAAATCCTAACGTACCCAAACGAGATGATTATCCTTTTAGTTTTAAAGAATAAAAAGGTAAATAAAATGAAAACAAGAGATCTATTAGACAAAATAACAAGAAAATTTCTTCTTAACGAGGAAAAAGATGCACCAAGTATAAATGAGCATGTTGAAAACTTAAATGAGTTTTTAAATAAAATGCAGCCTCGATCTATGAATGAAAGCAAAAAATTTGATACAGCTAGAAAACATTTACAAGAAATAAAGAAGTTATCTAGACAGCTTGAAGAACAAATTCAGCTTTTGGAAGAAGGAGAAAAATAGTGGGCACTCCTGGGCACATGTGGCACCCCTTTGACCTACCTAAAGTAAATACAGGTACCGATCTACTAAATTTCTTTAACGACGCTGTAAGGCGCCTTAAAACGGCTCCTGGGAGTATTAAGTGGGATGGCATCAATGTAAGCTTCAAACTCGTTACCAACGAGAATGGTCAAAAAGAATTTCGAATGGATCGTGGCACTTCTGAACCTGCGTCTGTCATCGGCATGACAGCCGAAGATGCATATGCAAAGTGGCCACCAGGGCACGGCATGCCACCTGCGATTACCGCATTATTAAAAATATTTAACACCGCCCTTCCATCGATAGAGCCAGAATTAAAGATTTTAGGAATGTGGGATGATCCCACCAAATATTTCAACACAGAATATATGCCAAAAGGTGGAATTAATGTAATTCAATATGATAGAAATATTTTAGCAATTCATGGCATAAATCAATTTTATGAGAAAAAAGCTCAACCTTGGAGAATAGAACAAGGTATTGGCATGGACCGGCCCGGGCTAGAAAAACCCATTGACCTTAAAACGAACCTGCCTACTACGGACGGTGGTACAGAAATAGCATATAATGAGATCGCATTGAATACTTTAATAGAAAAAGTTAAACCAATTGCAATAAAAGAAGAATTTGGAAACTATCATTTAGTTGGAGATGAAACTACGCAACTAATTGGTGATGTTAATTTCTCTGCAACTCTTTCTGAAGAATTTACTGTAAATTATGGGCATGACGAAGAGGGAAACATCTTTTCAGATACAAAATCACTAGGAGAATGGCTGGAAGAAGCAAAAAATCCTAGAGACGCTGAAATAACATTGACAAATGGAAAACGAGTTGGTGCCTTAAGCAAGCTCATATATATAGAAATTTGGAAAAATGGAACATTAATTGTTGATTTGCTAGCAGATGGAGAAGAGTTTTGGGAAAATGTACAACAAGGAGTTCCACTAGAAGGAACTGATGTACAAAAAGCTATTGATGGAGCAATCTTTTATCATGCGACTAGGGTACTTGGAAATAATGTTCTTAATGCTTCAACGAATCAATCATTTGGCAACTTAGAAGACCATGAAGGTATTATTTTACGTGGTATGGCAGAAAAGCCAGTTAAAATAACTGGTGAATTTATTTTGAGATCTTTGGAGGGACGCATTGGTCAATTGCTTGAAGGAGCTTTAAAAGAACAACGAGCAGTAAAAGTATATCCGGCAGAATGGAACGTTGTTGCAAGAAGAAAAGAAAGAGAGCAATGGATTGACAGATTCCGAGAACAATTTCAAAAAGAAAGAGAAGAAGCATTTCATGAAGATCCTTTGCTCGATTGGCACTCGGAAACCTTTTGGGATTGGATGAACAAGGGGAAATATCACAAAACTTGGCCTGGTATGGAAACGAAAAGAACCCCATGGGGGCCAGAGGACCCCGTTCAATGGGAATTTCATTGGGCCCGTGGCTTAGAACATATGCCACCTTGCGACCCAACAACGCAAAGTTGTCCACCAGCTGAGCGGAGGCCGGCCCAAGAAGAAGAAATTCGGAGAGACCCTCATTATCGAGATATACCCGGGCATTATCCACTTGACCTTTCTGTAGATCGCCCTATTCCACTCCAAGAACAAGTAGAACAAAAGCGCCACCTTGCATTAATCCCTGGAGGGTTTAAACCACCTCACAAAGGTCATTTAGAAATGGTTAAATTTTATCATACTAAAGTTGGACCACAAGGAAAAGTAATAATTTTAATGGGAGGTGGTGGAAATCAGCCGAGAACAATTAATGGAAGGCCAATAACTTTACAAGATGCAATGGGAATATGGGAAACATATTTAAGAAACGACCCTCAAATCGGCTGGCCTTCTGATCAAATTCAGTTTCAAAACGTTGAAGGTGTTGGCCCAATCGCTCCTATTATAGATTATGTAAGAGAGCAAGCTGATCCAGAAACAGAGATAATTCACTTGGGCGCCGGCACGAAAGATACCAATAGATGGAAAATGATGCTTGATGACCCAAAAAATAATCCCCGTGGTGTTGAAGTACATGTTGATCCTGCGCCAAATGAGGTTGACATACAAGGAAACCCATTAAGTGGTACAAATATGCGCGCAGCTATAGAAAATAAAGATTTTGACACATTTAAAAGCTATATTCCTGATACCAGTCTTCATATGGCTGAAGATATTTATGTCAAATTAAGTGGAGCGTTATTAATGGAAGGAAAGGAGGATAACCCACTTCCGTTGGGTATATTTCTCGGGTTAATTGAAGAAGCCTTAAATGAAGATATTGTTCCTGGAAACGATTATCTGATGTTTGGAGGATCTGCTGGAGGCGGGTATGACTATGTTAAAGACAAAGCAAATAGCCCCAGAGGATGGAATCCAGAAGCTTTAGAGGCTGCCAATGAAACTGAAGAAGAAATAGAAGAGATGTCCTCAATGGCTGGTGGGAGTATAGAAGGTGCAATGACAAAAAGTCCTTTTACCGGATTAGATGTAGAGAAAGAAAATGAAAAAGAAACAATACGCTCTCACACATTAGAAGAAGAGCTTGTTAAAGAAGTTACAGACTATTTATTAAAGATGATAGCGGAGCAAACAAATGCGCATTAAAAGAGAAGAGTTTATGAAAGAATTATTAGAAGAACAACAATTTCGAAAATTAGTTCGGAAAGGCATAAGAATGATTACAGAACGTAAAGACGAAGAACAACAATTATGTTCTATTATAAAACAATTAGTTTCTGAGGCTAAAGCAAAAAATATTGCTATCCACGATACAACTGGAATGAATCAATTAGAACTTCTTTTTTCAAATACGTCATTTTTAGACACTTTAGAAAAAGCATACACGTCTTTAACTTCCAACCCTGAGCAACGAAAGTCATTTAGAGCCCATTTATTGAATGCAGTAGAATCTTTTTTGCAATTTGATGAATTAAATAGAGGTGCTGATGTAGAAGAGGGTGCACCTAGTACTTTGATGAGCACTCCTGTGGCAGCGGAAGCTCTTGATGAAGCAAATATCAATATTGAAATTGATGATGAGATAGAAAACCCTGGAAGAACAGAAGAAGAAAGAGAAGAAGAAGATTTTACAATTCCAGGCTTGGATGAAACTGGTAGAAACATTGCTTTAAAAGCTTTTAATGGAATTAAAGATTTAATTGCAAATGCCCTCAA
>Ga0114908_1001802_pt1 | contig 10627 bp, 8 predicted proteins | sample MalvireepMed_s17_FD_87292 | JGI IMG/M metagenome (GOLD analysis project Ga0114908, IMG submission 87292) | Marine viral communities from the Global Malaspina Expedition - Malaspina viral metaG DeepMed_s17 | ecosystem: Environmental > Aquatic > Marine > Oceanic | place: Mediterranean Sea... | reverse complement strand
TTCTTATAGAAGAAGATAAGAAGGATGCTAAAAAAAAATAAGGTTAAAGGACTTTTAATATCAGGAGAGAAGTAAATGGCAAGTACATATACAACAAACTTACGACTAACAAAGCAGGGGGATGGTGATAATCCTAATAGTTGGGGTCAAGTCCTCAATGATGGGGTTATCAGTCTGGCTGATAGTGCCATTGCAGGATATGTTACTGTCTCTATAGGTTCTACTGTTACAGTTAATTTAACAGAGAACCAAGGTTCTGATGATGAATCCAGAAATGCTTTCTTAGAATTTAAAGGTTCAATAGGTGGAACCCATACTTCTATCTTTGTTTTAATTCCCAATAATTCTAAAGGTTATGTAGTTAGAAATTCAGTATCCACAAACAATGCTACTGATGCTGTAATTTTAAGGGTAGCTGGTAATGCAGGTGTAACTATACCTTCTAGTGAAAATCGAATGGTTATTACAGATGGAACGTCAGTTTATCCAGTAGTTCCTTCTAATTTTTCTTCCAATATTACTGTTAAGGGTAATGTATCTGTAAGTGGTAATATGAATATTGCCAGTAATACTTCTATAGGAGGGACAGTAACAATAACAGGAGCTAATGTTCAGGCAGCTAATGCAAAAGTCTGTGCCAGTGCTTTCTATGGAGATGGTACAAATCTGACAGGAGCTATGCCTACAGGAGCTATTCTTCCTTATGCTGTTTCGGCTGCTCCTACAGGATTTGTACTTTGTAATGGTGCAGCTTTAAGTCGAAGTACTTATGCAACCTTGTTTGCTGTAGTTTCTAGTCTTTATGGTGATGGAGATGGTTCCAGTACATTTAATGTCCCTGATCTCAGAGGACGTTATATAGCTGGTTGGGATGTAAGTGCAACAGCTTCTTCTGTTCTTACCAGTGTAACAGTTGGTATGGTTATTAATACAACTATGGGTAATACAGGTGGTGTACAGGCTGTGACACTTTCAACAGCACAGATGCCAAGTCATATACATGCTCTTGATCCTCCACCCGGATATGCTCAAGGAGGGACTACTAAATTGGCACTTGAAGATGGAAGTATTATAACGACAACAGGTACAGAAAGTACTGGAGGAGATGGTGCTCATAGTAATATTCCTCCTACAATTATTTTAAATTATATTATAAAGACTTAAATATATGGTCGGTAAACTAGCAAAAATTAACCTAAAGCAGGGTTTTCACCGTGAGTCTACTCAGTATGAGGAGGAAGGCAAATGGTATGATGGGAACCGTGTACGATTTCGTTCTGGCAGACCAGAGAATATGAGAGGTTATGAAACTAAAGTCAGTGCTGCTTTTGATGGAAGTGCCAGAGATTTAATTGCCTATAAAAGTGCTAATGAAAAGAAAAGGGCTGTCTTTGGAACCCCTGATAAACTCTATGAACATGATGGTGACAGAATTGTAGATATAACACCTATAACTACAGCCGTTACCTTGGCTAATTGTTTTGGTACGAGTTCAGGATCAACACGGGTATGTTGTTCTGATGCTGCTCATGGCAGGGCTGTAGGAGATTATGTCTATTTTACCTCTACGGCTGCATTTAATAATGTCAGTCTAAGTACAAATGTTTATCCTGTTGTATCAATAGAAAGTGCTAGTGTTTTCACAATTTCTGTGACAGATGCTGCCAATGCTACAGCAAGTGATACAGGATCAGCTACATTTAATTATCTGATACCTACAGGTAATTCTATTGCTGTTGCAGGTACAGGTTATGGGGCTGCTATTTATCAGGCCACAGTTTGTGCTTCTCAGACAAGAGCATGGAATGAAGAAGCAAGTGCAGATGCAACAGATATTGTTTTTAATATAACACAATGGAGTCTGGATAACTGGGGTCAGGATGTTGTAGCAAATAGAAGTGGAAGTAATATCTTTTATTTTAACAGTGATGCTTCGACAGTTCCAATAAGAGCTACTTCAATAACAACATCACCTATTAGTGTTCATTCAATTGTTGTATCACCTAATGATCGACATCTGATTGCACTGGGGGCTAATGAATATTCAGCTTCTGCTACAGTCAGTGGAACTTTTAATCCTATGCTGGTAAGATGGTCGGATCAGGATGACAGAACAAACTGGGTTCCTTCGGTAAGCTCAACTTCTGGTGAGGTTGTCTTAACAGATGGAACTAAGATTGTTGGAGGTGTAAGGTCAAAGAATGCTATTAATGTATGGACAGATAATGCTCTTTGGTTAATGTCTTTTGCAGGACCACCTTTTACATTCAAGTTTCAACAGGCAGGTACTAACTGTGGATTAATGGCACAACATGCTGGAATAGATTATAATGGTGTGACTTACTGGATGGGTTATGATAATTTTTATAGGTTTGATGGTCAGGTAAGAACATTGGATTGTACAGTCAGGAGATATATATTTGACAGGCTGGCTATAAAATACAAGGAAAAAATATTTACAGGAATTAACTCAGAGTTTAAAGAGATTATCTGGCTTTATGCTTCTACAAATTCAGGTGTAACAGAGTGTGATAGTTATGTTATCTTCTCACCTGAGAATAACTATTGGATTTATGGAGATGCTTTCTTCACAACCTTTGTAGATAGAGAAGTCTTTGGTAATACAATAACAACAGGAGTTACAGCTTCAGGAAATAATCTATATAATAATGAACCAGCAGGTGTCTTTACAGCTAATAATGAAGCACTAACATCCTATATTGAGTCTGCTGATTTTGATGTACAGGATGGTAATGCTATAATGTTTATGAATAGATTAATACCTGACTTTGACTTATCCACAGGTAAACTAAGAATTAAAATTACAACAAAGAAATATCCAGAAAGTACAGAGTCAGTCACAAAAGAATTTGATATAGCAGGAACAACAACAAAGATGGATTTTAGAGCACGAGGAAGGCAAGCTAAAATCAGGGTATCTTGTAACTCACAGAATGCCAGTTGGAAATGGGGATCAGTACGGTTGGCAACACAGGGAGATGGAGAGAGATAGTGGCAAGATACCCTACCTTTCCTTCAGAACTTTATGATTTAAGTACTGAAGAAATAAAGGAAATGTATAATACTATACAGACATGGGGGGCTGTACTAGTTAATGAACTTGATGCAAGAGACTTAGAACTTGATGCAACACCTTCTAGTAATATCCTGGCTGTTGTAACAGTAACAAGTATAGGAAGACCTCGAAAGGGAGATATTGTCTATGCAGCAAGTGCAGGTAAATTTAGAGGATATGTAAGTGTAGGTTCGGAAACATCTTGGCAGGATTTAAACTAATGAAAAATATGAATAAACATTTTGATCTGGTTAATAATAGTACTTATATACGTAATCTTAATACAGGTGGTATTATAGATCCAACAAGGCATTCTTTAAAGCAGACACAGAAAGATATGAATTTTAAAAAAATAAAGGCTAATGATTCTAATTTTATAGCAGAACAAACATCTCCTCAATCTAATTATGGAAGATTAAAATAATGTCCTTAACAGATTTACAAGACTTTCGGAAAACATTGGAAGAAACTAGAGAGCCAAGAAAAAATCCAATGGCTAAATTAGAAGTTTTAGCAAAATTAGGAGGGAAGGCCCCACAAGATGTAGCTATGCTAAATACACCTATTCCTACAGGACAAGATGTAGCTACACCTATTCCTATAGGACAAGATGTAGCTACGCTAAATACACCTATATCTACAGGACAAGATGTAGCTATGCTAAATACACCTATGCCTACAGGACAAGATGTAGCTACACCTATGTCAACTGCCCCGGCTCGTCGTTCTACCCAAACAATTCCCCCACCTGCTTCTTTAAATCAGCAACTAAAGAGTATCGCTCCTGAAGTTATTAGTACTCTTTATAAAAAAAGTAGGGTTAAAGGGTTAAAAGGTCTGGCTGGAACACCTATAACTGAGGGGTTATTGATGGCAACAGCAGATGAACAAAGAGGTGTTCCAGCACAGCATGGAGGGGGTATAATGGAACTAGCAGCAGGAGGAGAATTTTCTGGCATGGTTCCTGGTAAAGGACATGGTATGCAGGATAATGTAAGAATGCCTATAGCAGAAGGATCACAGCAAGTGGGAACATTAGCTGTTAGTCCCAGTGAATATGTAGTAGATAGTTATACAATGGCGGCTCTTGGTAATGGAAATCCAGATGCAGGAGCAGATGTCATGGATAAAGTTGTAGAGAATGTTAGACAAAGAGCATATGGTTCTAAAGAGCAGCCTAATGAAATTAGTGGTTTATCCGCTCTCAGACCAATGATAGAAAGGGTTTAAAATGGGATTTTTATCGAATATATTTGGTGGTGGTAAACCAGCAACAACCGTTGTCCAATCGAGTATACCCAAGGAGCTTTCGCCTTATGTGCAAGAAGCTTTGCAAGGTAGTCAGGACATTTACAAGCAAAGGCTTGAAGAAGGATATGTTCCTTATAGTGGGAAGACTATTGCCGATTTTACTCCTGAACAGTTACAGGCACAACAGGGATTAAAGAGCCTGGTAGGTACAACGACACCTCTTCAGCAGGAAGCTCTGGGAGGTTATCGTGGAGCAACTCAACAATTTACAGGGGATATTGCCCAACAGTACATGTCTCCCTATCAACAAGCTGTAATAGATGCTGAGAAGCAGGAGGCCGAAAGAGATTTTCAAAGCCGTATCATGCCACAATTTGAAAAACAAGCTATCGATGCTGGTGGTATGAGTGGTATGGGATCAAGAGCGGGTGTACAAGCAGCAGAATTAGGCAGAGCACAGATGGAAAGGCTTGGGAATATTCAAACCAAGGGTTTGCAGAGTGCTTACCTTGATGCCAGAAAAGGATTTGAACAGCAGAAACTGAGGGAAAGACAAGCAGCAGCAGATATAGCACAGCTTGGTCCTCAAATGCTAAAGTCTGGTATTGCTGAACAAGGTATTTTAAAATCTATTGGTGAAGAAAAACAGGCAGTAGAAGAAGATGTAATGAAAGAAGCTTATTCCAAGTGGCTTGAGCAACAACAATTTCCTGAGACACAACTGGCTCGATATCAAAGCAGTATCTATGGGAATCCTATGTTAAAACAACCTAACTATGTTAAGACAGAAACAGGAGCAACACCCAGTACAGGCCGTTCTTTACTAGGCTTGGGTCTTTATGGTTTAGATATGTATAATAGAGCTAAAAAGAGACATGGTGGTTATCTTAAAGATGTTCCCAGGTATGGCGGTGGAGGTCTTGGAGATTTACCTATGGTATATAGACAACAGCCGGGTATGGTACGCCCACCTGTAGAAGATTTTGATGATCATTTTGCTGGACAAGTTCCCTTATCAAAGACTGAAGTAAATTTTGATGATCATTTTGCTGGACAAACTTTCTCACAAGCACCTATGGTTGGAGTTCCACCAAATAAGACCACGCCCATGAGTCCTTTGGATTTAAAGGATGCACTACAGAACGCCTACACAACGGGAAATCTTTTAGAACTTAAAAGATTAAGTGCTCTGGCAGAAACAACTTTACCATTATCGGAGTTTAAGTTTTTAGAAAAACCTGAAAAACGTAAAGAAGGTATAGAAAAAAAATATGCAAAATTTACTGAGCATTTAAACAAAATTATAAAGGAAGAGCCTTTTGATTTAGGAGCATTCGGTTTGGGTCTCATGACTAATAAGACAATACCTGAACTTTTAATAGCGGATAGGGAGAGAAGATTAAAGAGAAATGCACCTTATCAAAAATTAAAAGCTTCTCTTGGTATAAAGGAAGTAGAAGAAAAAGCATTAATTGATGAGCAACAAGATCCCAGTGAATTTATAAGATTATTTAAAGAGGGGATAGCTAAACTTAGAGATAAAAAACGTAAGACAAGAAAAGATAAGGCGGTACTGAAAGCGGCAGAACAGAAACTAGGTATAAAAGTAGAACATCCTAAAAAGGCAGTAATTGAAGAAATTAAAAGTTCTCTAGGAAAAGGTGGTGCTTTTAAGCAGGATATTCCTGGTTTAATTAAAAGAAGTGGGGCACGAAAGCCACAGCATAGCTTAGTAAACATATTAGAAGCAGGTGATGTTAGTCAAGCAGAAGATACATTAGAAGACTTGTTTGCCAATCCAGGTTTTCAATCTGAAGTTATAAGTGCGTTTTCTAGAATGAGAGCAACACCAGCAGGGAAACAAAGAACAGTAAAAGATCTTACAGAGGCTGCTATTATCCAAGCTGCAAAAAATTTTAAATCTAAAGATACTTTTTTATTTGGTAAGGAATTTGAAAGGAAATAATAATGGCTTCTAATATTGAAGATCTTCTAGATGCTGATAGTAGGAGTTCTTTTGGAACAACTACTGATAGTCCTGTGACTTCTGGAACAACTATTGAAGATCTTCTAGATGCTGATAGTAGGAGTTCTTTTGGAACAACTACTGATAGTCCTGTGACTTCTGGAACAACTATTGAAGATCTTCTAGATGCTGATAGTAAGAGTTCTTTTGGAACAACTATTTCAGAAGTACCTCAACAACCTTTATATGATGACTCTTTTTCTAATCGGGTAGGTATTGCATGGGATGGTATGAAATCCAGCATGTATGAAGGATTAGGTGTTCTCTCCGATACTTTTGGTATGGAGGATTCAGCCAAGGATTTTAAAGCCACAGCACAAAGGTTTGAACAGAGTGCTCGTAATAGACCTCAATCCAGACGTACCCCTTCTATCACAACTGAGGCTCCTAAAATAGCAGGTCAGATAAGTGAAGGGGAAATAGACGAGGCTTTCTTTGCCACAGTTGATCAGGCGAATGCCCTAAGTGCTGCTGCCCTTCCTTCTCTTGTTCCTTCTATAGCGGCTCAGTTAGGTACAAAGGTAACTGCTCCTTTCCTGCGTTTTATTCCTGTTGTTGGTAAACCAGCCGCCCTTATTTATAGGATTGTTGGTAGTATGACACCTGGGTTTTTAATGGGTGCAGGAGAGATACATCAAAGAGCCAAGGAACTGGGAGCCACTGATAAGGAAGCTAATCTATATGCTCTGGGAGGGGGAACTTTAGTTGGAGCTTTAGATGCTTTTGGTGCTCGTCTTATTATAAATAGTTTTACCAAGGCCGTTGGAAAAAAGAATGCCGTTGCTTATTTGGCTAAGACGGTTCCTGAAAAAGTTGCCAAGGAGACAGTTGAAAAAGCTACGAAAACAGGGGCTATGGTTTCTTTAAGTCAGGCTTTAAAAGGAATAGTAAAGGGAGGTGTTAAAGGAGGTATTCAAGAAGGAGGGACGGAAGCGGTACAAGAATTTGTACAGGTAGGAGCGGCTGCTCAGGCTGCTGAAAAAGAATTGAAAGCTCCTGAAACCATATTTCAAATGATTGATGCCTTTGCCCTTGGTGTTTTCGGAGGTGGTCCTGTTGGAGGTCTGGGAGAGGGAATGTCTGCCTTGGTTAAAAAGGAAGCCTTGAACAGGTCTGAAGAAATAGAACAAGATGTAAGAGATGTAAGTACAACAGTTGCCAATGCTGCTACTGATCTGGAAAGTAATCTTCAGTCTTCCGCCGCAAAACGAAAGCGTACTGTTGCAACAGAGCCGGGTAAGATAATGGCAGGTCCAGCTAAAATTGTCAGGAGAGCAACAAGTTACCTAAAAAATGCTGCCAATAGAACCCCGGAGAGTGGTATTGGAAATGCACTTTTAAATGACCTAAATAATTATTATAATAATATAAATCAGGAAGTTGGTAAAGTATACTCTCAGGCTAAAGAGATTTTTGTAGATTTAAAAAAAGATTTTAAATTACCCTTTACCAAAGCCATACCTAAAAAAACATCAACAAAAGTAACAAGAGTTTTTAGAGGACAGGAATCTTCTAACGATCCTAAAATTAATAGGGCTGCAAGTACCCTCAGAACTCTTGTAGGGGATGTAGATCGTAATGAGGCTGGTGAAGTTATAAGGGATGAAAACGGGAAGCCCAGAAACCCAACAGGACTTTATAAAATGTTAGTAGATTCTGGTGTGGATGTTAATTATATGGATAACTATCTTAGTCAAGTTTATAAATTACCCATAACAGGGTTTGGCAGAAGAAAAGCCAAGAAAAAATTTATTGAAATACTAAAAAATAATAATGCTAGAAACCCTCTGGTTAATAAACAACTAAGAGAAAATGCTGAAGAAATAGTAAATAGTATTGCTGGCAATAATAATAATTATAATTTAGAAGACAGTGTAAATTTATTTCCTGCTGAAGGGGAAGGTCCAACATTGCCTGTAATAAAAAGATCTTTTGAAAAGCACAGACATATACCACCAGAAGTTGTTAAAGAACTTGATAAAGCTGGTCTTGTTGAAAATAATATCGAAGGTCTAATTAATAAACTTATTATTAGTAATGTAAAAAGAGCAGAGATACAACGTATATTTAATACCTATAATAAAGAGAAAGAGGCTTTAAAGTTTAATCCAGATGAAATAAAATATACACGAAAAATATTCCAGGCTTTGCAAAACAATTACAAACCTATGGAAACTGACTTGGGAAGAGTTCTAAATCAGTTTGCCGTTACAGCAGGATATATAACCACACTTCCTCTTGCTTCTTTCGTTGCTCTGGCTGAACCTTTTATTGTTTTAAGTCGGGTAGATCCAAAGAATGCTTTATACGGAGCCATGCAAGCTACTGTTACAGGAGCCAGAAAAGCATGGCGAACTCTAAGACCTAAGTTTAAACTCAGCGCATTGGAAAAATCCTTTGATAGTCTGATGCAAACAGCCGATCTAAGTCTGCAAGAAAGTATAAGGGATATAGGGGATTTATCTGTACATAAAAAAATAACAGACAGGTTTTTCAGACTTAATCTATTAGCACAGGTTACACAGTTTAGTCGGCATATTGCTTTTGCGGCTGCTCAAAGACAGATGAAGGAAGATATCCAGCTTATAGAGCAAGAGATGTCAACAGGTAAACGAACTATCGAAACAACCAGAGCCAGAAGAAGGTTGAGAGAACAGGGTCTGGGAAATATTCTGTCTGGTAGGCAACGAAACAGACCCAAGTTTGAAGCAGTCTTGCCTGTAAAACCACCCCTTCCTAAAGGATTACAAGAGTCTGACCTTGACCTTGCGAAAAAATATACGTCTTTGATCCTCCCTGATTCTATGGCTAAGAACGATGCACTAATGGAAAAATATAATAAGAGTAAGAAAGTTGTAAAGTGGCGCAAGGAGATGAAGAAATATGAAACTAAAAAGAAAAGCTATGAGGCAAGGCTAGAGAATTTTATTAAAGGTGAAGAAGCTTTACCAGAAATTGAAAAACAAATTCTTAACTGGTCAAGAGTTTCTGATACACAGGTTCCTCCTCCTGATATAATTACCAGAGCTTTGGGTAAAACTGTTGATGAAGTAATCATGTCACCCAATGTAGTCAATAGACCCTTATGGATGAGTAACCCACACTGGGCTACTGTTGCACAATTAAAAGGTTTTATGATGACCTTTGGTAATACGATAATGCCTAAGATATATAATGAAATATTAAAGCCTTTAAACCCAGCTTTAATGGTTCCTTCCCTGAGAAAGAAATATGGCTTAGAAGGAGAGCGGGGAGGTCTTAATCCAGAAGCTGCCTTCAGATATGCTCTAACTTTTGGTTTAATATTCTCTGCTTTATATGGGACAATGGTAATGAAAAATGCTATTCGTTATGGAGATGATGAAGACAATCCTGTTAATGATCTAAAGGGAGCCGAATTAATGTTTTATCTTTTAAAACAAAGTAACATTCTTGGTTATGGTAATATTTTGCTGGACTCCATCAACAGTTCTAAGTATGGGGTTGATCCTATTGTAGCAGGGGCTGGTCCTGTTTGGAACAAATTATCTCGCTTTTTTCAGTCTATCTGGGGTCTAAAAGAGGGAAGACCTAGACAGTTGGCTAACTGGTTGTCAAAGAACACACCTTTTTATGGGGCTTTGTCTTCAAAAAGAAGAGAACCCTGGACAGAAACTATTGAAGAATTTTTAGAGGAATACTCTCCGGGAGGGAATTAAATGCCTGATAATCCAACAATGATATGGAATGCTATACTCAGTTTGGCCTGTGGCTCATTTATATGGTGGGTCAGGGGAATGGGTGTACAGATCAATGATCTTAAACGTAGAATATCTGATACCAGAGAAGAGATGGCAAAGGAATATGCTACAAAGGATGATGTAGAGAAAGACCTTGAACGTATCATGGACAGGTTTGACAGATTAGAAGCTAAGATGGATAATTTTCTGGAAAGGTTGACAAGAAATGCCTAGTTGGATTTACTTCTCAAGAAAAGAAATGGAGTGTAAGGGTACAGGTGAGTGTGATATGGATGAAGGGTTCATGTCCAAGTTGATTAAAGTCAGGGAGAAATATAACAAGCCCATGATTATTACGTCAGGCTTCAGACATCCTGCTCATAACATGGTTGTAGGTGGGGCAAGGAACTCTCCTCATACACAAGGCAGGGCAGCAGATATCCATGTTGTAGGCAAGGATGCTTACAGGCTTATCAGGATTGCTATAGAAGCAGGGATGACAGGGATAGGTGTCTCCCAGAGAGGACAACACGAAAAAAGATTTATTCATCTGGA
>Ga0114908_1001799_pt1 | contig 10630 bp, 14 predicted proteins | sample MalvireepMed_s17_FD_87292 | JGI IMG/M metagenome (GOLD analysis project Ga0114908, IMG submission 87292) | Marine viral communities from the Global Malaspina Expedition - Malaspina viral metaG DeepMed_s17 | ecosystem: Environmental > Aquatic > Marine > Oceanic | place: Mediterranean Sea... | reverse complement strand
GCAATAAATTCATCGCCTTTTGCAGCAATATTGCGGCAAACACCGCACCACATCGCCGAGAAATCCACAACTATAACTTTGTTGTGATGTTGATAAAGTTCGACTGTTTCTTCGTGTTGGTCCATTAAACTAAAATTGCACGGATGATCTCCAGCGTTATGAGCGCAGTCATCCCACGTTGCCCACGAATATGGATCTTCAACAACTTGTTCGCTGTCTGTAGTTTCGACTTCGGGAGTTGTGACTTCTGTAATACATCCGAGACTTAGTAATAAAGTTAGTAATAGGAGTTTCATTTATAGTTTTTCCCAAGCTTTACTCATCTGGTGATCACGCTGCCGAGATATTCCCAGGTTGGATAAGCTGTTGTATCTCCAGAAATAGCAGCAAAAGTTCCATGATTACCATTTCCTGAATAATCTTTAACAGTAGTTCCGCTACCTTCATCAAATTTCCAATATCCCACAAGACCACTTTCATTTGATAAATCTAGTTTTTTCTTATCGGTGTTATATACATCTTTAACCCAATTAGCATCTTTTGCTGTATTAAAAATAGCTACTTGATCAACGGCACAAGCCCATCCATTGTCATATCCTGGTAGGTTGCCTGCGTGCTTCAGATTACGACCTCCAAAATACATACCATCATCCGTAAATGATCCACCTGTAGCACTCCAATTTAAATCTTGTGATCTTACGAGTTCACCATTTAAATATACTTTACGAGCTACCTGACCTTCAGATGTACTATCTCGGTCTGCATATGTTACTGCAAAATGCATCCAAGTGCCCGGTATTAAGTCTCCGTCATCAAATAGTGAAGGGAATAATTCTGCCGCAGTTTGACCCGAGGCGTTATCGCCCAGACCGTTATCCCATCTACCTTCAAGTTTATTTCCACCAGTCCCAATGTATATCTTAGCTACTGTAGAAATACCAAATGTAAATCGTTGGCTATTGTTAAATTTTCTACCAAATGCAAACATAGTATTCCCCACTTCATCTGGTCTAACCCAATAAGAAACAGTAAATCCTAAATGAAGATCATAGTCATTGGGGTTAAAGTCAGTTTTAACATAATCCTCTGCTCCTGATGCTCCATTTCCGGTGAATGCTAAGGCATATTTGGGAGCGCTCTTGCGACCCTTGCCGCGCGTTCCCTTGCGCCGTTTTGCCATCAGGTTATCGCGCTTAAACATTTCTGCCGCGTGATCGAAATCTAAATCAGCCAGTTTTTGATTAAGAGGATCGGACAACCAACTATCCCAATCAAGCTTTTGAAGAGAAGGTTCGCGATTTTGGATTATAGTCCTTATTTCTTCAAGCTTATTGTCCTTTTGGAGCCGATCCTTTATCTGAGCTAACAAAGTGTCAAACTGTTTATCCCATTTTTGTTCTGCTAATTTTTCTTTTCTTTGAGTATATTTCTGACGAAGACGTTCATCTTCCTGCTGCTCTATAAGAAGTTTTTTACGTGCAACGATCTCTTTTTGCTTTCGAGCTTCGGCTTCCATTTTAGCAACTCGGACAGCTTCTTTTTCAGCTTCCAATTTGGCAGTCGCCCGGGCCTTTTTTTGCAACTGTTTTTGCCTGTGTGTATGTACATGCTTAAGATATTCTAGCGACATTTGCACCCCTCTTTTAAATACTCTCGCCAATTTTCAAGGAGAAGTTTCATTACTTATACCTCTTTAAACCTCTATAATATCTGATTCTAAAACTTTAAATATATTAAAATCCAAATCTTCTCTGTAGATAGAGTATAAATTTCTCAACTGTTGATACTGACTTAGCGAATCATCCATATCATCAAAAACATTAATTTTATCAACACTTGGATAATTTTCCCAAAACTCTTGTAATCTTTCGGATTTAGAAACTTTACCACTTTTTAATATAATAGCGTCAAAATTATAACCTCTATCAGATAAAAACTGCTCTAGTCTATCTTTCAATTGAAATGTTCTATTGGAAATTACAATTGATAATGAATCATCTTCAGCTTTTAAAACATCATAAATTGTTCTTATTTGTTTATTGGCTTCTATTTCTAATTCATCACTCAAGCTCTCTTCTCTGCCAAACCACCCTTTGTGTGGATATTGAGTTCCAAAAGCTAATTCATATTTTGCTTTTCCCTCCTCGGCGCCGTGGGTAAAAAATAAAGTTCTATCAAAGTCATAAACATTTAAAACCTTAATATCGGTGTTTTCTTCATTGTCAACTTCCTCTCTAATTACTTTTACTTCAGCTCCGCGAGTTGATAATACAGAAACGTTTTTGTCAAATTCGGCCGCCGCATCATAAAACGAATCTCCTCCTTTAACTCCCAAGTCTAAAGCCACTAATTTATTGCTTATATTTTCTCTTCCGAATTGTTCTTTATGAATGTCATTCCACGGTATTTGTTTATTAATACGAATTGTTGCAACAAGCTCTATAATAGCTTTTAAATCTTCAATTAGTGTATTGTTAGTAAAGCTTTTCTTTGGCTTTTTTTGAAAACTAGGCGTTTGTGCTAAAAAATCTAAAAATTCGGTAGCATATGGAACATCATTCTCAATATCTAAATAATTTAATATCAAGCCTTTTAATGTAACGACTCGGCCATTTGCCATTAATACAAATTCTTTAGTCTTATTTTTTCGATAAACATTAAACTGGTTTCTAAGAATATTGACTTGTTTTCTTCCCGCATTCATCAAAACATCATCAATATTCTGAAAGGCAGATGATAGATTATCCTGCTGAGTATTCATAAAGTCTAAAAATATTTCACTAATTCTTTCTTTAAGTAAAGGCTCATCAATGCTATACAATTCAATTAATTTATTAAAATCAATATTCGACAATCTGTTATATTTTTCGTATGCTAATTCTACATAATTATAAATATAAGGATCTGGTATGACTCGTTGCATGACTATATAATATAGTTCTTTTGTGGCGGAGGTCTCACTGGGGGTATAAGAAGAGCCTCTTCTATAATAAACAACTGGTTGATCTAAAATGATTTTTCCTGTCGAGTAAACTTGAGCTGTTTCGGGTATATTTTTTGATACTAATGGTAAATTTTTGGCAGCATTTTCAATAGAATGAAATAATTTAATTACTCTTTTATCATCTAGTGAAACAACCACTCCTTCGGCGCCGGATGCTTTTAAAGAATCCGTCGATAGCGCCCGAGTTGAACCCGGAAGCTTTGAAGCTAAAACATTTATTATTTCAGATGAAAGTGGTTGTGTATAATCAGTATCTGTCAGATAATAAAATTCTTCATTTAAAATATTTCTATTTTCAGTAAACTTTCGCCAATTTTCTATTAAGAGTTTCATGTTTTGTCCTCTTGTAAATCAAGGCCTCCAGCAACCCTCTCTACTTCTGCCGCGGCATCATGCTGCTGTTTAAACTCAATAATACACGCTTCATAAGGCGTGGGTTTATTTTGTAAATTTTTCGTTGAGAGTATCTCGGAAAGAGGTCCTGAATGATCTGGAGGATATGGACAAATAATTACAAGCTCGACTAGTTGGTCTAAATGTTCCATTTTTTGTTTACAATCAAGCCCAGCAAAAACATCATATGGAAATTTAAATTTTATTTCTGCAAGGTGCTCCTCTATTTCTTCGTAAGCTGCATTAAATTGTTCTGTTAGTTTTTTGCCTTCTTGCCAGAATTTATCCTTTATCATCTTCACCGAGGGTCCTGAGAGCGAGACGGTCGCATACGAGCGTTTCTCATGATCTAACATACCGGTACCCCACGGTATTTTACTCAGATCAAGTTTACAAGCATCTCTGGGGCGCTTTAATTCTATGGGCCGCATCATCACCGCGCGGTCATAGGGTTCCACCCATGCGTTTCGCGGCGCAACCCATTTTGCCCGTTCTTGATGAATTTCAATCCATTTTATAAAAGCTTGATCCTTTAGATCACTAACGAGCCATTCATAAAAAATAAGCTTATCTTCGTCTTGGACTCCTGATTCTATCACTTCTTCTTCTGGTTCGGCTTTTTTACCTAAACCGACCCAATCACGCCAGCTTTCCATTATAAGTTTCATAAGTATCTTCTCCACACTTCTCCGAGATCTTTAAGATTGTCCGGACTGCGTTCTTTTTGGAAAGCATAGCCTTCCAAGTTAAGTTTAACACCCTTCCATCCCGCGACTTCTTGTAAAGCGCTCATAAATGCCTTGGAGATTTCGTCTTCGTCATCCATCTCGCCCGTAACCAGCTCTTTAAATAACGCTGAGCGCTCGTCAGGGTCGTCTAGAGTGACTGTAAAAGAAATACTATAGCGAACGTCACCCCCAGAATCTACTGCGCTCGAATCGCGTATATCGAGGTGATATCTGGTAGGCACCTCTTTTTGTGCGAGAGCCAACAATCTCCATCTTAAATTGATCCTAAACTCGCGAGAATCTACAATCTCAAATAAGATGCGGGGCTCAACTCCTAAGTCTTCGGGATCGAAATCATGTTTGATTGTAGTCCACGCTTCGTAAGATTCTTCAAAATGTTCTCCGTCGTATTCCACATCCCAATAATAGGAATCGATTTCATTATTCTCAATCTCTCGCGCGAGTTTCATGTAAACGCCGCCGGCGATGTAACCCTCCTGTTTGAAATAGCGCTCGATGCCTTCTTGAATGTTGTCGCGTACATTGTCAACGAGATCCAAGACTGTGCAAAATCTTTCAAAGCCATATTCTGCGCCCTCGTCGCCCATATAAATGCCGGCGCCGGCGGATTTCCAACCAATGAGTCTTTCCGGATCGACTCTAATAATAACTTTAACTATGTCTCCACTATCAGATCCCATTTTGCCTATATATCCATCAGCATCTAAATATGAATTGCTATAAATCTGTTGGTATTTTGGATCCCAGCGGGTATACCTTCCTGCTTTCTTTGCTGCGTTGATTAATTCTTGTTGGCCAAGATCGGGAATATTTCCATAATTATTTTCCAACAGATATTCAATGCAGCCATCCATATCCATATAATTGGGAAGCTTATCCCATTCATTTAAATTCCAGTCAAATTTTATCACAGCATCGAGAACTATCTCCATAGGAACTTCTTCATCCCAGCTCTCCGTGACGCGCCCCCCAACGTTGCATGCGGCATAATCCCTATTCCATTTTGCGGCGATTTCATTAACTTGATTCTGAACAATTTCAATAGACGGAACTACATCCGGAAGCTCGTCTTCTGTTTCTGTATTTTGTCTAACTTCCCCGGTAAAATCATCTTCCGGAAGCTTGGTGAGCAATGACAAAAGCGCTTTACGTCCTTCTGGGCCTACTGTATCTTCATAAGAGCCACCATAAATTTCGAAATTATCTAAGTTAATCTTTCCGTCTTTTCGGGGCATCTTTCGAATTGTTTTTTCTTGTTTTGCTCTTACCCATCTTCGAACTCTATCGGCAATTCCTGCAATATCCTTGTCGCCATAAATGACTTTTTCCGGAACTGCGAGTTCTGTGCCGTATGATTCATCTTCACCATCAAAATCACGAAAATAACGAAATTGGCGTAAACGAACACGAGAGATGGGATCCTCTAATTCAAGATTCTCGCCAATACCAAATTCTCTTTTTTGGTCTTGGAAAATTTCATCATATTCTTCGAGTTCTTGTTGTGCACTTTCTATGTTGCTGGTATTTGTCGCGCTTAATAAGTCTTCTGTGTCTACAACAAAAGAAATTGCTCCGTGTCCTTGTGCTTCTGCGCCGGCGCATTTAAAGTATTGTGGGTATTTACCGCCAGCAGATAGTGGAGTATGACAAGAATGTATTTTTTTAAAGTCCGACATCCTTAAAAGATCGATAGGATGGCGACTAACAATCATAGAATATTGATCATCTTCAAGCGTAGAGAGGTTGTCTTTAACATATTTGGAGTTATTTAGCCAATAAGAGCCCATATCAACAAATTTAGTCTCGGGAACTACTATTGGTTTTCTCTTGCGAGGTTCTTTACCGTGATCAATATCACCTTTATCTTGAAGATATCGCCGACCTTTTTCTTTTACCTCCCATGTTCTTTGTTCTCTAGGTTTCATAATATATGAAAGCACGTCCCCATCGACCTCGGTCCCAAGGTAAAGTTCTAATTGGTTTCGTAGTTGGCTATAACGCTCCAATTCTTGATTATTTAAAGCCGCGTCAACCTCGTGGCCGGTAAAATCAAGCATCCATCTGGCGCGCCCTGCAGCTGCATGCATTGGGGAATCCCATTTAACATCTCCATATTTGTGATCACCAATTTTTTGTTTTGTTTCCTTCCACTTCTTTACAAGGTCATCTAATTTGACTAAATATTTGCCAATTTTCATCTGAAACTTCTTTTTTATCTTCTTGGGCCCATCACCACCGCCAGCGACCATGTTTACCATCGCATCGATCTCGCCTACATGGTCTTTCCACTCTCTTTCTGCGGAAACCATACCCTTATCCCAATCAACTTTGAGTTTAAGCTTCTGTTCAAGCTGATCAACAAATTGACCAAGCTCTGATTCGGTACTTTTTACTGGAAAATTAATGACAAGCCGCAATTTGTCGCCAAAAATATCATCAAATGCTAAAACGCCGCTTGGATTTTCCTTAATTCGTTCTAAAACATCTCTAACAACCTGTTTTTCTTCTTTAGTTATTTCTGTTATGAGGTTTTGTTCGAAAATTTCGGATGTCTTTGATACTTTTTCAAGCAAAAGCGTAGCTTTACGTAAAATTTCTTCGTCAGTCATCATTTTTGGAGATCTCAAGGGCTTTCTCCAATAAATAGTTCGGTATCTTGCTATTCTCAAGCTCTTTTATCTCGTCAATTGTGAGCCACCTCCAATCATCATGCTCTACCTCGCCAGTTTTTGGGTTTGGTTTGTCTACATTTACTTCGCCAGTCCATTTTTGAGTCAAAAAATAGAACTTTTCTGGTTTTGGTTGGCCTAAATAAACGAGATCACAAACATCACAAGTTAAATTTACCTCTTCTTCAAGCTCACGAAGGGCCCCGTGTTCGATTGTGCAGTCTTTATCATCAATATGACCTCCAGGAAATGTCCATTGACCCTCTCGATCGTCAATATCGGAGCGCCTAATAACGAGAAATTGTTGTTTGTCATTAAGACAGACAACAATTCCAACTGTTTTTAACTCACCCTCGATGAGAAATTTATTCCATTTGTTCATTTTTTACATGCTTTGGGCTCATTTTCTAGCGCAAGACAAAGCTCGGCTATAGCGATAGGCATATCTAGATTCTGAATGGGAGAAACCCAAACCATGTTCTCTTGAACTTGTAAATCGGGATATCCTTCAATATCGACACCCCATAAAATACCCGCAATATTGCCACTCGAATCATAAACTACAGAACCGCTGCAGCCAAACCAGCCATATGTATTAAGCAACAATTGAATGCCCGAGCCTGGAATAGCCTCAACACCGGCGACATACCCACGATATGTCATTAAACTATGCCATGAAGGATGACCAGAATAAGTAATAGCTCCTCCCACCTCTAACAGATCCTCGCGAGGAGAATACTTCATTCCGCGCTCTGCCAATGCGCCTTCCGGACGTAAATATAAAACAGCAATATCGTGCGCAGGATCAGAATAAATCAAAAGAGCCTCTTCCCATGTGCTTCCGTTGACAACATAATACCGTGTTCCTGGCAATCCGCTAGCAACATGTTGGGCTGTTAAAACTAACGGTAGATCGTAATAATTAACTATCGCGCCTGAGCCGTGGCCATAACCGTCTGTAATTTTAACTGCTGCTGATCTTACTTTCTTTTCGGTTCTCGTTAAAGAATCGTTAATTGAGATTGTTTGATAATCGCCCGATGGTTCTGCAATTGCACCAGTCGATACCATCAATCCCATCAATAGAGCAAATAACTTCTTCATAATACTTCTCCTTATTAATTATCTTTCTTATTTATGAAAATCACACCAAGAAGCATAATATTGATAAGAGAAAGCATTTGAAGGTAAGTGCTATCGTGATAAACACCAAATCCCAGCAAACCGATGTTTACTGGGATTCCAATGATCGCGGACCACTCCAAAAACTTCTTTAACAAAATACTGCCCTCATTTTAACTATGGGCGAGCAATTGTTTTCGGAGAAATTATTTCAACTGTGTTGGGAAGATGTCGTTCCACAATGCCTGATTTGAAGACATAAATGTTAACATAAGGAAACATAAGGATCTGATCATTTATTTTATCTGATACTACAATGCCTGATTGGTAATAGAGTTCGCCATCAAGATTATACTTTTTAACTTTGACTAAATCACCTTCAAAAATATCCCATATTATTTTGCTATCTTTTCGATCTCGTCGTTCATCCATTTTTGCGCTAGCTCTACTGAATCAAATTCCGGTGATAGCGCAGCAATAAATTGATTTGAAGCCATTCGAAGCACACACCATTGCCATTTCCAGTTTGTGTCATTAGACATAACTAGTGCACCGGTGGTCCTTTTATTTTGAAGATCGAGCCCAAGCGCATTGATTTTGATTGAAAGCACACGATTCCTTAAAACCAAATTTTTTTTCTCTTCTTCGTCCGCTCGGTCCTCTTGGGGCAGGTCGGCCCGCATGATTTTGTATTTAGTTTGTAGTGCTTTAGCGCCAAATTTTTCTTCTAAATTTTTTCTCACCATCGCATTAAAGCTCTCACTTTCACAATCTTTACTCTCTATCACAGCAAACGGTGCTTTCGCACGATTGCCGGCATTAAACACCTTATACACATTCCAATTATAATTCAAAAGTTTCTCCATTAATTGAGTGCCAATTCATCGCCCCCACCACAATCGACAATTTAATGCCTTCTTCTTCCAATATGTGGGAGAGAGGAATACGACTAGGATCGAAATTTTTCCTCTCGACATTCATCATCCACTTAACCTCCCAAAAATAAAGATCGTCATCTAACATATCGATTCGATGATTGCGACGAACAAGCATGCCGCTATAACCAGAGAATGTATCAATGATTATATCGCCAACACTTAGTATAACACTATCAAGCCTAGTTTGCAAGTCATATCGCATGCAATAATTACTTTCATATCGCCGGAATGTACTCAAAAGTCCCAGAGTGAATCATATTAATCAAGCCAGATTCCGTATATGGTTGATATCGATTGCTTTCATTGGATCCAGGACCGGTCCATAAAATTTCCCACGCCCAAATCGCATAATCGGGCGTACCAAAATCCGGCGAAATCATGGGAGTATATTCTAATACATCATAACGATGCAATAGCAATCCGATTTCGCCACTGTCGGTATCGATGATAACATCACCGGGCTTAAGCTCAACATTGTCCACATATTATATAGATGGGACAGCAATGATGGAACGTTTAAGACACTCTTTCGCCTGTTCTTTGGGATCGGCTGACTCGTATTCAAGATACTCACAGAAATTATCTGGCAAGATAAGCGACGGGTCGATGTTCTCTGGTGGAGATTCTTCCACAGGCGGAGGATCTTCTTGTCTCGAATAATTATCGTCTTTAACTTCTTGTACATCAAACATTAATGGCATGCTTAAGCCAAATAAACCGCCGATCGACGCTCCCACAATATACTTCATTTTATAATCCTTTAAATGACCCTGTACTGCCCGTAATTATTCCACATGACCCAATGGGTACGATTAACTTTTGGAAACTTCACAAGCATCATATCGGTCCTCTTATCGATTCGTTCAACCAAGCCTAGCGATCGCTTTTGCTTGCTTAGGTCCTTAACGAAATCCCCTTCTTTTGCTTTCACATGCATACTACTAAACATTCTTTTATTATACACCTATACCTTAATTCTGTCAATAATATATGGATGATGGAATGACAAATCTTTATACAATTTCTTGATTACTTTTTTGGCGATTTCTCCAACCTCCGATTTAATCTCTTTTGCTTTCAAAGCCTTTTCTAATTCCTTTTTAAGAATGTCTGGAAGCTCTTTCTTCATTTGCTTTTCAATAGCTGCGTCGACAATATCCTTAACATCGGCTTTAGTCAGCTCTTCTAAAATAAGCTCTTTTACATATTGTTTTGTAATTTGCATTGCTTAATAATTAGTTAATTTTTTGATTAATCACCTTCGCCACGATCATTTACTCTATCTTTTAAATGAAGGTATGACCTGGGCTTCACATCACTATCAATAACATCACTTGTATATGCCAAATCAATATGTGCCGCGGTGTGTGTTGACACTAATTTATCTTTAAACCAATATACCTCATACAGCGGAAAGTGTGACTGGCCAATTTTCACTTTAAAGACAATTCCAAGTTTTGTGTAATCGGCTGGGCCTTCATATCCTACAAAATATACCAAATCTCCTCTAACAAAGTCCATCTGCTTTTCGTCGGTGATGTCGGTGGTGATAGTCACACTGTAATTATCCTGGAAATTTTTAGGCGCAATTTTTAATAATTTGAATTTTCTCAGCGATATCGGAAACAGGCTTAGCGCGCTACCAACACATGCCCGAACATACGGAGTTCCACATCGCGGGTAGGAGGGGGGTAGGGGGTGGTCTGTTTGTTGTCGACAATATTGTTACATGACAAACTAATACATGTTAGTTCT
>Ga0114908_1001791_pt1 | contig 10664 bp, 14 predicted proteins | sample MalvireepMed_s17_FD_87292 | JGI IMG/M metagenome (GOLD analysis project Ga0114908, IMG submission 87292) | Marine viral communities from the Global Malaspina Expedition - Malaspina viral metaG DeepMed_s17 | ecosystem: Environmental > Aquatic > Marine > Oceanic | place: Mediterranean Sea... | reverse complement strand
TGATTTAGCAAAAGAGGCAGTAGGCGAAGACAAAGCCAATGCCATTCTAGATAAACACGAAGTTAAACGATTGCAATAGGAGGATATTATGGCAATAACAGCAACAGTAGACTTAGGCAACGGAGTTACTGCGTCAAGTGCGTATTTAATAGTTCCTAATGCTTATGTTAAAAAATATGATGATGATTTATTTAAGTTAATTTATGATGTATTAATTTATAAAGATGCTTCAGACAGAGCAACTAATTTACAGACTAAACATATTAGATGTCCAAATGTAGACCATTTCAAAATAGATTATGACCCAACAACAAGTGATAATCCATTTAAGTTGGCATACACACACTTAAAAACAAATAGTTTATTAAGTTCAGTAGCGGATGCATAGGATAATAAATGTTCACAATAGATAAAAAAGAATATGATGAAACAAAACTGGACGGCAAGGCAAAGGTTGCCTTTAATAATGTTCAAGTATTGCTTAACGAAAAAAACGACCTAATGCATAGGTTGGAGAAAAATAAGATACTATCTGCACACTATTCGGAAGTGTTGAAGAAGAATCTATCAAACGGAGAGGATAAAAAATAATGGCCAGCGAAATTAAAGTAGATACCATATCGGAAAAAACTTCCGCAGGTGGAGTTACCATTGACGGTCTTTTAATCAAGGATGGTGGCATTAGTGGTGACGTTTCTTTAATTGGAACTACGCCAACATTTACCATTGGTGACGCAGGAGCGGAAGATGCTACACTGTTGTTTGACGGAAATGCACAGGATTTTCATATCGGATTGGATGATACTGCCGATAGTTTAGTTATAGGTCTTGGTTCAACTTTAGGGACAACACCGGCAATGACTGTTAATGCAAGTCAAGTAGTAACATTTGCACAAAACCCTGTCTTTCCAGATGGTGGAGTTGCTGTAGATGATTTAGATATTGACGGAGCAACTGATATTGGTGCAGCGATTGTAGATGCAGATTTATTTATTGTAGATGACGGAGCCGGAGGAACAAATAGAAAAGTCACGGCTTCAAGGATTAAAACATACGCAGGTGGTGCTGTTACAGCAATTAATAATGCAACTGCAAATGAACTTGTTACTATTGGTTCAACAACAACTGAACTGGATGCAGAAGCCAATCTAACTTTTGATGGAACTACTTTAGCTGTTGCAGGAACTGTTGAACCTGCCGGTGACACAGCCGCAGGAGACAATGCAGCAATAGGTTATACAGCATCAGAAGGATTAATTCTAACAGGACAAGGCTCTTCTTCCGATGTAACAATTAAGAATGATGCTGATGGGTTAGTATGCAGGGTTCCTACAGGCAGCGATGACTTAAACTTTGCCGATAATGCTAAAATACTAATAGGTACTGGTGGTGGGGATATGCAATTATACCATGATGGTAGCAATTCCTATATTACCAATGCGGATGCGGGGTCAATAATTGTGTATGGAAACACACTTAATCATCAATTGAAAGTACATAATTATAATGGAAATTTTCAACAAGGTGCTTTGAATATGCTTGACGTAGTATGTGCTGCCGCTACTACTGGAGCAAATTTTGATTTTATGGAATGTACTGCGAGTGATGGGTCAGCTCTCCGTCTTCGAATTGCAGATGATGGGGATGTAACAAATGCAAATAATTCTTATGGCTCATCTTCTGATGAAAGAATTAAACAAAATATTGCTGATGCTAGTTCTCAATGGGATGATGTTAAAAATTTTAAAGTAAAAAAATTTAAACTTAAAAAAGATGTTAATCAAGAGGGTGAAGAAAATACGCCTTATCATTTAGGTGTTATCGCACAAGATTTAGAAACAGATAATATGAATGGTTTAGTCAAACACAGTGACCCATGTGCAGAAGATACCACATTACATTCTGATTTTGGAACAGTTGTTGACGGAACAGCAGATAACGGTGCTGAACCTATTAGGGATGAAGATGGAAATATTACTGGATATAAAGATTTATTTACACCGGGACAAAAAGTAAAAGCAATTAAATATTCAGTTCTTTATATGAAGGCAGTCAAGGCATTGCAGGAAGCACAGACAAGAATAGAAACTTTGGAAACAAAGGTAACGGCATTGGAGGGTTAGATGGCTGAAATCAGAGTAAATGCGACTGGTGGCCTAAAGCTGTATGACGCTGACGACTCACATTACGCACAGATAGTAGCAGGAACGATTACATCGAATGTTGATGCAATAACACTGGGTCATGACACGGTTACCATTGCTGACAATCTGTCTTTAGGGTCAGATTCGTCTGTCCTTAAATTTGGAGCTGATGGTGACACAACTTTAACACACACTGACGGAACAGGATTAACACTAAATTCAACGAATAAGATTTGTTTCAACGATGCTAGTCAATTTATTCAAGGTTCTAGTAATGCAGTATTATCACTAGGAGCAACGGACGAAATTGATTTAACAGCAACGGCTGTAGATTTAAATGGAACACTAAATGTTAGTGGTGTAGCAACATTTCAATCAACTCCAGTCTTTCCAGACGGAAGTCTTGCTGTAGATGATTTAGATATTGACGGAGCAACTGATATAGGAGCGGCAATCGTTGACGCTGACTTGTTCATCATAGATGACGGGGCAGGTGGAACAAACAGAAAAGTAACGGCTTCAAGATTAAAAACGTATGCGGGAGCAAGTGGTGACATTACTACAATTGATTCAATATTAAATACAGATATAAAAATTGGTGAAGATGACCAAACTAAAATTGATTTTGAAACTGCCGATACAATTAATTTTTATACGAACAATGCTGTTAAAATGGCTATTGCTAGTACAGGTGCAACTACTATTGATGCGGGGGATAATAATGTTACTGCTTTAACAGTTACTCAAAAAGGTGGATATAATGGTATTCATATTAAAGGAGATAGTTCAAATACTGGGACAGTAGCAATGATAGTAGATGCTTCTGGGTCGGGTGACCAATATTATAAGCTCCAGTCTGATGGTGCTTTTAAATGGCAAATTAAAAATGATTATTCAGATAGTCATAGACTTTGGATTGCAGATGGAAGTGGTGATGGTGTTTATATGGACCAAGATGCTACTTCTTGGTCAAGTTCTTCTGATGAAAGATTAAAAGATAATTGGACTAATTTTTCAAATGCAGAAACTAAAATTAATACTTTAACAAAACTAGGTACACATAAAAGAAAAGTATATGACAAAGTTAATAATACTGTTGGTGCAATTAAACAGGATATAGATGGAAATGATATTATTGATATAGGTGTATCAGCACAAGAAATTGAATCTATAGTACCAGAGGCAGTAACAGAAGATGCTAATGGTTATAAGGGTGTTGATTATCAAGCATTGATACCTCTGCTTTTAAAAGCAGTACAAGAATTATCAGTTAAAGTTAAAACATTAGAGGATGCATAATGCTACTAGGACTAGGAACATTTAGTGAACTACCATTCGGGGATCCAAACAATGCGCAGATTCACAATATAGAGTTCGCGGAAACGGGATTTGGTATGACCTTCTCCCTCGGCACGGAAGTGGCAACAGGTGGAGCGAATGTATCTCCAGATACCAATGTAGCAACATTTAGTATTGGTGATGAAACAGCATTTGGTGAAGCATTCCAGAATCTTATTACTTTTAGTACAGGAAGCCCTGATCTTACAATTTGGAATGAAACGGATGATAGTGAAACATCAACGTGGTCTAAAGTGGACCCAGGATCAACAAACTAGGAGAAAATTATGGCGGATGATGCCAGTATAACATTAAGCGCAACGATTCTACCAGATGAAATTTCAAAAACCATTAGTGGATCCATGACGGTAACGCCGGATGACGCAAATGACAAATGGTATTACAAGCTGACAGCGGTGACAACAACAAGTGCTGATCTGATTGCTGGTCGCTTTATTGATTATACTGCCGTTGATCAGGATACTGACATGACAGCGGTAAGTACAAGTGATAAAGTAAAATTTTTATTTATTAAGAACACAAGCACGGCGGACGGTATTGCTATTTGCCTGGACGGAGATACAGCCGCCTACAATTTAGCGGACAGTATTTTTATTGGACCATCACAGTCATGGTTTGGAAGATTACCAAACGTGACAGTGGCTAATATTCATGCTATATCATCGGATGTAGGTGACGCGGGTGATGCAACGGCAAATGCGATCGTGGCAGCTTTAATAGACGATGTGGCATAGGAGGATAAATGGCTTCAACATATTCAAGTTCACTTAACCTGGAGCTCCAAACAACAGGAGAAAACTCAGGATCATGGGGAACAAAAACAAATAACAATTTACAAAAGCTGGAATCGGCCATAAAGGGATACGTGTCAGTTGCCATTGCGAGCACGTCTGATTCATTAACGGCATCTGATGGTGGAACTGGGGACGAACAAAGCAACGCTATAATTAAGCTGACAGGCACCTTGAGCGCCAATACAACCATGCAATGTGAAGCTGTGGAATCATGGTACATTGTTGACAACGCAGCATCCATGAGTACATACACACTGGGATTCAAACCGGCAGGCGGAACAGCGGCAAGTTTAGTTTCAGGATCAAAACATTTAATGTACACGGATGGTTCAACCATGTTCGATGTCCTAGACGATTGCGGAAACATAACGGCCAACGGAACACTGGATGTTGCGGGCGCCGTTAATTTTAACGGTGGTAATTTTACCTTTAATGAAGCATCGGCGGATGTTGATTTCAGGATTGAATCAAACGGTAATGCCAATGCAATCTTTGTTGATGGTGGTAATGACCGTGTAGGAATTATGAATGCCAGTCCATCCGTTCCTTTGGATGTAACAGGTGCAGCAAAAATATCTGGTGCAATTGACTTGGATGGTGGTGCTTTTACATGGAATGATTCATCCGCAAATGATCTTGATTTTAGATGCGAAACAGCCACATTGGACGATGCTTTCTTTATTGACGGATCAGCGGACAAAGTTGGTTTTGGATGTCAGGATCCTTCCGATGCTATGGTTGAAATTAATCAATCTAATTCATCTGGTGCAATTGCATGTTTATCATTGGATCAAGATGATACAGACCAAGAGTTTATTAAGTTTGAAGGAACAACCGCTTCCGATCAATCATCAAGTTTAACAACTGATACAAGTGTAGGATCATTAACAGGACACATACGTGTCAATATAAATGGAACAGATTTTTGGATACCATACTATGCCACTAACTAAATTACAAGTAGCACCAGGAATTGACAAACAGAATACAGAATACGGTGCTGAAGGAAGATGGGTGGACGGTGATAATGTTCGCTTTCGTTTTGGACAGCCGGAGAAAATTGGCGGATGGGCAAAGGTAACGAGCGATGCCCTTCTAGGGGCAACACGTGCCATTCTTACATGGTCCGATCTTAGTGGTGTTAATTATGCGATGTATGGCACTAACAAAAAACTTTATGCTTATTCAGAAGGAAGTTATGGTGATATTACACCGTCACGTGGAACAGGTTCCATTACTCAATTTGAAACAGAAAATGCATCAACAACTGTTACTGTAACAGACGCTTCACATGGATGCTTGGTCGGTGATCATGTCACCATTTCAAGTGTGAGTGCTGATGTTGGAGGAGTTACACAAGCTAATTTGCAAAATGAATTTGAAATACAAACAGTTCCAAGTGATAGCACATATACAATAGTGTCTCCAGCTGCAGCGTCATCGGATGCAACTGGTGCAACGGCGACGGCAACGTACCAAATTAATTCAGAGCAACCTATATCCATCTATGGATATGGATGGGGTGCAGGTGTGTGGAATGTATCCACTTGGGATACAACACGTGAAGGATTGACGGGTGCGGAAGGCGTTTTACTGGGTTCAGGTAAATGGGTGTTGGATAACTGGGGCGAAGATGTATTGGCATTGAAATTTGATGGTGGTCTTTATTACTGGGACACGTCCAGTGGACTCTCAAGCAACTTAGCGGCAACAACAAGTGTATCCGCAGCACCAACAAAAAGCAGGTTCATGATGGTGTCAGGTGATGATCGGCACGTTATTTGCTTTGGAACAGAAACAACGATTGGCACGACATCAACACAGGACAACATGTTTATACGCTGGTCGGACCAGGAAACAATAAACACATGGACACCGACGGCAACCAACACGGCAGGATCGCAACGACTCACAGCTGGTAACCAAATTAACACGGCTGTAAGAAGTAGGGGTGCAATACTTGTCTACACGGACACGGCACTTTACCAGATGCAATTTATTGGACCACCTTTTACTTTTGGATTTAAGCAATTAGGTTCCAACTGTGGAGCAGTGGCAATTAATTCAGCCATTGATATTAGTGGTATAACCTATTGGATGGGAACGGATTCCTTCTTCATGTTTGATGGTGCGGTGAAAAAAATTCCATGCACAGTGCAGGATTATGTCTTCGATGACATTAATGTAAATGCTATACAGGATATTTACTGCGCGGCTAACACGGATTTCAATGAAGTTATATGGTTTTATCCATCAGAAGATTCATTACAGATAGATCGGCACGTGACATTTAATTATGCAGAAAATTTATGGTACATAGGATCATTGGCAAGAAGCTCCTGGGCAGACCGCGATGTGTATTCCAATCCGTACGCAACGGAATTTGATTCGGATGACACAACGGCTACCATTACAACCATTTACGGAAACAAGGAAGGAAGAACTTTTGTCTACGCACAGGAGAAAGGAGTCAACGCTGCAGGATCAGCAATGACAGCGTACATTGAATCAGGTGACATTGACATTGCGGATGGTGATCAGTTTATGTCTATCTCCCGTTTCATTCCTGATTTCAAAAACCAGACAGGAACGGTTGACTTAACAGTCAAGGCACGTCCTTACCCAGCAACGTCACAGACAAGCCACGGACCCTATGCAATCACGACAAGTGTAACTAAACAGGACACACGCATACGCGGAAGGCAACTTGCACTGCGTGTATCAAGTGACGCCGTTGATGATAACTGGCGTTATGGAACAATGCGCTTTGATGGTAAACCAGATGGACTGCGGGGTGGATAATGGCTAAAATAACAGTACCACTACTGCCACAGGCGAGAGAAGAATATGACCAGTCACAAATGTCACAATTAATACAGACGCTAGAGCAAATGATTTTCGTTCTGAATAACACTTATGTACCAGAACAATTGAAGAACGATGATGAGGCTGTCGCATGGTTTTTAGGATAAATGGCAAACGTATATACAAATTACAAGGCTGTGCTCACAACGAGCGAGCTTACAACTCTCTACACAGTTGGATCAGAGACAACGGCAATTGTCAAGTCCATGCGTGTGACAAATATAGATGAGGAAAATGACTGTAAAGTGTCATTATACCTTGTGGACACGGACAGTGTGAGCTATACTCTGGAGACAAATAGGAATGTTCAAAAAGGGACCTCGGAAGAGCTTTTCAACAGCTACTCTTTTTCAACATCCCCAATGGTTTTTAAGGAATCAGAGGCACTAAAAGTACAGGCAGCGAACGGCGGCGATTTGCACGTGATCCTCAGCGTACTGGAAATAAGTTAATGATTGCATTAAGGAGAAAAAATGACTATAAACGATAACATTACCGTGCTAGCGGGAAAGAAAACCACGCCGACACCGGATGTGGATACAACTTCCACGGTCAAGCACGCAACTACAGGGAAGGTCTATGCTAATGAACAAGAAGCAGAATCCGACATCAATAACCCTGCAACTGACACCACAGAACAAGATATAAGGAGAGACGTCGCGATTAGCGTGAACAAGTTACCCAACATACTAGGCGGAACATCATAAGGGAGAAAACAAAATGGTTTATGACGATAGAATAATGAGAATGGCGGGTTCCTCTATCCCGCAAAGGACAACACAAAGACAGGCAGCACAACCAAACATAGGATTTGATCGTGCAGGACCAGTAAGAGATCGAACACAAATGGGAGGTGTGGCACGGAATTTTCCAACTACACCAGGTGTGAGTGGATATGGAAGACGTCCTGGACCACCAGGAATGATGTCAGGTCCACCAGGAAACATTGGAGCTGATCGTGCAGGTGGACATGGATTTGCAGATTTTCTTAGAGATATTCATAGTGGAGGAAAAACTTTCCCTCATCCAGGAGGGACTTGGGATAATAATCCTGATAATATATTTCCTAATCCACTATCGCCTTGGTCTGATGATGATTCTAACTTAATGGAACCTATGGGTTCAGGAGATTATCTTTCAAACAGATACGGTGGTGGTCTAGACGACGTCGCTGGCATGAATGAAGGTGCAATGGGAATGCTTGAAGGCGCAGGATTTGACATTTCACAAACTGGAAATCCTGGAACCGATCATAAAACACTTGAATCTAAAATAAGAGAGATTGAATTTAACAGTCCTGGCATAAGTCAAGAGGAAAGGGATCGTTTGCTGATGGAATGGATAGCAAATGAACAACGAAAGCTAAGATTTACTTAGTTAATATGGGTTTCTTAAGTAAATTAATGAAGAACCCGTTAGTGCAAATGGCACTGCCATTTGCTCTTAGCGCAGTTGCAGGACCTGCTGGTGCAGCACTTACTAAAGGTGGACTTGGAGCAAAGTTATTTGGCAATATGTCACCACTTATGGCGAACGCCCTTAAGCAATCAGCACTTGGATTTGGTACAGCAGCACTTAGTGGATCTAAACGTCCATGGAAGGGTGCGATGTACGCAGGTCTAACTTCAATACCTTTCTCCTACATGAGCGCGGCGAACGCGGCGAATGCTTTTAATCAAGAATATGCAGGTGTCGTAGAACCTCAAAGATTTTTAAAAAGTACAACACCGTTAGGAACGCAAATGCAAGATGTGGATTTTAAAGGTGTACCACATTATGGTATGCAAAGATCTATACCTATACAGGGTCCTCCTACACCAAATTATCAATTTAGAAACGTTCCTGTTGACATACCTAAATTATCAGCTTGGGATATTGCAACTGGAAGAGGAGATGCTCTTAAGGATATAATATCACCGAGAACAATTGCGGATCAATATTATGATGCTAGTAAAGCAGCCGGTGGAGAAGGATATACAAGAACTTTAGCACCACCAGGAAGCGATGGTAAATATATGTACACAAAATTAGCAGAAGGAAAACCAATGGAATTACCAGGTGCGGGTATATTTACTAAAACAACACCAGTAAAAGGAAGTTACAATAAAGCTGGTGACTTAATATACTCTGGTGGAGAAACAGTATCTGACTGGCTACCAACAGCAGCATCACAAGCTGCGGCACTCTACGGTGGAAGAATGACGCCTGAAGAGGAATGGGAAGCGTCTAGAAAGAAAAGAAAAAAAGAACTCGCGTGGATGTACGGCGTGGATGAAGATCAGATTGAAGGGGAAATGGACAACCCGTGGTACGGTGGCGGAGGCTACTGGAACAAAGGTGGCATAGCGTCACTGGAGAATGGCGGCGGCGTCAATGGCCCAGGAACAGGAACGTCTGATTCAATAGACGCAAAGTTATCGGACGGTGAATTTGTTATGACGGCGAAGGCCGTTGAAAATCTTGGTAGAGGGGATCGCTACGAAGGGGCTAGAAAAATGTACGGCATGATGAACATGCTAGATCCAGAATCAGAAACCATGTCGGAGGTGATATAATGGTAGGCGCAGCAGTAAGAGGATTAAGTAAGATCCTCAGGAAAAAATTAAAAAAAGCACCAGTACTTGGTAAGTATGCAAGAAGAGGCACACCAACTAAGGCAGGTCTAGTAGCCAGAAGAAAGGCTCTAAGAGGTGCGAGTATGCCAGAAGGAGTAAAAAAAATCAAAAAATCTGGAGCTATTGATTTTACTTCAGGAGCAGGAGCAGGTTTGCTAACAGGATATGTGTTTGGTACAGGTAAAGCTAAAAAAGAAGCCAAGGCAAAGGAATCAAAAGAAAAACTAAAAAAATCTACTGAAGAGCACAAGAAAAAAACCAAGGAAAAACGTAAAAAATACGGAAAGCATCATGGGTAGGTAATGCAGTGGAGGTTCTTGGAACCTAACGATTTCAAGTGGATGCTGGATGTATCAAAGAAGCACCACGCGGAGTCAGACTGGAGTGAGGTTGAATACGATGAAGATAAGGTGTCTGGATACATAGACGCTGGAATAAACGATCCGAATTACTTCGCGATCGTCGTTGAAAAGGATGAAAAGAGGATTGGTTTTATGGCTGGTAGGCTGCTGGAATACAGCTTTAGCCGTGAAACATTTGCTAGGGAACTGGATTTGTATGTGGAACCTGAGCACAGAAAAGGAATGGCAGGAATATTTATGATGAAAAAATTTATGGACTGGGCGAAGATGAACAAAGCCGTTGAGGTGTACTTCGAGCCACGCCTTTCGGACGGAACGATAAAAAAATTTGACGCAATGGCCACACGCCTAGGTATGGAACATTTTGCGAACGCTTATAGGAGGAAATTATGAGTTTTGGTTCAGGCGACAGTCCTAGCAATACACAATTTCAAACGCAGTACACAAGAGATGCACCTCAAATAGAGGCAGCTAAACTTGGGCTGATGCAAACTGCCAAGGAGTATACACGCTTTGGCATGAACC